>VFSW01004175.1_pt1 | contig 21535 bp, 22 predicted proteins | sample 5358111 | NCBI WGS metagenome assembly VFSW01 (sample SAMN11554181, study PRJNA540505) | mine drainage metagenome | isolation source: sediment from site ElyBrook_90M | place: USA: Ely Copper Mine, Vershire, VT | collected 2017 | reverse complement strand
TCTGCCGGGATCGAAATCGGTGCGTGCGGACCTCGACTGGCTGCGCGCGCAGGGTTGGGATCGCCACCTGCTGCGTCATCTGCGCTATGGGGGGAAGGCGATCGGCATCTGCGGAGGCTTTCAAATGCTCGGCGGCGCCCTGCACGATCCGCGCGGCGTCGAAGGCGCCGCGGGCAGCAGCCCGGGACTCGGGCTGTTCGAGATGCAGACCACTCTCGAGCAGGGAAAGCAATTGCGCAACGTCGCCGGTCGGTTAAGCTGGTGCGAGGCACCGGTGCGCGGCTACGAGATACATGCCGGAGTGACCAGCGGCCCGGCGCTTGCGAGACCGGCCGTCAGGCTGGGGCAGGCCGCGGACGGTGCCCTGAGCGAGGATGGACAGCTGCTCGGCAGTTATGTGCACGGGCTGTTCGACCAGCCGCGTGCCTGCGATGCGCTGCGCGAGTGGGCGGGTTACTCGGGCGGCGGCGCGCCGGACCTCGCGGCGAGGCGCGAGGCGGATCTCGAGCGGCTGGCCGATGCCGTGCAAGCGCATCTCGACACCGGGCGGTTGATGGAAATAGCACGGATTCCCGAACAACCATGGAGTGACGCATGAAGTCCAGATTCGAATCGTCTTGGCCGAGGATTCTGTTGGCGGCGATCGCCACGCTCGGGATCACGCCGGGCATGGCCGCGGCGCAATCCGCGTACGTCAAGCCCAAGTTCACGCACGCCCCTTACGGCGAAGTCCGGGTGGTGGTCGCGCTCACCAGCGACGATCGCGGCATCCAGGGAATGAAGCTGCGCAACATCGCCAACACGCTGAAAGCCGCGGACGAGTGGCAGGGCCGCTTCGTGGTCAAAGTGGTCATGTACGGGAAGGGTTTGACGCTGCTGAAGGACCCGGACGAGGCGACCAAGAAGCAGCTGGACGGCCTGCGCGCGCGCGGGGTGCAATTCGAGGTTTGCAATAATTCCCTGATGGAACAGGGCATCGACTTTCACACCCTGTACGGGGTGAGTGATGAAGACGTCGTGCCCTCGGGATTCGCCGAGGTGGCTTATCTGCAGGCGATGCAGCACTACGTCGCCGACCCGGTCAATTGAGGAACCTGGGGAATTCTGCCCGATGTTCAGAGTCGAAGATCCAACCAGGGTCGTGAAGGAAGCCCCAAGATGTTCATTGTGCGACTGAACATGGTCATTTCCGGCATCGCCTGCGGGCTTTTGCTCATGGCACTCGGCGGTCCGGCGGCGCGCGCCGACGACGGAGTGACGTTGACCATCAACAACGATGGCGTCAACGATCTACTGGTTTCGGTGTACGACCTGAACTCCAATCCGCCGGCCCAGGTGCTCTCGAACATGCGGGTCAACGGGTTCACGCAGGTACCGGTGTCCCTGTCGTTCGATGATCAGGGCCGCGCGAATCTCTCCTGGACGGCGGTGCAGGTCGATCCTGACGCGCATCGCTGCGGCCAGGCCAAACGCATGGGATTGCGGGGCGGAGCCTCGGTGCACGTGCGGGCCAACAAGCGCTGCGGCAAGCCCTAAAAGACGCCGGGCAGGCCCGAGTCCCCGCCCCGGCCGGCTCAACGGCGAAGCGACAAGCGGCGCGGCGCGCGCGCCGTCGGCCGCGCGCGCGAGAGGGTCTTCGAGGCCCAGAGCCGCTCGCCGCCGATGAAGGCGTCGGCGTTATCACCCGCGCGGCAGCCGCGCGGCAGGGCCTTGAGCTTCTTCACGTTGCCGCCGCCGATGACCACCTCGTCCGGTTCGAGCGCGGCGGAGAGCAGGCGCACCACGTCGGCCACATGCGCGCGCCATTTGCGTTTACCCAGTCGTTCGACCGCGGCGGCGCCCACGTAGTCCTCGTAGGTCGATTTGCGATAGGGCAGATGCCCGAGCTCCATCGGTTCGACCCGTCCGTCCACCACCAGCGCCGAGCCCAGGCCGGTGCCCAGGCCCAGGAACAGCATCTTGCCGCCGCGGTAGCTGCCGAGCGCCTGCATGGCGGCGTCGTTGATGCAGCGAACCGGACAGCCGAAGGCGCGCTGGAAGTCGAAGCCCACCCAGCGGCCACCGAGGTTATGCGGTTCCGCCACCGGACGGTTGTGCATTACCACTCCCGGGTAGCCGATGGAGACGCGATCGTAGCGCCAGTCCGCGGCCAGCGCCTTGACCGCAGCGACCATCTGCCGGGCCGTCATGGCGGGTCCCGAGGGAATTTCGCGTGACTGCCTGCGCCGGGTCGCGAGGATCTTGACGTGAGTGCCGCCCACGTCGACGGTGAGAATCGCCATGGGTTCGCAAATTACCGCGGCCACCCGCGAAGTACGAGCATTTTAATAATTGCGCGCGGCGGGTTATAAGGACGCCGATGTGTGGACGGTATGTAACTCCCGAGCAGGGCGACATCGAGCGCGAGTGGGATCTGCGCGGCAGTGCGTCCGCGCGGTTCTTGCAGCGGTATATAAAGGAGACTTTCGCCAATCCCGATGCCTCGCCCGGCCAGCGGGTACCGCTGCTGCGCGTGGTGCGCGATGCGGGCGGCGCCCGGGAACTGACCGAGGCCCGCTGGGGACTGATTCCTCACTGGGCCAACGGCGAACCGCCGAAAGATCGCGCCGGACGTCCGCTAGCCACCTTCAATGCCAGGATCGAAACGCTTCGATCCATGGCCACTTTCCGTCAAGCCTGGGCGCGCGGCCAGCGATGTCTGGTGCCCGTGCGCGGCTTCTACGAGTGGCAGGCACAGCCGCCGGACTGGCAGCGCACGGTTCGCCATTACATCACGGTGAACGATCAGCAGCTCTTTTCCTTCGCCGGGCTGTGGGAGCAGTCCGGGACGGCAGCCGGGTCGGTGCAGAGCGTGACGGTGATTACGATGCCGGCGAATGAGCTGATGAACCAGATTCACAATTCCCGCAAGCGAGGAGCACGGCGCGAGCTGCTGCCCGAGGAGGAGCGGCGCATGCCGGCGATCTTGCGCAGGGAAGATCAGGACACCTGGCTCAGCGGCACGGCGGAGGCGGCCTGGGCCGTGCTCAAGCCGTACTCCGCGCAATACATGGTGGCCTGGCTCGTGCAAGGACCGGTGGATCCGAGAAACGAGGAAAAATCGCCATGCCGAAAACCGCAATGAAAATCGTCCATGCCTGCGCCTGCGCGCTCATCGGCCTGTCGCTGGCGGGGCCGGCGCCGGCCGCGCCCAAATCGGCCGCCTCCATTCCAGCCGCCGATCTGTTGCAACCCGCCGACCTCATGGCCATGCTCAAGGCGGGCTCCGCACCGAAGCCGCTGCTCCTGCAGGTGGGTTTTCGCACCCTGTACACCCAGGCGCACATTCCGGGTTCCGAATACGTCGGCGCGGCGAGCGAAGACGCCGGCCTTCGGCAGCTGCGCGCGCGGGTGGCGGCGTTGAGCAAGGACAGCGAGATCATCCTGTACTGCGGATGCTGTCCCTGGAGCCATTGCCCGAACGTTGCCTCCGCTTTCAGCGCGCTTCGCGAGCTGGGATTCACCCGCGTAAAGGTTCTCCAAATCGCCGATAACTTCGGCGAGAACTGGGTCGACAAAGGTTACCCCGTGGCCAAGGGCGAATGATGACGGCCGGCGCGCGCATCGTTCTCGGATGCCTGGCTCTGGCGATACCCGTCTTAACGCAGGCGGTGAGCGCATCGTCGTCCGGCATCGCGACCGCGAGCATGGCGCCGGAGTTCGCCGCCACGGATATCGAGGGAGCGCCTTTGACCTTGAGCGGCTATCGGGGCAAGCTCGTGCTGCTCAATTTCTGGGCCACGTGGTGCGGCCCTTGCCTCACCGAGATGCCCGGCCTGGTCGCTTTGCAAAACACCTACGGAGCCGCCGGTCTGCGGATCGTGGGGATATCGATGGACGATGAGTCCGCCCCGGTCAAGCGGGCCTATAAGAAGTATCACCTGAATTATCCCGTCGTCATGGGCAGCGCCGCGCTCGCGGAGCGCTTCGGCGGGGTGCTCGGATTGCCGCTCAGCTACCTGATCGGTGCGGATGGCCGGGTCATCGGGCGGTATCAGGGCGAGCCGAACCTTGCGAAACTGGAAGCGCAGATCAAGTCGCGGCTGACACGGCAATAGCCCGCCGAAGTCAAAACCTAAACGCGAGCACCGCCCCGTACTGGAACGCGACGCCATTGGCGCTGCGGTCGGCCAGGCGGCCGTCGAAATTGAACAGACCCACCTCGGGCACGATCGACAGGTTGCCTTTGAGGTTGATGCGCATTCCCCAATCGATGCCGGCCGCGTCGACGTGATTGCCCGCCGTGCCGCCGCCCGCCGTGGGAACGGCGGTGTAGACGTAGCGCAACTCCGAGATGAGCGCGTAGCGCGGAGTGAAGGAGCGGCTCAAGACGAGGTCGACACCCGGGCTCCAGGCGGCCTTCGATTGGTTCGACATATCGAGATACGCGTAGCCCGCGCCCACGACCAGCGCCATCTGCCAGGCGCTCTCGCTCGAAGTGAACCGGTGGTTCACGTCGATCTCGCCGCCGAGGGTCGGACCCGCGCTCGAGAAGGGCAGGGCGATCGGCGTCAACCGGTAGCCGATGTCCCAGCCGTCGGCAAACCCGACCCGCAGCCCCGCGTGAGCGAGGAAGGGGGTGAAGCTGCCCTGCGCCGGACTGCCCACCGAGGAGTACTGGCCGCCGGTGCCGGCGATGGCGGAGAACCCGCCCGACGGGACGGTATCGGCGGTGCCGAAACCGAGCAACCAGAATGCGCCGGCGCTGTTCGCACCCAGAAGGAAACCCGATGCCAGGCAGGCACCGGCCGTCCGGCGCAGGCGTCGCTGCCGCGTCTTCGAAGAATCAGGTGTCATGAGTAGCTGTAACGATTACCACGAAAGCGTAGAATATACTACATGAAGATGAGCGAGCCGACCTGGTTGCTGCTGATCATCAATCTGCCGGGCCAGAACAAGACGCCGCGCATGCGCATCTGGCGCGCCCTGAAGTCCGCCGGGGCGGGGTTGCTGCGCGACGGCGTGTACGTGCTGCCGAAAACGGCCGCCTCACGGAAAGTCTTCGAGGAGCAGGTGCGGGAGATCCACGGGATTCGTGGCAGCGCGCATATCCTCGCTTTTGCGGCCGATTCGAGCGCGCAGGGCCGGGCGCTGGTCGAATTGTTCAATCGCAGCGCCGATTACCGGGCGCTGAATGCCCGTCTCGAGGCCGGCCGGAGGAATCTCGCCAAGCTGACCGAGCTCGATGCACGCAGGGCGCTCGCGGCGCTGGCGCGGGACGCGGCGGCCGCGGCGGCGATCGATTTCTTTCCGGGAAAATCGCGCGATCAGCTGCGAAGCGCCCTGGCCGACTCCGAGGCCGCCCTGAACGCGCGCTTCTCGCCGGGAGAGCCACGTTTTGCCCAGCGCCGGATTGCCCGCCGGGACGCAAAGGACTATCGAGGCCGAACCTGGGCGACGCGGCGGCACCCGTGGATCGACCGGGTCTGCTCGGCCTGGCTGATCCGCCGCCGCATTGATCCACAGGCGAGGTTTCTCTGGCTGAAGCGAATAAAGGACAGGCCCAGGCGCGCCGTCGGGTTCGATTTCGACGGGGCGGAGTTCAGTCATGTGGGCGCGAAGGTCACGTTCGAAGTGCTGCTCGCGAGCTTCGGGCTCGAGGGCGATCCGGGACTCGCGCGCTTCGGGGCGCTGGTTCATTACCTCGACGTGGGAGGCATCCCGGTCGCGGAGGCCCCGGGATTGGCGGCGATAGTCGCCGGCGCCCGAGCCCTGCAACCCGACGATGACGCGCTGCTGCGGTCGGTGTTCCCGGCGCTCGACGGTCTTTATCGATCCTATCGGGTGAGTCCGGACGGATCGGCGAGCAGAAGCCGGTGAGGCAAGGACCCGGCCTTTGGCGATTCGATCACAAAACGACCGCGTCGAATTGAGAATTGCTTCCGTTCGCAGTTTCCAGGTTCAGGCTAATTTTGCAATTCTGGAGCACGGCCGACGTTGCAGATTCCCTAGCTGCCAGGTCCTGGCGACGGAATCCCGCATCGGTCATAGAGACCCATGCAAGCAACCTACAATCATTGGCTCGTCGCACTCTCGATCATTGTCGCGATCGTCGTCTCCTATACGGCGCTTACGCTGGCCGGTCGCGTGGCCCAGGCGGGGCAATCAAGCGGCCGGGGCTGGTTGTTCGGCGGCGCAACCGCCATGGGCATCGGAATCTGGTCGATGCACTTCATCGGCATGTTGGCGTTCTCGGTGCCGATACCGCTGCGTTACAACATCCTGACGACGCTGATCTCGCTGGTCATCGCCATTTTGACCTCGGGTTTCGCGCTCGCGATCGCCAGCCGCCGAAATCTCGGACTCAAGCGACTCGCTGCAGGTTCGCTGGTCATGGGTGCCGGGATCTGCGCCATGCACTACACCGGCATGGCGGCAATTCAGATCATGCCGATGATCAGCTACGACCCGCTGCTGGTCGGTGCGTCGATTGCGATCGCGGTGACCGCATCGTTCGCGGCTCTCTGGCTCGCCTTCAAGCTGCGCAGCGGGCAGTCCTGGCTCATGATCCTCGCCCGCGGCGGCGCCGCAGTAGTGATGGGATGCGCCATCACCGGCATGCACTACACCGGCATGGCTGCCTCCATGATCGCGCTGGGCTCAATTTGCCGCGGCGGCGCGGCATTGGACAATGACTGGCTGGCGGCGACCATCGGTCTGATCGCACTGGCGCTACTGGTGATCACCCTGATTGCCGCAGTGTACGATGCCCACCTCGAATCCCACACGCGTCAAGATGCCCTGCGACTCGCCCGATTGAACAGGGACTTGCAGCATGGCAAAAATCTCCTCACGCTGGCGACCCAGGCAGCCGGCATCGCTTGCTGGGAATATGAGGTACCGACGCGGACCACTCTGTGGACCGAGAACGACATAGAATCGCTGCGCAGCGCGGGTATCGACATCCGCGGATGTCCAGACACCCTGTTGGCGATGATCCATCCCGATGATGCCGCCGCCGCCATGGCCGTGATTCGCACGGCGATGGCGGAAAACCGCAGGGTCTGTGCATTGCGCCTAAGGATAATCACGGCCGCAGGAAACACGGTGCATCTGCAAGCCCATGCCCGGCTGACGTGCGATGCGCATGGCCAGCTCGCGCGTGTGCTGGGCGTTTCCTGGGACGTCACCGAACAAGTACAGCAAGAGGAGCGGCGACTCGATCTGCAGATGCAACTTCGCGATGTGTCACGCCAGGCCGGCATGGCCGAAGTCGCCACCGGCGTGCTGCACAATGTCGGCAACGTGCTCAACAGCCTCGGCGTGTCCGCCACGCTGGTGCTCTCCGGTCTGCGTGACTCGCGCGTCGGCAACGTCCAGCGAGTCGCGAAGTTGCTGTCCGAACAGGGTGATCGGCTGGGGGACTTCCTGGAGAATGACCCACGGGGCCGTGAAGTGCGGGGCTATTTGACCAACCTCGGCGAGAATCTGTGCGCCGAGAATCGTGCGCTGCATGCCGACACGCAGGCCATCGTCGTGCATGTCGAGCACATCGGCAAGATCGTTGCGGCACAGCAGTGTTACGCGCGGCGAGGCGGTGTCACCGAAGAAGTCGACGTTGCGGAACTGGTCGATAAGGCGATCACGCTGAACTTCACGGACAGCACGGATGTGACGATCACGCGAGACTACCAGTGCGCTCCCCGGCTCACCGTCGACCGCCACAAAATGATTCAAATTCTGGGCAACGTGCTGAGCAACGCGCGCCACGCGCTGCGGGACCAGACCCAGGGACAACGCATTTTGACCGTGCGGATTCGTGCGATGATACAGGGTTCGTTTGCGATCGACGTCGAGGATTCGGGAATCGGGATGGAAGGCACCGTACTGCAGCGCTTGTTCGAATTCGGGTTCACCACCAAGAAGAATGGTCATGGATTCGGCCTGCACGCCAGCGCCAATCTCGCCAAGGAGCTGGGTGGCGAGCTCAGCGGGCACAGCAATGGTCCAGGCCACGGCGCGCGCTTCACCCTGCGATTACCCCTGTCGAACGCCGGCGAGCAGCCGGCCAGGAAACGCGCATGAAGACGGATTTGGGCCGATCGGAGAATGTCCGCATTCTCATCACCGACGACAACTCGGCGATCCATGACGACTTTCGCCGCATCCTCACGACCGCCGCCCAAGACGATACGGAGCTTTCCGAGGCTGAAAGCCTGCTGTTCGGCGACCCGGCGGCGACGCCCCTGGGCCATCCGGATTACGCGCTTGATTTCGCACTGCAGGGTGAGAAAGCCGTGCAGTATGTGAAGAGTGCTCGCGCCGACGGCCGTCGGTACGCCATGGCCTTCGTCGATATGCGGATGCCACCGGGATGGGACGGCCTGGAAACCATCGAACGCCTATGGGAGGAGGATCCGGGCGTGCAAATCGTGATCTGCTCTGCGCATTCGGATTACGATTGGCGGGATATCTTCGAGCGGCTGGGCCACTCCGACAAGCTGCTGATTCTCGAGAAGCCGTTCGAGCCGATCGAAGTGCTGCAGTGTGCGAGCGCCTTGTCGCGCAAGTGGCAGCATGAGCGGGCGTTGGAGGCGCATGTCAGGTCCCTCGAGGAGGTCATCACCGCCCGTACCGAAAAGCTCGAAGCCGCGAATTTGCAGCTCCGCCATCTGGCGACCCACGATGCGCTGACGGGCCTGCCCAATCGCGTGCTGCTGGACGATCGCCTCGCCCAGGCGATTGCACATGCCGACCGGGACACTCAGCCTTTTGCCGTCCTGGTGCTGGACCTGGATCGCTTCAAACTGATCAATGACTCGTTCGGCCATCGCTCCGGCGACGTCGTGCTCAACGAAGTCGCACGCCGGCTCCAGGGTCTGGTACGCAGCATCGATACCGTCGCGCGCGTGGGTGGCGATGAGTTCGTGCTAGTGGTCAGCCCGTCGGCAGCACCGGTCGACGCCGAGGAGATCGGCAAGCGCGCGAATGAGGCTCTGCGCGCGCCCATTCAATTGAGCGGCGTCGATTTGCACGTCTCCTCGAGCATCGGCATCGCCTTCTACCCGACAGACGGCGGTTCCGCGGAAAGCGTTCTCGCGCATGCCGACGCGGCCATGTATTGCGCCACGGAACACGGCCGCAATAATTGCAAACGCTTCGTTTCCGGCATGAAGTCGGTGGTTCTGGAGCGCGTGAGCCTCGAGAGCGAGCTGCATCAGGCGCTGAAGCTCGGGCAATTGGAGCTATTTTATCAACCGAAAGTCGACACCGCCACCGGAGATATTCACAGCGCCGAAGCGCTGATCCGCTGGCGGCATCCGCAGCGAGGCCTCATTGCGCCGATGCAGTTCATCCCGCTGGCGGAGGAATGCGGACTGATCCATGAGATCGGGGTGTGGGTGCTGCGAGAAGCTTGCCGCCAATGCGCGGCCTGGCAACGTGCGGGGAAACTGTCACTGCGCGTCGCCGTCAACGTCGCTGCTTCGCAGTTCCGACGCGGCGATCTGCTCGAGCAGATTCGCGGCGCGCTCCAGGAAGCACAGCTCGATCCGCGCTTTCTTGAAATCGAGCTGACCGAGAGCGCGGTGATGACCGACCCGGAGGACTCCGCGGCCATCCTCGAGCAACTCAGCCGCATGGGGGTGCTGGTCTCGGTCGATGACTTCGGCACCGGCTACTCGAGCATGAGCTATCTGCGGCGCTTCCCGATCGACAAGTTGAAAATCGACCGCAGCTTCATCACGGATCTGGCCACCCGCTCCGATGATGCGTCGATCGTCCAGGCAATCGTGTCGCTGGCGCACGGTTTGCGGCTCAAGGTGGTCGCGGAGGGCGTGGAAACAATGGAGCAGCTGAAGTTTCTCCAATCCGTCGGCTGTGACCAGTACCAGGGTTATCACTTCAGTCCGCCACTGCCGGCGACCGAGTTTGCCGAGCTTGTAAGCAGCTGGCAGAAGGCGGAGGACCGGCCCTCGGTTGACGATGCCGCCCTCACGCATAGCAAACTGGCGGCCTATCGCTGAATGCGGCCTCATGAATCGACCGGGAGGTGCCGTTGGCAGCCATCGCCGCCGAGCCGGAAATGGCCGTCAGAATGCCGGTCAGAACCGTCCGAGAGCCCCGGGTGGACACCCGGGCACCGCCACCTCACTGGGAATCGCGTTGGCCGCGCTCTCGGTCGAAACACCGGTGCGCGGACTCAGTACCCGATTCCTCCTGCAGCTCCGCCAACGCCCGGCGCAGCAGCTTCACCAGCTGCGAGCTCAGCCCGGGCGACAACGCGGACGTGCCGGCGGCGTATTCTTCGGCGCGCGCCCGGCGAACCCGCCGCATCAGGGTTTTCCCTTTTTGCGTAACGGCGAGAATCTTCCTTCGGCGGTCCTCGGGCGCCTCGGTGCGGGTAACGAGACCGAGCAGAAAGAGGCGATCGATCATCTGGCTCACCGCCGGCAACGACATGCGCATGCGCTCGGCGAGCTCGGAAGGAGTGCTCGCGCCGACCTGCTGCAGACGCCGCAACAATATGATTTGCTGCAGCGTCACCGACTCCTTGTTGAGCAGGGCGAGAGTCTTGCCCTGAAGGTGCGACACCCGGTTGACGAATTCCTGCAGCAAGTCGCCGAGATCGCCGCCGGTCATACCGGCGGCCCTTCCTTCCACGCGATATCGGCCATCACCGGCGGGCGAAGCGGAATCGGCTTGGAAAACCCCAGGCACACCAGTTCAAGGTGATTGCCGAATGGATCGTTGAAGTAAAGCGATGCCTGCCCCGGGGGCCCGAGCTGCAACGGCCCGTCGGTCGGCACGCCGCGTGACTCCAGATGGGCTTTCCACCTGAGGAGATGCCGGGGCGGAACGTGAAAGGCGTAGTGGGGATGCCCCGCCATCGGGGCCGGCTGCCCCGACCTCTGCAGGAAGAGGTCCACCCGGGTCGAGCCTCCCAGATAGACCGAGACGTGGTGCGATCCGTTACCGCCATCCGCGGCCGCAGGGCGGCCGAAGCGCCGAAACGTTTCGTCATCGACGGTCATGTAATACGTGGCACCGAGCACTTCACAGTAGAAACGACGCGCCAATGCCAGATCCCGGACGGGAATGGTGACATGGTCCAAGGCGCCGATTTGCGGCCGACCGAACAGCCGCAGCCTCCGCTTCAGTCTGAGAGCGCAGATGCGCGCGTTGAATGCCAGTCTGACGATCTGATTGCGAGCGGCAGGAGTCATGACCGATGACTTCCATAACGTGAATGATTCATCTACGTTAACTATATTTGCGCCGCACGTCAATCGAGAAGCAACTCGGCCTAGTGTCCCGGGATCACCAGCAGCACGATTCTGGCGAGCACGAGGCCCGCGGCGACGACCAGATAGCCGCGCAGCACGATCAGCCAGGTGCGGTCGAGCACGGTCAAGCGCGCGGGCGGCAGCCGATCGAGCGGCGGCATGCGCCAGGTGATCCGGTCCGCGCGGTCGAATTTCACCGGATCGTCGGCCGGCGCACCCCGCCGAGAATCGACCAGGTGTGCCCCCAGGCTGAGCAGCAGCGCGAGCACGGTTCCGCCGATCAGGATGGCGACGATGTGCACGCCGGAGATCGCGGGGAACAACACCGAGGCGGTCAGAATCACGGAGAGCATCACGAGGATGGCGATCACGACGCCGGTAAAGATATTGACCCCTTTGGTGTTGGTCCAAGGGCCCAGGACCGCCTTGTCGTTGCAGAGCAGGAGCAGAAAGACGGTCGCACTCGGAAGCAGCACACCGGCGAGGGTCTGGACGGCGTTGGTGAGCAGACCGAGCGGCGCACCCGGCGTGAGGACCACCGCGGCTGAAACGAGGATGAGCGCGAAGTACACGGCATAGAAGCCCTTTGCGTCACTCATCTTGCGGTGCAAAGAATGGCGCAGGGACAGGACGTCGCCGATCGCATAGGCGGTCGAGAGGGATACCGCGGCGGCGCCGATGATGCAGGCGTCGATCAATGCCACGGCAAAGAACACGCCCGCGGTGCGGCCGATATGCAGCCCGATGCCGGTGGCCACCGCGCCGGCGTCCTTGAAGTGGCCGTATTCGGGAGTGCCTTTGAAGGCCACCGCGGTGAAGGCCATCATCGCCACCGCGCCGACGATGATGAGACCGATGCCGAACCATAAGTCGATTCGCTCGTAGGGAATGAAGCGCGGGGTGATGCGCTTGTCGATCACGTAGCTTTGCTGAAAGAACAGCTGCCAGGGTGCCACCGTGGTGCCGACTATGGCGATGATCAGCAGCATCACATCCGCCACCGGTGCGTTGGCCGGAAAGCGCGGCACGAACAGATCATGGGCCACCTGCGGCACCGGCGGGTGCGACATCAGCAGAACCGGAACCAGCAGCAGACTGCCGAACACCAGCACCAGGGCGAAGCGCTCGAATCGGCGCAGATCACCGGTACTGACCGAGGCCATGATGACCAGCGCCGAGATGCCGATGCCCCACAATCTCGGCACCCCGAGATAGTCGAAGGCCAGAGTCAGGCCGATGAACTCCGTGACGATGGTCAGCCCGTTCAAGACGAACAGATCGATGACGCTGAATGCGCCCCAGAATTTGCCGAAGCGCTCCAGGATCAAGCGGGCGTGCCCGACGCCGGTCACGGCACCGAGCCGCAGCACCATGTCCTGATTGATGTAGAGCACCGGAATCAGCAGCAGCAGGGTCCACACCAGCGTGGTGCCGTAGTTCTGCGCCGCCTGAGTGTAGGTCCCGAACGCACCGGCATCGTTATCGCCCACCATGACGATGACCCCGGGCCCGAGGATCGCGAGCAGCGTCTTGACGCGGGACCAGCCCGTGCGGGGTCCGGTGTCGAGCATGAAAATCGTGCCGAAACCCCCGCGGATGTCGCCGACGTGCTCGGGATCGAGCTGTGCGCCGCGGCCCGTCTCGTCGTCAGGGCCGTAGGTCATGTCTACATTCCCCGCAGAGCCGGCCGGGGCGCGCGACGTCCGCGGCGGTCGTCAAAATTGCGCATGGAAACGCACCCCGATGACCGACACCGGTCCCCGGTCCCGGTTGTAGGCCGGGTGATCGATCCATTGATAGTCGAGCGTCAACTGCGCGTGCGGCAGAACAGCGGCGTCGTAATAGGTTTCCATGATTTCCTCGGGCCCTGGATGCGGCAGCTTGCCATCGCCGATCAGGATTCCGAGCCCGCCGGCGTTCAAATACCGCTCGCGCGCGGCCGAGATACCGTTGTCGATGGCCGCCAGCCCCACGGTGTCATGCTCGCGGTGCCAGCCGGTTCCCTTGAGAGAGAGTCCGGTCTCGAGCGACCGGTCGATATCGGTGAACTCGTAGGGCTCGACGTTGCCGGCCGCCTTGCCCGCGCGGGCGAACAGGCCGAGATCATCGAGCAATTGCTGCTCGAAGTTGAAGCTCGCCCCCAGGCGGCTGCGATACTGGCGCACGGCGGCGATATCCACCGGCGCTCCGGTCCGCTCGGCCAGTTGAACCGCGCTATCGAGCAGTCCCATGCGTCCGCGGCTGTCGAACATCGTGAGCATCAGCTTGCCGGGACGATCGGCGAACCGATAGCGCCTTTCGAGTTCGGCAACCATCTGAAATTCGTGAAAGCCCGGATCCAGGTGCACGCTGTTCGGGACATTCGACAAATCGAACACCCCGAAGCGCGTCGTCCAGTCGCCCTGGTACCACTCGGCGGCACCCCCCACAGTGTACCCCCACGCGTCCGCCGCATAGTCGAAAGAGCCCGCATCGACCGCCGCCCAGTTCAGGAAGTCCGCGCGCGGATCGTGCGCGTATTGATTGAGGTCGAAGATGTCGACGACGCTGAATTTGCCGACGGTGAACACCCAGCGATTGAGGCCATGATCGCCGCCCAGTTGATTGGCCAGCGGCTCGACGGCCTCGCGACCGCCCGCGAGATCGACGACGTCGCGCACGAACAGCCGTGGGAGCCGAAAGTAGGGCTGATTTTTGCCGACCTTGTAGGCTTCCGCCGGCGGAAGTCCGGCGACACCGAGCGTGTCGTTCAAGCCGAAGCCCTGATCGACCTCCGGATTGATCCAGATTTCAGCTCCGGACCAGAGCCGGCTTCCCAGATAAAGAGTGGCATCCGTGGTCTCGCGGCCTTGACGCGGGCTGAGGCTATTCGGGCCGGAATAAGGCGCGCGAAACGAATCGGTATTTTGCTCGACGTAAGTGAACTGGCCGTGGACCGCAAAGCGCTCCGCGGCAATCGGCGCCGAGAGGGTGTCCGTGGGGGTGTCGGGGGTGTCGGCGGTGTCGGCGGCGAGCGCCGTCGGCGCATGTGCGCTGAAAAAGCCCATCAAGAACAGGCAATTCTTGGGCGCACGGGTCCTGCGCGCGAGCTCTTGCAGTTGCATCAGTATCGACATGGAATGCGCAGCCATGATGGTTCTTCCGAAAAAATGCTCAGGCGCCTGCCCGAGCCCGAAAGAAAGCGGCCGCGATGGGCTTCAACCGATCAGCGCCGCATTCCTGCCACCGAATCCGTTGCGAGCCCCGGTGGTAGGGGCGCTAGGTTGGGGGTGCACAACATACCCTACCCTGGTATAGTTATGCAATAGGAGATTTCGAATCATGGGTCACGTTGCCAACGAAAAAGCGAAGCTGCTGAATCGCCTCAAGCGCATGCGCGGCCAGATCGAGGCAATGGAACGTGCGGTCGATGGGGACAATGAATGCGCCACGGTGCTGCAGCAGGCGACCGCGTGCAGGGGTGCCTTGGACGGCTTCATCGCGGAAGTCATCGAAGATCACATTCGGGAGCACATGGTCGATCCGGGCGCCGGCCGTGAAGCTCCCGGAAGCCTCGCGGCGGAAGAACTCATCGAGATCGTTCACCAGTACCTGAAGAAGTAGGCCGCTCGGCGCCGGGATGGTCAGCTCGGTGATGTTCCACAACACCGCCGGTCGATTTGCATCGGGGGGCAGGCGACCGTGCCGTACGAGCAAAATACACAGCAATGGCCGGTCTTGGGCCGAAGGAGAGTGCGGCAGCCCGTACACTCGTAATAGAACTGACATGCATCGGTCGGCATGGTCTCGCGTTGCGCGTGTCCGCAGGCGGGACAGGTGATGATCGATTCCAGCTCCAGCGAGGTCACTTAGCGGCCTTGACCGAGGAGGGGAATCCGGCGCTGGTGGTCGCCTGGGTTAGCGCATCGGGTTTGACCCGGTCGGGATCGAAGGTGACGGTGGCGGTCTTGAGTGCCAAATCGACGCTCGCCGAGCTCACGCCGGGGACTCGTTGCAGGGCTTTGCGCACGACGATCGGGCAGGTCTCGCATGTCATGTTCTGCACTTGCAGGGTCACGGTGCGCGGCGGGCCGGCGAAGGCCGCGGCCGACAGGAGAAGAGTGGTCAGCGACAGAATGCGGCGCATGGAGAACTCCTTCAGCTCAAGAGAAGCGGTGCGAACCACGGAAATGCGATCAGTACCACGAGACCCGTGGTCACGATCCAGAATATCCGGCGCTGACGCCGGACCCGCCGCGGATCCGCGCAGGTCTCGCCCGGCTCGCAGGGTTGCGGCAGCAGGTACAGCTGCCGGAAGGCGAGGCCAAGGAAAACCAGCATCAACAGGATGAACAGGGGTCGATAGGGCTCCAGCGCGACGAGTTGTCCGATCCAGGCGCCGCTCACGCCGAGCGCCAAAAGCAAAAGCGGCCCGACGCAGCAGAGCGAGCCGATCACGGCTGCACCGACGCCGCCCATTAGATGTTTGCCGAAGCTCACCATGGGCGTACTTTACACCGCTGCGCGACCTGACATCGCTGCGCGATGCGCCGGCCGAGAAGGACCGCGACCTCAGGTCAAATTGCCGCGAAAGACGGAGCGCTTTTTCCCGCAGTGGAGATGGCGGTCAGAATGCCGCTGAGGATCCTGCCGGGACCGGGCGGGCAACCTGGAACCGCCACGTCGACCGGAATGACGTTGGACACCCTCCCGCGGCTCGCATAGCTCTCGCCGAAGATTCCACCGGTGCACCCGCAGGCGCCAATCGCGACCACGAGCTTCGGGTCCGGCATGGCGGCGTACGTGCGCCGCAGGGCCGTCTCCATATTTCCGGCGACGGGTCCCGTGACAAACAGCAAGTCCGCATGCCGCTGGCTTGCCACGAAGCGGATGCCCAGACCTTCGATATTGTAGATCGGGTTATTGAGCGCATGAATCTCCAGCTCACAGCCGTTACAGGATCCGGCATCGAGCGCGCGGATGCAAAGCGCCCGGCCGATGATCTCGAGGATGCGGGACTGCAGAGCGTCCGTCGTCCGTAAAGCGTCGTCCCCGGACGGGTAAGGCTCCGTAACGATTCCCGTGCGGCAGATCTGGCGTATGGTTTTCAGCATGGCTACAGATCGTGTCCGCTATAGGACAGGTTGAAGGATTTATTGATCAACGGGAAGTCCGGCACGATGTTATCGATGATGGCGTGCTCGATCACCGGCCAATTCTGCCACGACGAGTCGTGTGGATGGCATCGCCGAATCTCTCCGCGATCACCGGCTTCCAGCGCGAGAAAGACCGGGCCCCGCCATCCCTCGATCATCCCGACGCCGAAGTCCCCGGCGCGCACCGAGGGAAGTCCGATGCGGTGCGAACCGCTCGGCAACTCGCGCAGCATCCGCTGCAGGAGGCGAGTGGCCTCGGTCACCTCATCGAAGCGCACGGCGACCCGCGCCGCCACGTCGCCCTCGGTGCGGGTGACCTTTCTCGGCGCCAGTTGGGCATAGGGGTCGCAGGGCAGATCGCAGCGCAGGTCGAACGCCTGGCCGCTCGCACGACCGGCAAGGCCCGCCAGCCCCATTTTTGCGGCCAAGGCGGGAGTGACGACGCCGGCGCCGACAAATCGGTCTCGAAGGCCGGTATGCTCGTCGTAGATCGTACGCAACAGGTGGACCTCCGCGAGGATCGCTTGGATGGCGTCGCCCAGGGAAAGCGCGTCCGCCGACGAGAGATCGACGCAGGTTCCACCGGGCACGACGAAGTCCATGAGATACCGCTGTCCGAGCGCCCCTTCGGTTGCCCGCAACAGCCGCTCCTTGAGCCGCGAGAACTGGGCAAGTCCGAAGGCGAAGCCGGCATCGTTGCCGATGGCGCCGATATCGCCTAGATGGTTGGCCAGACGCTCCAACTCCAGGGCAAGCGCCCGCAACCAGGTCGCGCGCGCAGGCAAGCGCACCGCCGCCATGCCCTCGAGCGCCTGGCAATAGGCCCAGGAAAACGCGACGGCGGAATCGCCGGAGACGCGAGCGGCCAATCGGTGCCCGCCAAGGAGCGGCAATTCGCCGAAGCGCCGCTCGATGCCCTTGTGCACATAGCCCAGCCGCTCCTCCAGCCTGAGCACCTTCTCACCGACCACGGAGAAGCGAAAATGACCCGGTTCGATGATCCCCGCATGCACGGGACCCACCGGAATTTCGTGCACTCCATCGCCCTCCACGGCGACGAACGGGTAGGGTTGCGCGGGGCCGCCCGCGGGGCCGATCGCGGGGGAGGGCGCGACGAGGTCGGCCAAGGGATGAAAGCTCTCCGGCCAGGCGGCGTGCCGCAACCAGGGACGCGTGTCCGCATCGGTGCTGCGCAGCCCGCAAAGATCCGCCAGGGCTCTCTGCATGCGGCTCGCGCTCGGGAACCACTGCTCGATGCCGGGATAGTCGCTTCCCGCGGGGGCGACCGGCAGGGTTAGAACGAGCACGCCGGGCTCCGCAATGAATGCCGCCCGCACGAGGGCTGCTTCATCGCGATTCGCCCAGATCGCCAACAAGCGACCCCCGTGGGTGGCCAGGTCCGCGGCGGCTTGACACCACTCCTCGCGGGTAACGGTGAGCCCGGCCGCTTTCGGAGCACCGGCAATCACTCCTGATCCCTCCGATTCGGACCGGCGAGCCGCTCGATCGAACCACCGTTGCGTCATCGCTCACTCTCCGCCGATCAACCGTGCCGCCGCGCGGTACCAGACCGCGAGGTAGGGCGGAATGAAAATGCCCAGCATCAGCACCAACCCCAGATGCGCAAACACGGGGATCAGAGCCGGTGGGTGCGGCAACCGCCTGGCCGTGGTGTCTCCAAACACCATCGATTGCACACGCCCGAAGATCGCCGCGAACGCAACGCCGAGCGCCAGCAACAGGATGGGGATTGCCCAGGGCTGCTGCTTCATCGCGGTCGTCAAGATGAGAAATTCGCTTGCAAACACCCCGAACGGCGGCGTGCCGAGAATGGCGAGCGTACCCATCATCAATCCCCACCCGATGGTCGGGCTCACCGTGATGAGCCCCCGGATGTTGTCCATGATCTGCGAACCCGCTTTCTGCGTCGCGTGCCCCACGGCAAAGAAAATCGACGACTTGGTGAGCGAATGCACGGTCATGTGCAAGAGCGCGGCGAAAGTGGCGATCGGCCCGCCCATGCCGAATGCGAATGCGACGATTCCCATGTGTTCGATGGAGGAATAGGCGAACATCCGTTTGACATCGCGCTGTCGCCACAGGAAGAACGCTGCGAGCACCACCGAGAGCAATCCGAAGCCCATCAACATGCGTCCCGGCAGGGTCGAATGCAAAGAGCCCTCGACCAGCACTTTGCAGCGCACCACCGCGTACATCGCCACATTCAGCAACAGCCCCGACAGCACCGCCGAAATCGGCGTCGGACCCTCCGCGTGCGCGTCCGGCAACCAGTTGTGCAGCGGCGCGAGACCCACCTTGGTGCCGTACCCCACGAGCAGGAATACGAACGCCAGACCGAGAACCGAAGGTTCGAGCTGCCCCTTGACCGCATTCAGGTGCGTCCAGAGCAACGCGCTCACCCCTTCGGAGCCCAGGACTCTCTCCGCCGCGAAATACAGGAGAATCGTGCCGAACAGCGCCTGGGAGATTCCCACGCCGCAGAGGATGAAGTACTTCCAACCCGCTTCGAGACTCGCGGGCGTTCGGTAAAGCGTCACCAGCAGCACCGTCGACAGAGTGGCCGCCTCCATCGCCACCCACATGAGCCCCATGTTGTTGGTCGTGAGCGCGACCAGCATCGTGGCCATGAACATCTGGTACATGCTGTGGAAGAGGCGCTGTTGTCCGAGCGATACCCGGCCGTGCCGCGCCTCGATGCGCATGTAGGGACGCGAGAAGATCGAGGTGGTCAGGCCGACGAACGCGGTCAACGTCACCAGAAACACGTTGAAAGCGTCGATGAAGAACTGTTCGTGCGCGACCGACAAATTGCCGTGCGCCACGACTCTCGCCGCGAGCGCGCAGGCGGCAAGGAACGCGACCAGCGAAAACAGCACGTTCGCCTCGGGCACCCAACGCCTCTCCCCCAAAACACCGAACGTCAAGGCACCCAGGAGAGGCGTCGCCAACAGGACGAGGAATTCCATGCTATTGCTCTTCTTTCAGGGATTCGAAATTCTTCAGGTCCAGGTTGTCGAATTGCTCGCGAATGTGGAAAAAGAACACGCCGAGAACGAGCATCGCCACCAGGACATCGAGGGCAACCCCGAGCTCGACGATCATCGGCATGCCGTAGGTGGCACTCATGGCGCCGAAGAACAGGCCATTTTCCATCGACAGGAATCCGACCACCTGCGACATCGCTTTGCGCCGCGTGATCATGGTCAGAAAGGCGATCAGGATGACCGCCACCGCGATGCCGATCGAATTGCGCGTCGCCGTGCTCGCGAGCGCCGAGATCGGTTGCGCCAGCCCGAACGCGAAAATGACCACCAGCACACCCGCAAGCATCGTTCCGGTCATGTTGAGCAGCGGCTCCGTGTCCCAGTAAACGCCGAGTCGCCGGATGAGACGGTGCAGGAGCCACGGGAGGAATATCACCTTGAGTCCGAGAGTCAGTCCCGCCGAAAGGTACAAGTTGTGATCGCCGGTCCGCCAGGCGAGCAGCAGCGTGGCGAGGAACAACAGAGCCCCCTGCAGGGCGAGCAGATTGACCAGGGCGACGATGCGCCGTTGCGACAACATGGCGAAAGAGAGCAGCAGCAATAACGCCGCCAGCGTATTCAGGATTTGCAGGTCCCACGGCAATACGGTCATGATCACGCTCCCAGCAGCAACCGCACCAGCAGACCGAGCACCGCAAAGAGAAACGCGGTTGCCAGAAACTCCGGGGCGCGAAACACGCGAAGCTTCGCCGACACCGCCTCGATGAAGGCGAGCCCGAAGCCGGCGGCGAGGAGCTTGACCAGCAGCAGCGCAATCGAAACGGCGAGACTCAACGGAGCGTGGCCGGTCGCGATGCCCCAGGGGACGAACACGGCGAATCCGATGCAGGCGTAGTTGAAGAGCTTCAAATCCGCGGCCCACTCCATCAGCGCCAGGTGCCGCGCGGAATATTCGAGCAACAGCGCTTCGTGGACCATGGTCAATTCAAGATGGGTGGCGGGATTGTCCACCGGGATCCGCGCGTTCTCGGCGAGCAGCACCATGGAGAACGCAACGGCGGTAAAGGCGAGACTCGGATTGAGCACGAACGACTGCGCGGAAAGGCGTTCGGCGATGAGCGGCAGAGCGGTGGTCGCGCAGGTAAGAGAAACGACGAAAATCACCACGAGCAGCGCCGGCTCCGCCAGGAAGCCGATCATCATTTCCCGGCGCGCGCCCAGCGTGCCGAAGGCGGTGCCGACGTCCATCGCGGCCAGAGACAGAAATACGCGCGCAGTCGCCAGCAGCCCCACGAGGGCAATGGCGTCCGCGGCCTGCGTGATCGGCAGTCGCGTCGCAATCGAGGGGATGACGGCGGTGGCGGTCACCATGGAGCCGAATACCACGTAGGGCGCGAGCCGAAACAGGCGCGAGGCATTCGCGGCGATCACCGCATCCTTGTGAAAAAGCTTGCGGATGCCGCGGTAGGGCTGCAGGACGCCGGGCGCCGACCTGTTCTGAAACCACGCCCGGCACTGGTTCACCCACCCGACGAACACCGGCGCCAGCGCGAGCGCGAGCACGATGCCGAGCAGTTGCACGAGCCATTCGAACGGGTTCATAGCATGAGCGCCAGCAAGACGATGAGCGTGACGAAGCTGTAAAGCAGATAGGTTGCGATGCGCCCTTGCTGCAGCCAGGCCACCTTATCCGCCGCCCGCCGGACGAGCGGACCCAACGGCTGGTAAAGGGTACGCCAGAAGCGATCGGCAATCGCCAGTCGGTACCTGGGCTCGCGGTCGAAGGGGCTCGGCAATTCGCGAACGATCGCGAAGAACGGCTGAAAAAGGTGGCGAATCGGCTGACCGAATCCCTCGGCGGTGTCCTGCATGCGGCCCGTCAGCCCGCCGAATCCGCAATCCCAGGCGGGGCTGCGGCGTACGCGCCGGTGGTAGAGGAGGCGCACGGTGAAGATCGCCAGCACCACCACGAGGGCGATCACCGAAAGGAACACCAGGGGCGCGTAGGAGGACTGCCGCTCCGGAATGGGCACGAGCAGCCACCAAGGCGCCGTGCTCGACGGCAATCCCCCGAGCCCCAACCGCTCGGTGACAACGCCGAGGAACGAGATGACGGTGGTCGGGAAAAGAC
>VFSW01004174.1_pt1 | contig 21539 bp, 18 predicted proteins | sample 5358111 | NCBI WGS metagenome assembly VFSW01 (sample SAMN11554181, study PRJNA540505) | mine drainage metagenome | isolation source: sediment from site ElyBrook_90M | place: USA: Ely Copper Mine, Vershire, VT | collected 2017 | reverse complement strand
CCTATTTCCGACTTATTCCCGCCGTCAGACATTCCACTTCATACAACGTACCTTCTCAAATGACTACTGACAACCGACGACTGACGACCTACAACTGACAGCGGACAACGGACAATCGATCACCGCAATGGACGACTGACAACCGACAACCGACAACGGACAACTGACAACGGACAACGGAGCGATCAGCCCTTGTACCCCGCCCCGCGCAGGGCGCTTGCAAAGCAGTGGGTAAAGTGCGTCACGCTCTCACTGGTGGCGAGCGGGCCCATCAGGCCGACGCGGAAGACCTTGCCGGCCAGCGGGCCGAATCCGCCGGCGATCTCGATGCCGTTTTCTTTCAGCAGCGTGGTGCGCACCTTGGCGTCATCTACGCCTTGCGGCACTTTGGGAGTGTTCAGGTTCCAGATGCGATGCTCGGGGGCGACCAGCATCTGGAGGCCGAGGGCTTCCATATTGCTGACGAATTCCAGATGCGCCTTGTGGTGGCGCTCCCAGCGGTTCTCCAGGCCCTCCTCTTCGATGAGTGCCAGCGCTTCGCGCAGGGCGTAGAACATGGTCGCCGATGCGGTGTGATGATAACGGTGCGACTGGACGAGGTAGTCGGCGATCAAGTTGATGTCGAAGTACCAGGAGTGGTTGGGCTTGGTGCGGGTCTTGAGCCAATCCATGGCGCGCGGCGAGACGGTGATGGGCGACAGTCCTGGAGGACAGCTCAGGCCCTTCTGCGAGCAGCTATAGGCGATGTCGATGCCGGTCTTGTCGACTTCGACGGGCATCGCGCCCAGCGAAGTGACGCAGTCGGCAATGACCAGGGCGCCGACTTCGTGCGCCGCCTTGCAGATGGCTTCGCCGCGCTGGAAGGCGCCGGCTGAGGTTTCGGCCTGGACGTAGGTGACCACCTGCGGCTTCTCGCGACGAATGAATTCGGCAGCCTCGTTGTCGCCGAAGACCTCTCCCCAGGGCTTCTCGAAGCGAACCACATGGCCTTCCTGGCGGCGGGCCATCTCCGTCTGGCGGTCGCAAAAATAGCCGTTGGCGAAGGCGGCGACCTTGGTCCCCGGGAGCACAAAGTTGCTGATGGCAGTTTCCATGCCGCCGCTGCCGGTGGCCGAGATGACGAAGGTCATCTCATTTTTGGTGCCGAAGACGGTGCGCAGCAGGCGTTGAATGTCGGTGGAAACCTCAAAGAAATAGGCATCCAAGTGGCCGACGATGGGTTGCGCCATCGCCAGGTAAATGCGGGGATGCACCTGGCCGGGACCGGGTCCATATAAAAGTCGTTTTGGAGGATGAATCGAGATTTCTTGCATGACACTAGGTTCCGCAATGGTGGCCATTCAGCGACTCCTTAGCATAATAATGGATGCTCTCATTGTATGGGCGAGGCCGGCAAGCTGTCAGTGATCGATAAACATCGTGGGAGTACAAAAGCCAGACGGCCCGTCGGCGTGGGCAGCACGTCCCAGGAAGTGCACAGGGCGGTTGAGGAGCGCAGCGGAAGGATCGCTCGCAAATCCCTACTCGGAAGCAGAAACCGTGACTATCTTCAAGTCGGGCAGTTCGCGATTCCACTTCGGCGGAATTTGGTGGATGACCACATGAAAGAAACGGCTCCGATCGGGCTCAATGGGAAACTCGTCAGACAAGGTCGAGGGAGCGCCTTCGGTTTTACCGTGGATTGGCTGCTCGATCGTGGCGAGCTTTTGGCCTTTTGCATCTTTGAATGTGAGCTGCACGACCACCCCGGTGATGTGGCGGTTCCCGTGGTTTTGCAGATTGCCAAAGATGTCGAGCGGGCCGTCGCCGGGCGCTTCCATCTGAACATCGCTGAACTCCAGTTCCGATTGCGGACCTTCGCCGTCGGCGGGAGCGACGGGCTCGCCGTGGGTTACCACCGGCGTAGGCGCGTGAACACGCAAGGCGTAGTGGAGGATTAGGCCCAGCGCCACCATCGCGAGCACGCCGATGAGCACGCCGCGGGGAGTAAACTCGAGCGACCCAGTGATTCCGCGACGTTTGGCGGGCGGCAGAGGTTGTCTGTCGTGATCGGGAATGCGGGGATTCGCCGCCATTTCTCTCTCTTAGATGATCCCGCAGCCTACTCGACAGCAGCATAAACCTAAAAAAGCTCTTTGGGACAGCGCTTGGTGAGCCAGCGCCAGGTTTGCCGGGTGCTGGTTGTCGCCTGGGAAGAAGGCGCTGATGCTGCACCGGCGATGCGGTCGCACGTCACAGACAGGCTGCAAAGCCAGAGCCTAGAATAACAATGGCAGGGGTTGCCGGCGGACTCCCAGTGTCGCCGGCGATGGGCGCTCTCCCAGAGGCGCGTCATGCGGCTCGCGGCAAAACTGCTGCACTCATCCAGTCGCTATCTTCATAAGCAGACAAGCATTTTTTTCTCTCTAAAACCAAACAGTACTTTCTATGGGACAGCCAAGCTGACCTCATACCTGTTCTCCTGCCGAATGGGGACGAGGTAAGTCTCGACATGGAGGTGCGCAATGGCAGTCATGAGTGCGAGACCCAAAGTCGCAGTCAAGAACATCGTTGTGGCCACGGACTTCTCACCGGCAGCCGAGGTGACGCTGCAATACGCCGCCGCCATTGCCCGGCATTATGAGTCCAGAATCTACCTGGTTCATGGCATCGAGCTGCCCGGCCACGAGACGCCCCATGCCACAACCCTCTGGGGCCACGAAACCGAGGCCGAGGCCAAGGAGAAGTTGCAGCAGGAAACCGAGAAGTGCAGCGGCATCGAATGTTTGCCGCGGCTGCTGAAGGGTACGCCGGTGGATGTAGTGGAACGTATCCTGGCGCTGGACGAGCTGGACCTGGTGGTGGTCGGGTTCCACGGCGCCAAGGGTTTTCACAAGCTGGCTGTCGGCTCAGCCGCGGAGTACTTCTTCCGCCACGTGCGTTGTCCGCTATTGGCGGTAGGACCCTCGGTGAAGGGTGGGAAGGCGGTGTGGGAGCCCAAGCATGTGTTGCTGACTACCGATCTTCAGTCGAACGAAGCGGTGGCAGCCAGGTGCGCGGTCCTGCTGGCGAGGGAACATAATGCCCGGCTGGTCCTGCTGCACGTGGCGGCGCCGGCGCGAGCGCCGTATCCGGAGGAACAGCACCTCATCGACCGGCCCTATTTTCAGTCGCGGCTGAAAGAGCTGCTGTCGTACAAGCAGGATTATCCCGCGGAGTTCCTGATCGAGTTCGGCGATGACGCGGGAGCCGAAATCCTGCGCGTGGCCGGCGAGCGGGCGTGCGATCTGATTGTGCTCAGCGTGCACCGTGAAGAGCCGTGGGGCCTTCACCTTGTCCACCAAGCCTATCGCATTGTGGCCGAGGCGCCTTGTCCGGTGCTGATCACGCAGAGGGTGCGGGGCTAGTCTTTTTCGCCTAGAACCTGCGCCAGTAACTGCGGATCGACGTTGCCGCCGCTGATGACGGCGACCGTCTTTTTCGCTTCCGGCAATTGCGGCGCATGGAACAACCAGGCTGCGAAGGTCACCGCGCCGCTGGGCTCAGGGACGAGGCGCGCGTTCACCACCATGCGCCGCATGGCGGAGCGAATCTCATCTTCGGTGACGGTGATCATGTCATCGACGAAACGGAGCATGTGCTGGAAGTTGATGGGCCCGACGGATTGCGTGCGCAGGCCGTCGGCCAGGGTGCTGGAGACGCGCTCGGGCGGCAGTTCCACGATGGCGCCGGTGCGGAAGCTCTGCTGCGCGTCGTTGGCCAGTTCGGGCTCGACGCCGACGAGCTTGGCGCGCGAGCCGCTCAGCTTGATGGCGGCGGAGATGCCGCTGATCAGCCCGCCGCCGCCGCAAGGCACCAGCACCAGCTCAACGTTGGGACAATCTTCCAGAATCTCCAGGCCGATGGTTCCCTGACCGGCGATGATCTGCTCATCGTTATAAGGAGGGATGACGACGTAGCCGTGCTGACGCGCGAGTTCTTCGGCCTTTTGCATCCGCTCGGACGAAGCCGGACCAACGGTGACGATCTCCGCGCCGAGCGCGCTGGTGCTCTCGACCTTGAGGCGGGGCGCGTTGCGCGGCATCACGATGACAGCTTTCACGCCTAACGCCCGCGCGGCATAAGCCACGCCTTGCGCGTGATTGCCGCTGGAGTAGGAGATGACGCCGCGCCGGCGTTCTTCTTCGCTGAGCCAGGCGATTTTGTTGTAGGCTCCGCGCAGTTTGAAGGCGCCGATGGGTTGCAGGCTCTCAGGCTTAAGCCAGAGCTGGCCGCGCGCGGGGCCATGGTCAGGCTTGGCGCTGAAATTTTGTGCCGGAGGAAAGTACGCGACCAGCGGGGTGCGCACGGCAACACCGCGTATGCGTTGCTGCGCCTGCCGGATGTCTTCGAGGTTTACCATGACTTGAAGGGTTCCGCTAGCAAGTATGTGCGCCCCATTCTGGCCTTGTTTTGGCCATGATGGGGCCGCGCTGCGAGATTCGACGGCCCCGCCCTAGCCGAAAGAGAGAGGAGAAACGCGGGTCCCTCGACTCCGCTTCGCTCCGCTCGGGATGACAGAACGGGGCACCCACGCCTATCTCACACGGCCGAGGGACATGCTCGTCGTTTGTGCTGCCGATCCCCCGGTTTGAGTCCGCATCATCCATTCACCCGCCGGCGCATTCACCGGCCCTTTGCCCGCGGCGCTGCTGCGCGCGGTTTGAATCAGCAATGCCATCCAGTGTACAAGCGTCAGGCGCTCGCGCAAGCTGAGTTTGCTACCGACTTCCACGTGGCCGATGGCCGGAGACGTGAGCGCGCTGACCAGATACTGTCTCGGGATGTCGCGCTCCAGCCACAGCATCTCGGTTGGCGGGATGATGGTGTCGTCGGAGCCGTGCAGCAAGAAGACGGGCACGCGCAGAAATCCGAGATGGCCTGCCGGGGAAGCGGCGGAGAGATCATCGCTGCGCTTGTCGATTTCGGCGAGGATCTCGGGCGCGAAACGCTGGCGATGCTTTTGGTAGATGTCCTGCATAAGCTGCTGACCGGCGGGCGTCATCTTCTGCGTCACCGCTTCGGAAGCCTTGCCCTGGTTGTGGAGTAACAACCTGAGCGCCTCGTGCGCCAGCGGCGCGTCAGGCGCGGAAAAGAAATCCTGCGGCTCGTCGTAAATGACGATCAGCGGCCCGTACTCGTGCGGCTTCAGGTGCTCCACCGTGCCATCTGGACGAACTACTTCGCCGGTGGCGAAAAAGCGCAGGACATGCGCCAGATCGTAGTATCCGCCGATGGAAGCCACCCAGGCAATGTAGGGCGCGTACTGCGGATCGGTGGCCGCCAACAGCGCCAGGCCGCCGGAAAAGCTGATGGCAAAAATGCCGACCTTGGGCACGCTGAGTTGCTGGGCGAAGCTCTCGGTCGCCGCGCCGATCACGTCGGCCGACTCGGCTTCGACGCGGTAGTCGGCGAGGCCGGGGACCAGCGGCGTCATCACGAAGAAACCGCTGGCGGCAAGCGCGCGCGCAAAGCTTACCAGCCGCGGCTCATTGATGCCGAGCTCGTGCATACCATGCAGAACGACGATGCCGGGCGCGAAGCCCACGCCACGCGGCGAATAGAGGCGCGCGGGCAGCGACTTGCCGCGGAAATCGAACGAGGTGTCGCGCACTTCGACGGGATGGACATCGTAGTCGGCAATCCATACGCTGGCGTGAGGATTGGAGACGCGATCCAGCAGCGAGGCCGCCCGCAGATAATCCTGTGCCATGGGATAGAGCAGCGCTACCACAATTGGAAGCAGCAGCAGAAGCCAGGCCGCGAGCCGCGCCTTGTGTGACAGATGACGGCCTTGCCAGGGAACGGTGGTCACACTTCCAGGATCACCGGCATGATCAGCGGGCGGCGGGCGGTGTTTTTGACGATGAAGCGCTTCAGGTCCTGGCGGATCTTCTCTTTGATCATGCCGTAGTCGCCCTTCTCTTCGTCGCTGGAGGATTCCAGTGTGGTCATCACAGTGCGCCGCGCGCCGTCGAGGAAGCCATCGTCCGTGAGGCTGGCGCCGAAGCCGCGCATCACGATTTCAGGCGAGGTCTCGACGCGCCCGGTCAGCTTGTTGATGGCAATGATGGGCAGCACGATGCCGTCTTCGCTGAGATGACGACGGTCGCGGATTACCAGGTCTTCCACAATGTCGCCCATGGAGTTGGAATCGATGCAGACGCGGCCGACGTTGATCTTGCCTGCCTTGCGCGCGCCCAGTTCGTCGAACTCCAGGATGTCGCCGCTCTCGATCAGCATGACATGGCCCACCGAGCCACGCATGGCGGCGGCCATCTCGGCGTGCAGCTTGAGTTGGCGATATTCGCCGTGGATGGGAATGAAGTACTGCGGCTTCACCAGGTTGATGATGAGCTTCAATTCTTCCCGGCTGGCGTGCCCGCTGACGTGCACCGGCGGGGTGGAGCCGTCTTCGTAGATGACATGGGCATCGCGGCGGAAGAGGTGATCGATGACGCGATAGATGGCCTTCTCGTTGCCGGGAATAATGCGCGAGGAGAGCACCACGGTATCGCCGGGCTGAATGCGAGCGTGCTTGTGATTGTCTACTGCCGCGCGCGACAAGGCGGACATGGGCTCGCCCTGGGTGCCGCTGATCAACACGCAAACTTTGTTGGGCGGGAGGTCGCGCATCTGCGCAGGATGCAGGATTAATCCGTCGGGAACGTCGATGTAGCCGAGGTCCTGTGCGATATCGAAGGAATCCATCATCGAGCGGCCTACCAGGGCGACTTTGCGATCATTCTCGAAGGCCTGCTCGATGGCCAGCTTGATGCGATGGATGGACGACGAGAAGCAGGAGATGAACAGGCGGCGCTCAGCGCGGGCGAAGATCTCCTGAAAGCGGTCCCGGACGGCGCGTTCGCTGGGGGTGTAGCCGCGGCGCTCGATGTTGGTGGAGTCCTGGAAGAGCGCCAGCACGCCTTGCTTGCCGTACTCGGCGAAGGCGTGCAGGTCGAAGAGGCGATTATCGGTGGGCGTGGGATCGACTTTGAAATCGCCGGTGTGAATGATGATGCCGATGGGGGTGTGGATGGCGAGCGCCACGCAATCCACCAGGCTGTGGGTTACGTGAATGGGATTGATGGTGAAGGGGCCAATCTTGAAGCGCTCGCCGGGCTTGATTTGGTTGAGCACGGCATCATCGAGCAGGCCATGCTCGTCGAGCTTGCCTTCGACGTAAGCCAGCGTGAACTCGGTTGCGTAAACCGGGACATTGAGTTCCATCAGCAGCCAGGGCAGGGCGCCGATGTGGTCTTCGTGGCCGTGGGTGAGCACAACGGCGCGAACGTGGGCGCGGTTCTCGATGAGATAGCTGAGGTCGGGGACGACGATATCCACGCCCAGCAATTCGGCCTCAGGGAACATCAATCCGGCGTCGATGACGATGATGTCGTCACCCCAGCGAATGGCCATGCAATTCATGCCGAATTCGCCGAGTCCGCCGAGCGGTACAACCTGGAGTTTTCCGGCTGGCATCTGCAAATCCGATGCTAGCACAAGGGAGAGCGGGGCTTCAGGAACGAACGGGCATTCGTTGGCGATTAGCTAAGGAGGCCGCTGAAAGACTCGGGGAAGCCAGTTCTGTGCCGCCGGCTGAAGCCGGCTCCTAGAGTAAAATAGAGCGCCTAGACGCTGGCCTGAAGGCCAGCTCTACCCGAGCCTGCCGTTATAGCGACTTTTTTCAGCAACCTGCAAAGCCCACTCGGGATCGCAAGAGTAGAGCAGCCTAGACGCTGGCCTGAAGGCCAGCTCTACCGAGCCTGCCGTCGCGAAGACCCTTCGACAGTCGGGTCATGCTGCGCGGGCGGCGGCGCGCTGGACGGCTTGCTGCAGGAAGCGCCGCATTACATTGCTCCACATGACCTTCTTGCGTTCGGCACTCTCTTTGATGACCCGCCCCTGAGTGAACATCTGCAGCAGGACCTTCATCTTTAACGTATCCAGCAGGGCCTGCTCCTGAGGATGTACGCCATAGGCGGCAACGAAGGCGTCCTGCACCACGGTCGTGATATTGCGATTGCAGAAAGGATATTTCTCCAGCGCCTCTACCGTGGCCAGAAAGGTTGCGGCGTCGAGAAGGGAACACCCTTGCTGAGTTAAGCGGGCGAACTCGCCGAAGCCGACGCCATCTTCTGATACCAGGACGTTGAGTGGCACAAAGTCTCGCAACGTGGCTGAGGTTCGCAGCGGACGTTTTTGCTTGCTAAACGCGCTTCTGGCGCTGCTCAGGATAGCTTGAATGGAATCTGCGGGCAGGGCGTCTTTGCGGGCTTTAGCGCAAAGCGTTTCTATCTCCGCGAGCTCTTCGTTGTCCAGGGAAGCCACGGTTCCCGCTGTGGCCTTATGAAACTGCTGCAGCCACTGGCCGGCTTGCCGGGCCGCACGTTCCAGCAGCCGGTGATGGCTTCCGTGGGGCAGCAAGGCGACCTTCATTATGATGCTTTGCAGAGGCAGTCCCTGGACTTTGGTGCTGACCACGGCGCCTAATTCGGAGAAGTCGCCGACGGGAACGGGCACGCCCTGTAATTTGCGGCGCTCCGCCGTCTGATGGGCGAACTGCAAGTTCTGGATTTCGTTCCTGGCCTGCTCTTGCGGACTGTGCCCTCCGGGCCGCGGGCGATAGATCTTGGCGTTCACGCGCTCGCTGCTCTCAGGAAAATCCAGAACGATTTCGTGGGTGTAGTAATCGGGTTTGGGGGTGTGTCCCACGACCCGCGCGGAAGTTACAGCGGCATATTGCGGAAAATACCGGGAGCCGGCATTCCGCAGGTGCTCGACGATCTGGTCAAGGGGGCTGGCCATCGATTCTCCCACATCTGCGTACGGCCTGCTCCAGGTCGCAGCGCCACTAACCATTGAGATGCACGGTTGTTGCCGAACAGGTGGATGTCTAAGTGTCGATTCCACTTGCGGTGACGCAAAATTGCGTAGACCGCCGCTGCACCTGGCAGGGAGCCAGAGCAGTTTAGGGCTTGGGTGGAGAAAAGTTGGTACTCCGGTACACAGGATTGGCAGGGTGGGGATGGCAGGAGAATAATGCGTGAGAACACACATTCGTCTTGCCTCAACGAAACCCATCTAATTAAACCAGCGCCTATTGTTTCAAAAATTGAGCCGGCAATTGGCTTGCCGGCTCGAGGCGTTGCGATGGCGATTCTTGCTAGCTTTCCAAAGCCCCCACCGCGACTTCCGGCTCTTCTTTCACGATGACCTCAGTCAACGCCTTGGTTCCGTATTCGAAGCCGCGGTCGAAGGCCTTGAGGTTCAGCTCGCGATAGGCCTCGGGCACGGAGGCGGCAACTGCCTGGCGAAGCGCATCGCGCTGCAAAACCTGCGACACCGCTCCGAAGAAGCCGACCATCACGATGTTGAGCACCATCCTCTTGCCCAGCTCTTCGGCGATACGCGTTGCCGGGATGCTGTACACCCGCACGCCCGGCGGCAGTTTCTCAAGGTGCACCAGGTCTTCCTCAATGACGAGGATGCCGTTCGGCTTGATCTGTGGACTGAACAGCGTGTACGCCTCCTGCGACATGACCACGAGAATGTCGGGACGGGTCACGTAGGGATAGAGCACCGGGGTGTCGGAGAGGATGACCTGCGCGCTGCAAGCTCCGCCGCGCGCCTCCGGCCCGAAGCTCTGGGTCATGGTGGAGTAGCCGGCCTGATAGATGCAGCCCGCTTTGCCGATGACGAGCGCCGACATAATAACGCCCTGTCCGCCAAATCCCGCAATACGGATTTCTGTTACTGGCATATACACGCCTCCGTTTCCGCGTAATCGTCGCCCAGAGCGCCGGCAAGTGAATCGTGCATCAGCAGCCCATAGTCGTTGCGCTCGCGGTCCACAAACTTGCCGACGATAATCTCGCCGCTCTTGGTCAGGCCAACCTCGTTGGTGGGCGCGCCGTTGCGGATTTTGCTGGCCTGCTTGTAATACTTCATGGTGTCCAGCCCGTCGCCCATCTTATTGCGGCGCTGGTAGAGCGTCGGACACGGCGAGAGCACCTCGATGAAGCAGAATCCCTTCTTGCTGAACATTTCTTGCATGGAGCGGGCCAGTTGGCGAACGTGGAACACCGTCCAACGCGCCACGTAGACGCCGCCCGCAGCCTCGACCAGGTAGGGGAGATTGAATGCCGGGTCATAGGTTCCGTAAGGATTGGTCGAGGTGATTACGGTGCCTGGGGTGGTGGGAGCGGTCTGTCCGCCGGTCATGGCGTAGATCAGGTTGTTGACGCACACCACCTTGATATCCATATTGCGGCGGGCCGCGTGGATCAGATGATTGCCGCCGATGGCGAACAGGTCGCCGTCACCGGAATAGACCACGACGCTCAGCTTGGGATTGGCAAGCTTCAACCCGGTGGCGAAGGGAATCGCGCGGCCATGCGTGGTATGGAAGGAGTCCAGGTTGACGTAGCCGGCGACGCGTCCCGAGCAGCCGATGCCGGAGACAATCGCCACGTTTTTCAGGTCAAGCTTGGCGTCAACCAGCGCGCGGGCGAAAGAGTTGACGCTGGTGCCGATGCCGCACCCCGGACACCAGATGTGGGGAATGCGGTCCATGCGCAGAAACGGCTCGACCGGATTTTGAGGAATAGCAAGCGTGGCTTCGCTCATCGCGCCACCTCCATGATGGCCTGCAGGATATCTTCGGGGTTATGCACACTGCCGCCGGCGTGCGGCACCAGCCGGACCACCGCCTTGCCGGCCGCGGCGCGCTCCACTTCGCGTACCATCTGGCCGAGGTTCAGTTCCGGAACCACCAGCGCCTTCACCTGCGAGGCAATTCTTGCAATCTGCTTTTCCGGGAAGGGCCAGGCGGTGATCAGGCGGAACTTGCCGACCTTGACGCCCTTCTGCCGCGCCATCTCGACGGCGCGCTGCGCCACGCGCGAGGTGATGCCATAGGAGACCACGACGACTTCAGCGCCCTCGATATGGTCCTCCTCGTAGAGAGTGATCTTGTCGACGTTTTTCCGGATCTTCTCTACCAGCCGTTTCACCAGCCGGTCCTGCACCACCGGCCGCATATCGGGGTAGCCGCGCTCGTCATGGGTGAGGCCGGTGACATGCACGTTGTAGCCCTGGCCAACGTGGGGCATATCGGGAACCAGATCTTCCCTAGGTTCATAGGCCAGAAATTCTCCGGGAGGGAGCTTGGTGTAACGGCGCGGCTGAATTTCGATCTGCTCGGCGGGAGGAATGACGACTTTCTCGGTCATGTGGCCGACGACCTCGTCCATCATGACGAAGACCGGGCAGCGATACTGCTCGGCATAATTGAAGGCGGTGATGGTCAGGTCGAAGCATTCCTGCGGCGAATTCGGGCAGACGGCGATGATTTCGTAATCGCCGTGCGATCCCCAGCGCGCCTGCATCATGTCGGCTTGTCCGGGGAGCGTGGGCAACCCGGTCGAGGGCCCGCCACGCTGCACATTGATGAAGACGCAGGGCGTCTCGGTCATGACTGCCAAGCCGATGTGCTCCATCATGAGCGAGAATCCCGGCCCGGAGGTCACCGTGAAAGCTTTGGCCCCGCCCCAAACCGCGCCTTGCAGCGTGATCGAGGCCGCCAATTCGTCTTCCATCTGGATGAACGTGCCGCCAACTTTAGGAATGCGCGCCGCAAAGCGCTCGACTACCTCGGTGGAAGGGGTGATGGGATAGCCCGAGGCAAAGCGCGCGCCGGCGGCCAAAGCGCCTTCACAGGCGGAGTGATCGCCGTCAAGAAAATGCGTGCCGGTCAGGACTCCGGCAGGATCAGCGTGCATCTTGCGTCTCCTTTCCGGCGGCAGCAGCCGGCGGGGTTGCGCCAGCGGCTGGCTTGGCTGCCGGCTTCTTGGTTTCGGTCCCCGGAGTTTTGAAGCCGAAGATCGCGAAGTCAGGACAATACATGCCGCACAGGTCGCAACCGCTGCATTTTTCGGCATCGACCATGTACGGAGGGTGATATCCCCGGGCATTGAAAGCGGAAGAGAGCGCTAAGACGTGCGTGGGGCAAAACTCCACGCAGAAACCGCAGGCTTTACATCGTTCGACTACGATCTGCACCGAACCTTTGGCCATTGCTGCCCTTTCTATTTGCGGGAGCCATCGAAGGAACTACGTTCTACCTCGCGATTCACGTCCCACCTGGAATTTGGTTGCGGCGGGGCGGCTCACCCGTCACTGGACTATGCTTTGATTCTTGCCTAGGCACTGCCCAAATCGAAGTGATGATGGTCACATCAAACTGTGAGAAGTGAACGCGGGGGGGGGATTCTGACATCCGCAAGCTCGGCAGGTCATTCTGGAAGCGGAGCTCATCATGAAGGCAGCAAACGCTTGGCGGTCTACCGCCAAATCGCTTGACAGCCCGTATACTGTGTATATACACTATACGAGTGATCAGAAGCTATCGGCACAAAGGCGTGGAACGGTTCGCCAAAACCGGTTCCAAGGCTGGTATTCAGCCGAAACATGCGCAACGGCTGCGGCGCTTGCTGACCGCGCTGGACGTAGCAAGTCAGCCAGAGGACATGAACGCGCCTGGAAACAATCTACATGCATTGAAGGGAGATCTTTACGGGCATTGGTCTGTCAGTGTCAGCGGCAATTGGCGCCTGACTTTCTTATTCATCGGCGAAGATGTGGAACTGGTGGATTACCAGGATTATCACTAGTGAGGAGAAATCAGGTTCCAGAACGAAAAGGAAAGGCACGCACATGATTTTCAATCCAGCTCACCCAGGTGAGGTACTAAGAGACTATTTAGGCGAGATGAGTGTTGCGGAAGCGGCCGTGCGCTTGGGCGTGACGCGCGCACATTTGTCGCGAATTCTGAATGGACGGGCAGGCGTTTCAGCGCCCATGTCGCTGCGGCTTTCAGCAGCCCTGGGCACATCGCCTGAGTTCTGGTTGAAAATGCAGATGCAGTATGAGCTGTGGCATGCGCAACGAGGACAACGCCTGAAAGTGCGGCGATTCCCGCATGTTTCGAAGCGTAATGCCGTGGCATGAAGATCATTTACCTCTGGGGATTGACCGGCGCCGCATGATCTCAGCCAGGAGGGCAAGTCGCGAGGAAAGGCAGGAATACACAAACCAGCTCAGGAGTGCGGGCCAGGGGAAAAACTGACTTCAAGCGCTTGCGTGCGATGCGGGACGCTGAGATCGACTGCTCCGATATTCCCAAACTTGGCAAAGCATTCTGGAAAGAGGCGAAACTCATCATGCCGAAGCCCAAAGATCGGCTGACTATCCGAGTTGACCACGACGTGGTGGAATGGCTTAAGAAGCAGGGTAGCGGGTACCAGACGCGCATAAACGCGATCCTGCGCTCGTACATGCTAGCGCAAACCGAGGAAAGCGCCCATCACAGGTCGTAAGAAGTACGCGGCTCCCCGCGCCCAGGCAAGGGGTGTTTGCGAGAATGCAGTCGTCCCAGCGATCCACAATTTCTGGCTACCGCGTCGTGTCAGGTGGTCCTCCAGATCTCACAGTTCCAAAGGCTGCGCCTTACGAGACGGACCTGAGGAGACGCTTACTGCTCTGTGGGAATCGAGAGCAACGCGAAGCTGATTTTCGCTTGGCATTTTGGGGCGTCGCGGCGCACACCCTGCGCGGCTCCTGGCGGAGAAACCGCGCAGGCCACGTTTTTTGCAAACCGAGCAGCCGGCATCGATTTCGCGCTTGCATTTTTCAGGAACTCCCATCATTATTTCCGGATGTCACGCAGGAGGCAATGAATGACTAGTTTTCGCAGAGACATCCAGATTGTAGTGTTAACCATGATTGCGGCGGTCTTGTTTGCAGGTGCAGCCCTTTGCCCAGCCTCCGCACAAACCCGCTACGAGTCCGTTTACAACGGACACAAGATCATCTATCCGGCCTCCAGCATCCCGCGGCCCGGTCGGCTTCACACGAACTACTTTTTTGTCGACTCGGACCAACCGACATCGAATCCCAACCCGGGTGACGAAACTCCTGGGTCCGTAGCCTGCGTGTATAAGCTGGTGAGTGGACCGGCCGGCTGCCCGATTGCCACAAGCACAACCGTGCCCAACGGTGGTATTGGTGCTATTGCCATCGTTGACGCCGGTTACTACCCGACCGCGCAGTCCGACTTGGACGCCTTTGACTCCTACTTCGGTATTCCGGCTACGACCATTACGCAGATCTGGCCCGGCCCGATACGGCCACCCGTTTACGGGGATTGGGAGGTCGAGGAAGCATTAGATATCGAGTGGGCTCATGCCATGGCGCCACACGCCAAGCTGTTCCTGGTCGTATCCCCCCTGTGTCAAACCCCGGATTGCAACACCGATCCCACTTGGCAAGCGGTACTGCTCGCCGGATATCTGGTGGCTCACAACGGCGGCGGCGTGGTGAGCATGAGCTTTGCCGATGCGGAGATTTCTCAAGAAACCGGCTTTGATCAATACTTCACGACCCCGGGAGTCGTCTACTTTGCAGCCGCCGGCGATTCGGGGCTTGGCGTCAGCGCCTATCCGGCAGCGTCACCGAACGTTGTGGCGGTTGGAGGAACCTATTTTAACCGCGACAGTAACGGAAATTTCACCTACGAGCAGTACTACACTGGCGGCGGGGGGGGAGACATTAGTCCCTACGAGTCGCGTCCCAGCTATCAGAATAGCATTACACGCATCGTGGGAAACTATCGCGGATATCCTGATGTTGCTTCCGACTTTTGCTGTACGGCCATTTACCTCGAGGGAGGCTGGGGTTCGGTCGGAGGTACTAGTTGGTCGTCTCCCACCTTTGCTGGTATCGTGAACGCGGCCGGCAGCCAACAACCGTCGTCCTTGGCGGAGCTCACCATGATGTACAGCCAGCTTGGTTCCTTCAGGTACTATGCTGATTTCAACGACATCACGACGGGTGACCCGCGCTGCACCGTTGGTTGGGACCTGTGCACCGGCCTTGGCTCACCCAAGACTTACGCCGGCAAGTAGTCAACGAGGCTCGCCGGATTGCCAGTTCGATCTGGTCAAGACGCGGCCTTTGCCCGCGTTACCCGTTTACCTTGTCCAGGCAACTGGTAATCCGGAAGTCGAAGTAACCCAGAGGTCGTCTGGCAGGCTTTGATTGTGCTGAGTTAAGAGGCCAGCCCTGGCGAGAAGAGACGTCAGTCCGTTGACCTAGTCCGGATTATTCTTGAAGGTCGGAAGATGCCTTGAAGGGACGCGGCTTTAGCCGCGCCGTTCGAGGCGGACAGGCGCGGGCTTTAGCCCCTGAGGTCACTGGCAGTCGGTGGCAAAAGAGAAGTCCCCCAGCGGCTAAAGCCGCCATCCAAGCCAACCTTCTACGGCACGGCTAAAGCCGTGCCCCTTCAAAGCGCGCAATCATCATGAATAATCTGGGCTAGCGTCGTTTGACGATAACAGGCGTTAGCGCAAGTTTGCGCCATTCATTCATCCGGCAGCGACGGGAGATCCCTCGCCCGACGGTGACGACTTCATCCGACATCGTGGTATGCAAAAGTCGGTTTTCGTCATCTCCCATGTCTCACAGCCCAGTGACCCACCTCACAGCGCATTTTTGATTTTTGTTCCACCATAGCAGGAAGGAGAAAAGTGTCCCCACATTATGGGTCTAATGACGCTTTCATCGTGCTATGCAACGGGTTCTCATACTTGGAGCTGCTGGCCGAGATTTTCATGATTTCAACGTAATCTTCCGTAACCACCCCGAATTTCGAGTTGTAGCCTTTACCGCGAACCAAATCCCCGACATTGCGAACCGCCGTTATCCCGCTGCGCTGGCGGGCGACCTTTATCCGGAGGGCATCCCCATCGTGGAGGAAGACCGGATGGAAGAGGTCATCCGCAACGAGCATGTAGATGACGTTGTCTTTGCCTACAGCGACGTTGCCTATGGGACCCTCATGCATCTAGCCTCGCGGGTAGTGACCGCGGGCGCCGACTTCCGGCTGCTGGGCGCCGAGCACACGCAACTCAAGGCCAAGGTGCCGGTGGTATCGGTGTGCGCGGTGCGCACCGGATGTGGCAAGAGTCCGGTATCGCGGCGCATTGTCGCCGAGCTTCGCCAGCAGGGCTGGCATCCGGTTGTGGTCCGCCATCCCATGCCGTACGGCGATCTGGCCGAGCAGCGGGCCCAGCGCTTCGGATCGCTGGCCGACCTCGAGCGTTACCGCTGCACCATCGAAGAACGCGAGGAGTACGAGCCGCACATCAGCGAAGGTACTCCGGTGTATGCCGGCGTGGATTACGGCGAAATCCTCCATCAGGCCGAGCAGGAAGGCGACGTGGTCCTGTGGGACGGGGGCAACAACGACACGCCGTTCTATCGTCCCGATCTTGCCATCGTGGTGCTGGATCCGCACCGCGCCGGCCATGAGCTGGCCTACTATCCCGGCGAGGTCAACTTCCGCGGCGCCGACGTGCTGATCATTAATAAGATGGATACAGCCGATCCCGACGGCATCAAGACGGTCCGCCGCAATATCGCGCTGCACAATCCAAAGGCGAAGGTGATCGAGACGGCGTGCCGGGTGACGGTGGACGATCCCGACCTGATCAGCGGCAAAACGGTGCTGGTGGTGGAAGACGGCCCCACGCTCACCCACGGCGAGATGCCCTACGGCGCAGGAGTGGTGGCGGCCAACCGCTATCACGCGGCGGCGCTGGTCGATCCGCGGCCCTACGCTATTGGCTCCATCCAGAAGACCTTTGAGAAGTTCCCGCACCTGTGGCGCGTGCTGCCCGCGATGGGCTACAGCGACACACAGCGGCACGAACTGGAGGAGACCATCAAACGCACGCCGTGCGATTTGGTGGTGGTGGGTACGCCCATCGATCTGGCGCACACCATCCGGCTCCAGAAGCCCAGCGTGCGCGTGCGTTATGAAATCGAGGAACTGGGCAAGCCGGCAATCTCCACCTTGATGGAAGAGTTCACGGCAGCCCACAAACCCGCACTGGCGGGCGCAGGGAGGTAGGCGTGCCCATCAAGGACTTTGTCTCGATTCGCGATTTCACGTCGCAGCAGATTCGACATTACTTGCACGTCGCCATGCAGTTGAAGGCCTATCCCAATGTCTATCAGACGGCGCTGAAGGGCAAGACGCTGGCCATGATCTTTGAGAAGCCGTCGTTGCGCACCCGCGTCAGCTTCGACGTTGGCATCACGGAGTTGGGCGGTCACCCGCTCTATCTCTCGCCGGCGGAGATCAGCCTGGGCAAGCGCGAATCGGTCTACGACGTGGCGAAAAATCTGGAGCGCATGGTGCACGGCATCATGATTCGGACCTTTGCTCACCAGATCGTTGTGGACATGGCGCGCCATGCCAGCATCCCGGTCATCAACGGCCTTACCGATTACAGCCATCCCTGCCAGGCGATGGCGGATTACCTGACGATCCTGCAGGTGAAACGCCGCGTCCTGGGGCTGAAGGTGGCTTATGTGGGAGACGGCAACAATGTAGCCCGCTCGCTGATGTTCGCCGGTGCGCAACTGGGAGCGAATGTGTGGATCGCCACTCCGCCGGGCTACGAGCCGGATGAGGACGCCGTCGCCTGGGCGCGGAACCGTTGCGGCGAAACCGACGGCAGCGTGACCATCACGCAGGACCCGGAGATGGCGGCGTTCGACGCGGACGTAATTTACACCGACGTCTGGGCCAGCATGGGGCAGGAAGCTGAAGCGGAAGCGCGCAAGAAGATATTTGCTCCGTATCAGGTCAATGCTGAGCTGTTTGCCCACGCCAAGCCGGATGCGATCTTCCTGCATTGTTTGCCGGCGCACCGCGGCGACGAGGTTACCGACGAGGTGATCGATTCGCCGCGCTCGTTCGTCTTCCCGCAAGCCGAGAACCGGCTGCATGCGCAGAAGGCCATCATGCTGGAACTAATGAAGTGGCCTCGTATGCCGGAGCGCGAGGCTATGCACGAGGCCGCGCTGGAAATGGCGCCGTGAGGCGAGGGCGGTGTGCGACCGGTGGTTCGATCTTGGCCGTTGGCGAATGGCCACGCGCCAAGCGCTAAGGACCATCACCAAGAGCGAACCGACAACGCGATTTTGAGTTAGCCGCGATTGGTGGATGGAAGACAACGATACGCAAACCCATAGCGAGGGGTCGGCCATCCACCAGCACGACTTGGAAAGCCGCGGTTCGCTGTTGGCTCTTCGCTCTTGGCTTTTCGCTTTTGCGGAAGAAGTCGCTGATTGGTAAGAGCGAGACGCAAGCTACTGTGCTTCTTTAATGAAAAGCGAAGAGCGGATAGCGAAGAGCGATAATGCGCCCAAAGGATCTTATGTCGAAGACTGCGCTGGTCGCGGTTGGAGGCAACTCTCTCATCCGCGCCGGCGAGAAGGGAACCATCGTCGAGCAAGTGGCGAACGCCCGCCGCACGGCGCAGGCCATGGTGGGGCTGATCCGCCTTGGCTACCGTCTAGTCATCACTCACGGTAACGGGCCGCAAGTAGGGGCGCAGTTGTTGCGTTCTGAGCGCGCCTCGGACATCGTCTACGGCCAAACGCTGGATATTTGCGGCGCCGCCAGCCAGGGAGAAATCGGCTACCTCCTGCAACAGTCGCTACGCAATGAACTGGCGGCGGCCGGCATTCAGCTTCCTGTGGTCAGCCTGGTGACGCAGACCGTGGTCTCGCCCGACGATCCCGCCCTGCAGCAGCCCACCAAGCCGATTGGCCCGTTCTACTCGCGGGCGGACGCGGAAGAACGTCGGCGGTTGCTGGGCTGGCACATTGTGGAAGACGCGGCGCGTGGTTATCGCCGCGTAGTACCTTCGCCGGAGCCGCTGGAGATTGTGGAACTGGAGGTAATCCGCTCGCTGGTGGCGCATAAGGTGCTGGTCGTCTCCGCCGGCGGCGGGGGAGTTCCGGTGATGCGCGTCAACGGCCAGTTGCAGGGGCTGGAGGCGGTCATCGACAAGGACCGCGCGTCGGCGCTGCTGGCGGCGCAGCTCAAGGTCGATCTGTTCGCCATCTCCACCGATACGGATTACGTTTATCTTAACTATAAGAAGCCCGATCAGTCGCCGCTGGCTTGTGTGACTGTGGCGCAGCTAGAGGAGTACCATCGGGCGGGGCATTTTCCGCCGGGCAATATGGGACCCAAGGTCGAGTCGGTGATTCAGTTCCTGCGCCGGGGCGGCAAAGAGGCGGTCATCACATCGTTCGAACTTCTCTGCGAGGCGGTGGCCGGACGGGCCGGCACGCGTATCGTCCCTGACGCCGGAGCGGGCCAGCAAGCTGCCTCACAGGAAATGGAGGCGCCGGTTCTCCGGTAGGACATGCCCACCTTGCACCCTCCTGCCAGACTGCGGGACGAGAAGCTGGGTCGCTCCCGTATGAATTTAAGACACGTTGTCGAATCGCAGCAGTTTACCGTTCCCTTGCTGATGGAGCTGTTCGACCGCACGCGCCTGATGGAGCGCGTGGTGGCGCGCGGCGGCACGCTGGATTACCAGAACCGCATTCTCGCCAGCCTCTTCTATCAGCCTTCCACCCGCACCCGCTTTTGCTTCGAGGCGGCCATGCACCGGCTGGGCGGGCGCGTGCTCTCCACCGAACAGGCCCGCGCTTTCTCCTCGGAAATTGAAGCGGAGCAGGTAGAGGATTCGATTCGCATCATCGGCAGCTACTGCGACGTGATCGTGATTCGCCACCATGAGGCAGGAGGGGCAGCACGCGCAGCGCGGGTTTCGCCGGTTCCCGTCATCAATGCCGGCGATGGCGACGGCGGCCAGCATCCCACGCAGGCGCTGCTCGATCTCTACACCATCTACCGCGAGCGCCCGCTGGATGGCTTGAGCGTGGCGTTCATCGGCGAGTTGGACCGCGGGCGCACGGCGCGATCGCTGGCCTATCTGCTGGCGAAGTTCGAGCGGGTCAAGATATTTTTCGTCAGCCCGCCCGAGCAGCAAATGAAGAACGACATCCTGCAGTACCTGGACCGGCATGGAGTGCGCTACGAGCTGGAGTCGGACGTCGACCGCGTGCTGAGCGAAGTTGATGTCATCTACCAGACCCGCATTCGTCCCGAGCGGCTGCCGCGGGTCGCGGGATCGCAACGCTATGCCATCAATTCCACCGTGCTGCAGCGCATGAAGCCGGACGCCATGATTATGCATCCCCTTCCACGGACAGTGGAGCTGGACAAGACGGTAGACGATGATCCCCGCGCCCTCTACTTCCGCCAGGCGACGAATGGGTTGTATGTACGGATGGCGTTGTTGACGATGCTGCTGGAATAAAGAAGCAATTAGCGATTAGCGATTAGCTTCGGACGCAAGAAGTGCCTAAAGTGTCGCCGTTATGAAAGCAACCGCAACGGAAGAAAAGAAGCAGCATGGTCCGCAGTTTGTGCGGTATTTTGGTCCGCTACTGGATGCGCTGCGCGCACTCGGCGGATCGGGAACGCCCGATGAAGTTATCGAACGTATCGCCTCGAACCTCAGCATCCCGGACAAGGTTCAAAACGAAGTTTTAGAGTCTGGGGGGTCCCGCTACGGCAATCGGGTTGCTTTCGCGCGACTCTACCTGGCCAAAGAGGGCTTGGTCGATTCGTCGAAAAGGGGGCATTTGGGCGCTTACGGAACGTGGTCGTACAGCGCACCTTTCACACGAAGAAGCGCTGGAAATTTTTCGCAAATGGGCACGATTTTTTGCAGAGCAACGACGCAACAAGCCCAAGGCTTCAGAAGCTAACGACGAGCCGGAAGAAGTAGAGCCGGAATTAACTACAGGCCTACATACTCGCGTCCTCGATTTGCTCGCCAAGCTTTCGCCTGCCGGGTTTGAGCGACTGTCGCAACGTTTGCTCCGCGAGGCCGGCTTTATCCAGGTTGTCGTCACCGGCAGGAGCGGGGACGGCGGTATCGACGGCCACGGCACGCTCCAAGTCAATCCTCTGGTTTCGTTTAAGGTACTGTTCCAATGCAAGCGCTACAAGGGCTCGGTTTCACCGTCACAGGTTTGCGATTTTAGAAGGGCAATGCAGGGCCGCGCCGACAAAGGCATCATTATTACCACCGGTAGCTTCACGGCTGAAGCACGACGGGAGGCATCACGGGACGGAGTGCCCCCAATTGAGTTGATTGACGGCGAGAAGCTTATTGAAATGTTTAAGCAACTTGAGTTCGGGCTAAAGCCTGTCAAGGCCTATGAAGTTGATGAGTCGTTCTTCGAAGAATTTAGGAAATAAGATTGCTTGAGATTAAACCTGGATTATCCATGAACAGTCGTAGTTTTGAAGGGGCACGGCTTTAGCCGTGCCGTAAAAGAGCTCTTTTTTGCCGTGGCTTTAGCCACTGAGGGATCTCGCCTTGAAGCAACAAACTGCGGGTTCCCTCAGAGGCTAAAGCCTGGCTCGGCCCGCTTTTTACGGCGCGGCTAAAGCCGCGCCCCTTCAAAGAATCTCTCTGGCTTCATGAATAATGGAGGTTAATGCGTAGCTAAATTGCTAATTGCTAATCAGTAGTGTCCGGTTGTTGATTTGCAATTACGTGCTAAATTGCACGACCACA
>VFSW01004173.1_pt1 | contig 21539 bp, 17 predicted proteins | sample 5358111 | NCBI WGS metagenome assembly VFSW01 (sample SAMN11554181, study PRJNA540505) | mine drainage metagenome | isolation source: sediment from site ElyBrook_90M | place: USA: Ely Copper Mine, Vershire, VT | collected 2017 | reverse complement strand
TTTGCCTTCCAGGGTTACCTGCCTGTGGACAACGCAACTCGCCGCACACGCATCCTACAGCTCGAAAAACGCTCGCGCGTGGAGCGCGAGACCCAAATCTTCATTGAAACACCTTACCGCAATATCGCGCTGTTGACAGCCTTGTTGGAAACCCTCAATCCAGGGGCGTTGCTCTGCGTGGCGCTAGACTTAGCCGGCCCACAGCAAGTCATTCGCACCGCCAGTGTCGCGGAATGGCGCCGCGCTCCACACCTCCCATTGGATCGCAAACCGGCCGTTTTTTTGTTTCTGGCTGCGTGTTAGAATGAGTCGACTATCGTCTCTGCAGACCCTCCCTGACTTCTCATGTGGATTGTAAGACTGGCGCTAAGGCGCCCTTATACTTTTGTTGTCGCCGCAATTCTGATTCTGCTGCTTGGGATTGTTTCGATTCGTAACACACCCACGGATATTTTTCCCAACATCGACATTCCTGTCGTAAGTGTCATCTGGAACTACAGCGGCCTGCCGCCCTCCCAGATGGAAAAGTACATCACAACCTTTAGCGAGTACTCGTTGTCCGCAGGTGTCAACGATGTACGCTCCATTGAATCACAGACAGTCAATGGTGCCGCCGTCATCAAGGTTTACTTCCAACCGAATGTAAAGATTGCCGAAGCCGTGGCCCAGGTGGTGTCCATCTCGCAAACCATCATCCGCCGCATGCCACTCGGTACCGTGCCTCCGCTGATATTGCGCTATGAAGCCTCGAGCGTTCCGATCCTTCAAATGTCCCTGTCCAGCAACAAGCTCTCGGAGTCGCAACTCTACGATTTTGGTATCTACCGGATCCGAACTGCAATCGCCCCCGTAAGGGGTGCGCGCCTGGCTCTCCCCTACGGGGGCAAACCGCGCCAAATCCAGGTGGATCTCGATCCGGCTGCCATGATGGCCAAGGGAGTCAGTGCCGATGACGTCAACAATGCCTTGCTCAACCAGAATCTAAGCTTGCCTACTGGGGATGCCAAAGTCGGAATGACTGATTATATCGTCGGCATGAACATGAACCCCTCCAACATCGAAGCACTCAATGATGTTCCCATCAAACGGGTGGGCAATTCCTGGATCTATATCCGGGATGTGGCACATGTCCGTGATGGTTTTGGGGTTCAAACCAATGTGGTGCGCAGCGAAGGGCATCGTGGCGCCCTGCTGACTGTCCTCAAAACGGGACAGGCCTCCACTCTTGATGTAGTGGCAAGTATCAAGGATATCCTGCCCGGACTGCGTGACCAGTATCCCGACATTCAAATAACTGAACTGTTCGATCAATCCCTGTTCGTCAAGGCTGCCATTAAAGGCGTTGTCGGCGAAGGCCTCATGGCTGCACTTTTGACTGCGGGCATGATCCTATTGTTTCTTGGTAGCGTGCGTAGCACGTTTATTGTGGTGATTTCCATTCCACTTTCGATCCTGACCTCCCTCATCATTCTCTATGCCACGGGAGAGACCTTCAACATCATGACACTGGGCGGCCTCGCTCTGGCAGTAGGAATCCTGGTGGATGACGCTACGGTAGAAATTGAAAACGTCCACCGTAACGCCAAGCTGGGCAAACCGCTGGAGGAGACCATTTTGATGGGTGCGCGCCAGATTTTTGTACCCACCCTGGTTTCCACGCTTTCCATTTGCATTGTGTTTGTGTCGGTATTGTTCCTCAACGGTCCTGCCAAATACCTGTTCACGCCATTGGCATTGGCCGTGGTGTACGCCATGCTGGCCTCTTGGGTGCTGTCGCGTACCCTGGTTCCGGTCATGGTCAAATACCTGCTGCCCAAGGAGTTGGATGCCGGTCACACGCATGTCAGTCCAGGCTACCATCAGCGTTTTGAATCCGCCTTCGAGCGCTTCCGTACCTTGTACATGGGCGCTCTGGAAACCTGTCTCAACCATCGCCGCAACGTAATTTTAACTTTCGGCTTCATTGTGCTAGCCACGCTAGCCCTGATCCCTTTTGTGGGACGCGATTTTTTCCCAATTGTGGATGCTGGACAGATTCGTATTCATGTGACTGCACCTGCGGGAACCCGGCTGGAAGAAACGGAGGTCCTCTATGGCAAAGTGGAAGACGTCTTGCGCCAATTGATTCCGGGCCATGATCGTGATCTGATTCTGGACAATATCGGTTTGCCTCAATCCGTAAACCTGGCCTTCACTGACACCCCGACCATCAGTTCCGCTGATGGCGAAATCCTGATTTCCCTGAAACCGGATCACCAGAAACGTACGCCAGATTACGTGCGCTTTTTGCGCAACGAATTGCCAAAACGATTCCCTGGGGTAAACTTCTTCTTTCAACCCGCAGATATCGTCAGCCAGATTCTCAACTTCGGCCTTCCAGCCCCAATCGATATCCAGATTGCTGGTTTCGACCCCAAAATCCCGGCCCTCGCCCAGGAGCTCGAAACGCGCATTGCCGCCATTCCGGGCGCGGCAGATGTGCATCGTCACCAGATCAGCAACGCCCCGCTACTACAGGTCAACGTCAACAGAAATCGTGCTGCCGACCTCGGCATGACCCAACGCGATGCGGCCAATAATGTTCTGATCGGCTTGAGTTCCAGTTCGGTCATCTCCTACAACTTGTGGCCAGATCCAAAAACCGGTGTTGGCTATCCAATTGCCATACAGACCCCTCAATCGGAAATCTCGTCCATCGACCAGATCATGAATATGCCGTTACCAGGCAAAGGTGGTGCCGCCACCGAACCACTGAGCAATATTGCCACGATTGAACGGCGTCAAACGCCAGCTGTCATCAGCCATTATGATGTGCAACCCGTATTCGACATTTATGCAAATGTTCAAGACCGGGATCTCGGCTCTCTCTCTTCAGATATCCAGAAGGTCGTCGACGACATGACGCCCCGGCTACCGCCCGGCACGCGACTGGTTATGAGAGGGCAGGCGGAAAGCATGAATCATGCATTCATTCGCCTGGGACTCGGCATCATTTTTGCCGCGGCGCTGATCTATTTCATGATGGTCGTCAACTTTCAATCCTGGACAGACCCTTTCATCATCATCACGGCCTTACCTGGAGCGCTTTGTGGGATCGTTTGGATATTGTTCGTCACAGCAACCCCCTTTAGCGTGCCATCACTCATGGGAACCATCATGAGCCTGGGCGTCGCCACGGCCAATAGCATCCTGGTTGTCACATTTGCCAATGATTGCATGCACGCTGGTGCCGATCCGGTCAAAGCCGCGCTCGAAGCTGGCTTTACCCGTTTGCGCCCGGTGTTGATGACGGCTGCTGCCATGCTGATCGGGATGGTGCCCATGGCGCTTGGGCTGGGTGAAGGTGGCGAGCAAAACGCTCCTCTTGGCCGTGCAGTTATCGGCGGACTTCTCGTTGCTACAATTGCCACGTTGGTTTTTGTACCGGTAGTTTTTGCCTGGGTCAAAGAACTCATGATCCGCAAAGGCTACCGTTTTGATGCAGTCAGCGCTCACGCTGACCCGATCTGATAACTCACGAGCATCTTATGACACCATCTGAAAATCCGAACCCATCGAAGGTGCGCACAACGATTCGACAACGAATACGGCAAGTCTTCAAACCGATTGCGGCCGTGACCGTCCTGCTACTGGTTCTGGTGACCATCGGTTTGGTCAACCGGTATGGTATTACCAATAGCGCACCACGTCCCACGGTCACGCCCATGCCCACCGTGGCCTTCGTCACCGCTATGCGCGCCAAACCAGAGTCTGAACTGGTTTTGCCTGGTACTTTGCAACCGGTAAGAGAAACTCAGATCTATGCACGCGCCAGCGGATACGTCAAACAATGGAACGTAGATATTGGCGCAGAGGTTCGGGAAGGACAATTATTGCTCACCATCGACAGCCCTGAAGTAGACCAAAATCTCGCCCATGCCGAAGCAGCTCTGGCATCTGCACGAGCAAACTTGCAAATTGCCACCACGACCCTGAAACGTTCCAAGGAACTGCTCACCAGGAAATTCCTGTCCCAACAAATCGTTGATGAACAAGAAGCTCAAATGCAGGCTCGCATCGCAGACGTCCACGCCAATGAAGCGGATGTTCGGCGCTATCGCGAAAGTCAGGCTTTTGAACGGGTAACCGCACCATTTGCCGGCCGCATCACCTACCGTAACGTGGAAAAGGGTCAACTGGTCACCGCCAACAGTCCGGATCCCAATGGCTGGCTGTATCGTCTGTCATCAACCAATCCACTGCGCCTGTTTGTCAATGTTCCGCAAAGTCAGGCCCGTTTTATTCACGACGACATGCCCGTCTCCATTTATTTGAGCGAATACCCAGGGCGCGCCTTTACAGCCCAGGTAGCGCGCAGCGCCGGAGCATTGGATCCCGGTTCCAAAACCCTGTTGACGGAAGTCAGAATTCCAAATGACCAGCATGTGTTGACCTCTGGCAGCTATGCCGAGGCGCATTTCACCTTAAAACTGGATAACCCGGTGATTATGCTGCCATCCAACACCTTGATCGTGCGTGCCGATGGCACCAAGGTTGCCGTGGTCGATCAAAGCAATCACATACAATTGAAACCTGTCACTACCGGTCGTGATTTCGGCACGACAATTGAGATCATTACCGGACTTAACGAAAACGAACGAATCGTCGCCAATCCTTCAGATTCCGTACGAGATGGGGTAATTGTCAATCCCGTGCCTTCCAAAAACTGATCACTTCTGAGCACCCAACCAGCGCGCCAGATCTGACACACTGTCTACCACCACCCGCGCCGGATGTTGTTCCAGAAACAAACGGGGCTGGGCTCCATAGGTCACCGCTGCTGCATCTACTCCTGCGTTGTGCGCCATTAAAAGATCGTGAGAAGTATCCCCAATCATCAGCGTACGGCCCGCAACAGTTCCGGTAATTTCCATCAAATGCAATAGCATGTCAGGATCAGGTTTGGGACGGCTTTCGTCCGCACACCGTGAGGCCACGAAATGCTTCCTGAATCCAGTCGTCTCAAAGCCGCGCTCCAATCCTCCCCTGGGTTTTCCGGTGGCGACCGCCAGCAGATGTCCCGCTTTATCCAGGGACTGCAAAAGCTGGGCTATCCCGTCGAAGGGTCTGAGTGACCGCTCTCTGGGAAGATAGTGGGCCCGGTAATATTCAAGGAGTTGCGGCAGCAGCTCTGGGGGTAAGTCAGGCGCCACATGATGGACGGCATCAATCATTCCCATTCCAATGACATGCCGGGCACGGTCGGCTGGAGGCGCCGGCAGCCCCATCTGGGTACAGGCTGCCATCATGGTTTCAGCAATCAACGCTGCGGAATCCATGATGGTGCCATCCCAATCGAAAACAATCAGGTCATAGCGCATGGGTGAGCGGGGTCAAACGTTCGAGAAATCGGGCAAGATCCGGCGGCAATGGAGCCTCCAGCACCAGTGGCGTCGCCTGTACAGGATGGATAAAGCGCAAGGATGCTGCGTGCAAAAACATGCGCTTCAAGCCTTGTTTAACCAATGCCTTGTTCCACGCGAAGTCACCATATTTATCATCTCCCGCAATGGGGTAGCCTAAATGGGCCAAATGCACGCGAATCTGATGAGTTCTCCCGGTCATTAGCTGGGCTTCCAGTAGTGTGACCTCCTGAAACCGTTGCCTGCGCCGAAAAACTGTCTGCGATACCTTGCCATCATCACGAACCATGACGCGGCGTTCACCGGATTCTGTGAGAAATTTGTGCAAACTGGCCTTGACGACCTTCTTCTCTTCCCTGAATTGGCCACGCACCAGCGCCAGATAGCGCTTGTCCGTGGCACCTGTGCGTAACATCTCGTGCATGGCAACCAACATACTACGTTTTTTAGCCACCAACAGAACCCCGGAGGTATCGCGGTCCAACCGATGCACCAACTCTAAAAATCGCGTTTTGGGACGCTCCACTCGTAACTGCTCTATCACACCGATGCTGATGCCACTGCCTCCATGCACGGCCACACCTGCAGGCTTATTGAGCGCCAGCAAGCCTTCGTCTTCGTACAGGATCACCTCACCCAGCAGAGCACCGCCCCATTTCGGGGCGTTTATGCTGCCAGATTTGGCAGGCGCCACCTGAACCGGGGGAATTCGCACCCGATCGCCGATCTTGAGGCGGTACATGGCATCCACCCGACCGCTATTGACCCTCACCTCACCGCTCCGAAGAATGCGGTATACATGGCTCTTGGGAACCCCCTTGAGCAGGTTGAGCAGAAAGTTATCGATGCGCTGATTGTCAGCATCTTCATCGATTTCTTCCCAAATAACAGAAGTTTTGCGCAATGAGGACATTTAATTTATAATCGTAAGTTATTGAGTCTATTAGAGGTCGCGTCATTAAACGGCCTAGAGATCCGGGTCAACATCACCCGTCCTGAGATGACTCAATAACCCCGGATCAGAGTGACGTCCTGGGAACCATCCCGGCAAATTTCCGGGCGATTGACGATCAGTCACAATCGGTTAATTTCGCTCACCAAAAAGTAGCGATAGTAAGTTAGTTGCGCGCTGAAAGCATCATCTGATTTTTCCACCCTGCCTAAGCAGGGTGATGACGACAATACCGATTAAGCCATCGAATAGAGAGTCTGACATTTTTGGTCACTTGAAGGCCCTATAACTTTATTCCTGCCCGCGCCCAATGCGCGGGCGTAGTTCGGTTTTGTCCTCCCGAAGCCAAAGCGCGCGGGGGTCCACTATGAAGCGCATGCTGTTTAACGCAACCCACTCAGAAGAGCTCCGGGTTGCTATTGTCGACGGTCAAAAACTGATCGATCTCGACATCGAATACTCCGGCAAGGAGCAACGCAAAAGCAACATCTACAAGTCCGTCATCACGCGAGTGGAACCCTCCCTCGAAGCGGTTTTCGTAGATTACGGCACAGATCGCCACGGCTTTTTACCCTTTAAGGAAATCTCTCGCGCCTACCTGCAAAACGAAGATGGGGAGTTTTCCCGTAGCCGTATTGCCAGCCTGCTCAAAGAAGGCCAGGAGCTTATTGTCCAGGTTGATAAGGATGAACGCGGCAACAAAGGCGCTGCTTTAACCTCCTTCATCAGTCTGGCCGGCCGCTATCTGGTCCTGATGCCCAATAATCCGCGTGGCGGTGGCGTATCCCGTCGCGTCGAAGGTGACGAACGGGCCGAATTGCGTGATGTCCTGGCCCAACTTGAAGTACCCAGCGGCATGTCTTTGATTGCCCGTACCGCGGGTATCGGCCGATCGGTCGAAGAACTGCAATGGGACCTCAACTATCTGCTCCAACTCTGGAACGCCATAGAGGCGGCATCCCATGGTCAAAATGGCCCTTTCCTGATCTACCAGGAAGGCAGCTTGGTGATTCGCGCCATTCGTGACTTATTTCAACCAGACATCGGCGAAATCCTGTTTGATACAGAATCCATCTACGAGCAGGCGCTCCAGTTTATGAGCCACGTCATGCCGGCCAATGTCCATAAGGTCAAGCTTTACCATGATGATGTACCACTGTTTTCACGTTTCCAGATTGAACATCAAATCGAAACTGCTTACCGACGCGAAGTAACCCTGCCTTCGGGCGGGGCCATTGTGATTGACCACACTGAGGCCCTGGTTTCAGTCGATGTCAACTCAGCCAGAGCCACACGTGGTGCGGATATCGAGCAAACCGCCCTGAATACCAACCTGGAAGCGGCAGAAGAAATTGCCCGTCAGCTCAGACTGCGTGACCTGGGTGGCCTTATCGTCATCGACTTTATCGATATGGAAAGCACCCGTAATCAGCGCGATGTGGAAAACCGGCTGCGCGACGCCTTGCATTATGATCGGGCCCGTGTTCAAACCGGTAAAATTTCGCGCTTTGGACTACTTGAGCTTTCCCGTCAACGGCTTCAACCCTCCTTGGGAGAAACCAGCCACACCGCATGCCCGCGCTGCCACGGCACAGGTTTTATCCGCGATACAGAATCCTCTGCCCTGCATATTCTGCGGATCCTTCAGGAAGAAGCCATGAAGGAAAATACAGCCATCGTTCGCGCCCAAGTGCCTGTTGATGTGGCAACTTTCCTCCTGAACGAAAAGCGCGCTGATATTTATGCCATAGAGGCTCGTCTCAAAGTACATGTGATGTTGATTCCCAATATTCACCTGGAAACCCCGAATTATTCAGTGTTGCGCATCCGACATGACGAGGCCAACCAGATGGAATTGACTGAAACCAGCTATCAACTGGTTGAGGTCCCTGAAGAAGCCAACGATCTCAAGCCCCGCACAGAAGGCCCCACCCCACTCAAACCGGTTGCCGCAGTGCGTGGAATCACGCCCCAACAACCTGCACCAGTGCGCGCCGAGCCAACGTATGCGCCAACTACCAGTCCTCGGGTTGGTCACGAAAGAGGGCGCAAATCCTTTATAGGCACCATTTTAGGATGGATCAAGGGCAGCCCCAGCACCGCTTCTGATGAAAACGCGCCAGCGGTCCCTCCGGCTACGCCAGCACGTCGGGAACGCGGCGATCAGCAAAACGACCGGCGCCGCTCACGCGGCGGACGCGACCGCGGATCACGTAATGAGACGCGGGAGGGAACCCCAAACACCGGTGAACGAGCCCAGCGCAATGAGGGCCGCGGTCAGCCAAAACAACGGCCCCAGCAACGCGAACCAAAGCGCAATGAGATGCTGGTCCCTGACAGTATGGGCCAAACCACTCCGGTCCCCGTAACGGCTGCAATCACGGCACCGGGCGAAGGACTTCCCGTTCCTCGTGAAGGCAGTAGAAGCCGCCGGGGCCGTCGCGGTGGACGTCGTGAACGTGGAGGACGTGCTTTCAATGGGGCTATAGCGCCGACTTTCGAACGCGGTGACGAAAAGCTTGCAGGAGACATCAACGCACCTGTGTCAACCGAAGACCAAACCGCTCTTCGAAATTCGCGTCAACGCCGCAGAAGCCGTACGGAACCCTTTGATGATATCCAGACCTCGGGGGAGCATCAGGAATCTCGCCAGCCTCAAGCCGAACTGAATCTGGTTGCAGCAGCCATCGATATGCCCCTGTCTGTTCCGGATATGCCTGCGTCAGTACCAGAGATCCTTGTATCGGTTTCCATGGCCCCCCCTGAGTTAGTGATTGCCGCACCAGAACCAGCGGCGGTACAACAGTCGGTCTCTGCCCCAGCAACATCGCTAGACACAGCCACACTTGAAGTGCCGGTAGAAAGTGGGCTGGTGCTGGTACAAACGCGCAAAGCAACAAGTGCTGAGCCCATCCCCGAACAAGTACAACCTCCGACGCGGCGACGCACACCGCGCCCACGTCCGGCAAGCATGGCGGAGACAGGCCCCTTGGTTCAGGTAGAAACGCATAACCGTTCTGAATCCTGAGTCCACCCAGAAGTGACGGGCAATTCGTCGTAAAAAAGCCCCTCTGGTGAGGGGCTTTTTTGGTGGCTCAATCAATCGAAGGCAAACTAAGCATCCATCTAAATATTATGCTGCTTTTTCTATTTTAATCAATGTATTGCACTGCTCAATGAAACTAATACAAGAACATTTTCCTTCCATGGCAGCGGCTTCCAGGCTCATTCGCTGACGGGATTCCAAGGGTTGGGACCAGAATAACACTGCACCACAATCATGGCTACGAAGTGCCTGTTGCACTGCCCAGGATTTGCCTTCATTCGACTTGGCCCGGACAATCATGAAGCGGGCTGGATCGATCCCCGCCTGGACCAGGCGAGCCATTTGGAGGGCATACGGAGGGCTCACCAGTACAATCCATTTCCTTTGCCGCGTCATGCCAGCCAAAAAGGGTATTAGCGCTACCAGCTCTTGCTCTCCCGAGGCAATCACCTCAGTAACCCCCACTGGCCACGATTGAAACGCCGTTGGAAATGCGTGCACTGTTGCAAATTCGGAGGGTTTGGCGGGATTTTTAATCCTGCGGGGGTAAAAGAGCCGCCGCAAGCTGTCTGTCAAGGACACAAAAGAATGAATCAGGGATAGCATGGTCAGATACTCCATTCAGATCGAATAATACCAACGCCCAATCCTTCGATGACCAACGGGTCTTTCCGGAGATCCAGCAGGATCGGCTCAAAATCAGGGTTTTCAGGGCGCAGTTCGATATGTTGGCCGCGTTGATGGAATCGCTTCACTGTCACCTCCTCTCCGATCCGCGCCACAACAATCTGACCATTCCTGGCCATGGCAGTTTGATGAACGGCAAGAAGATCGTTGTCCAAAATACCCGCGTCGCGCATGCTCTCGCCACGCACACGCAATAAATAGTTGGCCTGCGGCCGAAACATCTGGGGATCCACACGGTAATGAGTTTCGATATGTTCAGCAGCCAGAATGGGGCACCCTGCAGCGACGCGGCCCACCAGTGGCAACCCGCCGAGATCTGTCAGACGAATCCCTCTGGAAGATCCCGGCACAAGTTCAATCGCCCCTTTTCTAGCCAAGGCACGTAGATGATCTTCGGCAGCATTGGGTGAACGAAACCCCATGGCCTCGCAGAGCTCAGCTCGGGTGGGAGGAAGTCCTGCCTCCTCCATATGTTGGCGAATCCAGTCCAGAATCTGCTGCTGTCTTGGGGTCAATGGGTTCATCGCATCCTCCATGACTGTATTTTTATACAGTATTCCAAAAATTGCAAGCCCTCTAGAATCGTCTGATGAAAACGGCCATGCCCACCCTGTTCTTTGGACATGGCAATCCCATGTACGCCCTTCTACGAAACCGCTACACCGAAATCTGGCAAACCCTGGGGAAAACGCTGCCACGACCTCAATCCATTCTCGTGATTTCTGCCCATTGGTTCATCCCCGAGACCGCGGTCACAGCCATGGCGCAACCACGCACGATCCATGATTTTGGTGGGTTTCCCAAAGCCCTGTATGAAGTCCAATACCCTTGTCCCGGCGATCCTGCACTGGCCCGGCGCGTTGCCAAGCTGCTTGCTCCATTGCCAGTGCGCCAGGATGAAGCATGGGGGCTAGACCATGGAGCATGGTCCGTGTTGAAACATCTGTATCCCGATGCGGACATTCCAGTCATACAGCTTTCCATCGATTCACGAAGCGATGGACGGTTTCATTACAAACTCGCCCAGCGCCTTGCCCCTCTTCGAGATGAAGGGGTGCTCATCCTGGGCAGCGGGAACATCGTGCACCATCTAGGCGTCATGCTTTGGGAAGAAACAGCAGCCCCCTACGACTGGGCTGTGCGATTTGATCAGAAGGTGAGAGCCGCCATTTTGGCGGGGGAACATGCCACTTTGACAGCGCTCAATGCATTGGATGCTGATGGCAGGCGTGCCGTTCCTACGCCCGAACATTATCTACCCTTGCTCTATGTCCTTGGATTGCAACGCAACGAAGATAAGATCAGTTTTCCAGTCAGCGGCATTGATCTTGGATCGATCAGTATGACCACAGTTCAGATAGGTGATTCAGTGCCTTGAGCCCAAGCTATCCGGGATCCCAAGCACCATGACATCGACCCCTTCTTCATGCAGTTCCTGCAGCTCTTGCTGGGTGGCTACCCCCCGAATGCTGCGTGCCCACGCTTCCCCGTAATGAATTTCACGCGCGACTTCGGCAAACGCCTCTCCCACGTCTTCGGTATGTGCCAAGACATGCTGGACAACTTGCTGGCGCAAGGCGCTCACCAACTGCCCCGCAACCATCATCATGGGCTGCTGGGTCCGCTCTTTGGAAGTTGCGGCTTCAGTCTTTCCACGCAAATAAGGTGCGGAAGGCAAACGCGTAATTTCTCTGGAATGGCAGAGCGGGCATGAAACATGGCCCTCCTCACGCTGACTCTCGAAGCTCGAAGCGGATTCGAACCAGCCTTCAAATCGATGTTCCAGAGGGCAGGCAAGATCGTAAACGACCATAATGACATTTCTCTCCAATTGAACCTTACATGATATCACTTTTATCCAGATCAAACCCGCCAGCCTGCCTTTCCACATAAAAAGGGTTTTATCTGGGCTTCCGACTGGGTAAAATGCAGCTTTTGCTGACTGGAACTCCCATGCGCCTTCGTCCCTTGATTGCTCTGCCCACCCTCTTCTCCGCTCTCATCATTTCGATGGCCAGCCTCGCTGGCGAGATCCGCATCGGTCTGACAGAAGCCCTGACAGGCCCGGCTTCCCAATACGGCACCCCCATTCATAATGGTTTCATCCTGGCTCAGGAAGAAATCAATGCCAAGGGCGGCATCTCGGGAAACAAAATTGTCTTGATTGAAGAAGATGAGCATGGCAAGAAGGAAGAAGCCATCAACGTCTACAAAAAACTTATTTTTCAGGATAAGGTATTGATGATCTTCGGTCCCACACTGTCCAACTCAATGTTTGCAGCTGGACCGGTTGCCAACGCGGCTCATGTGGTGGCCTTTGGAACCAGCAACACAGCCAGCGGCATTACCGATATCGGCCCTTACGTGTTCCGCAGTTCGCCCATGGAAGCCGACGTAGTGCCGGTCACTCTCAAGGCGGCCATCAGGCATCTCAATATCCACAAGGTTGGCATCATTTACGGCAACGACGACGCATTTACAAAAAGCGGCTATGACGTATTCAAACAAGCCCTGGAGGATCAGCATATTCCCGTGGTTGATACGGAGACTTACTCCAAGGGAGATGTCGATTTCAAAGCGCAATTGACTAAATTGAAGGCGGCTGATCCAGACGTCATCATTTGCCCCTGCCTGTCCGAAGAAGGATCGAATATTCTATTGCAGGCCCGTGCCTTGGGTATCAAGCTTTCCTTCATTGGTGGCAATGGTTTCAACTCGCCCAAGTTGGTGGAGATTGCCAAAACTGCGGCAGAAGGAACCATTGTAGGTTCTCCCTGGTTTGACGGAAACCCGTCCGTCCAGAATCAACATTTCATTGCCGCCTACCGCAAAAAATTCGGTACAGACCCCAACCAGTTTTCAGCTCAGGGATACGATGCCCTGTTCATCCTGGCCGAGGCTTTAAAGAAGATCAAGCTGACTGGGAACCTGGAACAAGATCGCCAAGCCTTACGCGACGCATTGCCCGACGTTCAGATCGATGGTGCCACTGGAAAATTTGCCTTTCGTCCCGCACCGCCGCACAACGGTAAGCCTGGTGGATATGATGCCAACCAGACACCCTTTGTCTACATCGTCAAAAACGGCAAGTTCGTATTGCTGAAGTAGCATGTTGGCTCAACAGATCGTCAACGCGATCAGCCTTGGCAGTGTCTATGCCCTGTTCGCTCTGGGATTTACCCTGGTATTTGGCATTCTTGGGGTCATCAATTTGTCCCACGGCGGAATTTTCATGCTGGGGGCCTATGCAGCTCTGTTGCTGATTTCCAAGTTTTCCCTGCCTTTCTGGATTGCCCTCCCCGTTGCAATGACCTTTTCAGGCCTCATCGGGCTATTGATTGACGTATTGATTCTCAGACGATTGCGCCAGCGTCAGGCATCGCACCTGATGCCAATGATCGCCACCATCGGCGCTGCCATCCTGATGACCAGCCTGGCACAGGGCCTGTTTGGCTCAGAGGCCCGACGCTTCCCGCTGGAAATGTTCAATGACGAAAACCTCAAGCTGGGCAACGTCACCATTCCACTGTTGCAAGCGGGCATCACAACCCTATCCGTTTTACTCATGCTACTCATGGTCTGGGTCCTCAAACGAACCCGTCTGGGCCAAGCCTTGCGGGCCATTGCAGAATCACCACGCGCTGCCGCACTCCTGGGTATCCCGGTCGAGCAGCTATTCTATTTGACCAGCTTTATTGCGGCAGCCTTGGGAGGCACGGCCGGTATTTTAATCGGGCTTTCCTTTAACGCCATCTCCCCGTTCATGGGGCAACCCATGCTACACAAAGGCATTGCTGCCATCATTCTCGGTGGGTTGGGTGATGTTCGCGGAGCGGTCCTGGGAGGGTTGTTCTTGGGTGTCGCTGAAGTTTTCGCGGTAACTTTCCTTTCCAGCGAATATCGGGACGCCCTGTCATTTGGGCTGCTGTTTCTGATGTTGTTATGGCGACCCCAAGGACTCTTTGGCGCTTCGGCCACCCGGAGTGCCTGATGGACTGGTCATCCTGGTGGTCCACCTATAGCACACTGGTGCTCAGCATTGGCGTGTATGGCTTGATGGCGCTCTCCATCTATATCACGCTTTCCTGTGGATTGCTGTCGCTTGCCAATGCAGCGTTCATGGGAATAGGGTCCTATGTGAGCGCCGTAGTCACCATGCAATTTGAACTGCCCTTTCCTATAGCACTATTACTCGGTACGTTGACACCCTCTGTCGTCGCGCTGATTATCGGGGTTCCCGTGCTCCGCTTGTCAGGCGTCTACCTTGCAATGGCAACATTGGGTTTTGGTGAAGTGGTTCGGGTTGTTGCACTTAACCTCGACATCACGGGCGGTCCGCTGGGTCTTAACGGCATTCCATTATTGACGGAATGGTGGCATGTCCTGCTTGCAGTGATCCTGGTCCTGGTACTCCTCAATGCCTTGCGTCATTCCAAGATCGGTCGTGCTTTCGAGGCTATTCGCGAAGATGAAACCGCTGCACGACTGATGGGGATCGCAACCCACCATGTCAAACTGTTGGCTTTCGTTCTTGGCGCTGCCATAGCAGGCCTTGCCGGAGGACTCAATGCACACTACACCTTTACCTTAAGCCCTGGCAATTTTGGATTTGAAAATGCCGTGGACATTCTAACCATGGCAGTGCTGGGCGGTATTCAGGGGCTCATCGGCCCCTTGCTGGGAGGAGCCATCATCACTCTATTGCCAGAGCTGCTGCGTAGTCTGGAAGAATTTCGCATGGCTGCCAATGGTGTGATCCTGATCGCCGTCGTCCTGTTTCTGCCCCACGGAATTTGGGACCCGCGCCGTTTCCGGCGTTGGCTGAAGAAAAGAGCAACCCATGTTGACGCTTGAACGGGTCTCATGTCATTTCGGTGGCGTCACAGCTCTTGATCAAGTCAACCTGACCGTCCTGGAGGGTCAGGTATTTGGTCTTATCGGACCAAACGGTGCTGGCAAAACCACCGTATTCAATCTGATCACAGGATTGTTCCCCCCCTCCGAAGGCCAGCTGACATTTCAGGGCCAAAGCCTGCTCGGGCTGGCATCCCACCACATTGCAACCCGTGGTATTGCGCGCACGTTCCAGAACATCCGCCTGTTTTCAGAAATGACCCTGATCGACAATGTCATTGTTGGCATGCATACCCATCTGAATTATCTGATTTGGGACGCTGTGCTGAAAACACCTCGCTTCAGGGCATCTGAACGAGAAGCCAGGGCGCAAGCACGACAACTGCTACACCGAGTAGGTCTTGGTGATTCACCTCTGGAACTGGCAGGTAATCTCTCCTACGGCAACCAACGCAAGCTTGAAATTGCCCGTGCTCTGGCTGCAAGGCCCCAACTGCTGCTGCTCGATGAGCCTGTGGCAGGCATGAATGCCACGGAAAAAAACACTGTGATGGCGCTGATCGAAACATTGCGCCAGGATCGATTAACCGTTTTCATGATCGAACATGACATGCGCTTTGTGATGGGTCTGTGTGACACCATAGCGGTCTTGAACTTCGGTCGCATCATTGCCCAGGGGACTCCTTCCGCCATTCAGTCCAACCCGGCGGTCATCGAGGCTTACCTCGGTCAGGAGGGCACGTGAGCGCCCCCCTGTTAAAACTGGATCAACTGCGCGTGTCCTATGGTCATGTAGAGGCAGTCAAAGGGATCACTTTAGAAGTTCAAGCAGGTGAAGTGGTCGCCCTGGTCGGAGCCAACGGCGCCGGAAAGAGCACTACATTGCTGGCTCTTTCGGGATTGATCCGCACCCTTTCTGGCCATGTCACATGGGATGGACAGGACATCACTCGCTGGAGTCCACACCAGCGAGTATCGAGCGGGTTGGTTCAGGTTGCCGAAGGACGAGCCATCCTCAAAACGCTGACAGTTCTGGAGAATCTGGAACTGGGGGCTTACACACAACCAGGAAAACCTGACCTGGAAGCCATTTTCCATCGATTTCCCATACTGAAACAACGCGCCAGCCAACTGGCGGGAAATTTGTCTGGCGGTGAACAGCAGATGCTGGCCATTGGCCGTGCCCTGCTGGCGCAACCGCGCCTGCTCATGCTGGATGAGCCTTCAATGGGGCTGGCGCCAATGGTCGTGGGAGAAATTTTTGAGATCCTTCGCGAAATCCACCTTCAGGGAATAACGATCCTGCTAGTGGAGCAAAATGTCCGGCAAGCCCTCAAACTGGCCGACCGTGCCTATGTCATGGAAACCGGCTCTATGACTCTGGGGGGCACCGCTCGGGAATTGGTCGATGACCCCAGAATTATTGCAGCTTATTTGGGTGGCTGAAGCGAACTCACGCTGACCGATCGTTGGCCCCTGGTGACTGCGGAAATTTGACAAATTTTTACTGTTGCTTCTGGGGCGACATCCGGAAGACCTCGTCAAACTACCCCAATGACTACGCCATTGCTCGTGCTCCAACGGATTTTTGGGTATTCCGCATTCAGAGGCGCCCAGGAGTCCATCATTGCGCACCTCATCGCTGGCGAAAACGCCTTTGTGTTAATGCCAACCGGCGGCGGAAAATCCTTGTGTTACCAAATTCCAGCGTTGATGCGGCCTGGCCTGACGCTGGTTATTTCACCCCTGATCGCACTCATGCAGGACCAAGTAGATGCCTTGCGCCGCCGTGGCGTTCCGGCGGCATATCTTAATTCTGCGCTTGATCCACTGCATGCCAAACAAATCCATGACGATCTGTTGAATGATCGCCTCAAGCTGTTGTACGTCTCACCAGAACGACTAACGCAGCACAGCTTCTTGATGTTGCTGGATCAACTCCTTGCTAGACGGCAGTTATCCCTGTTTGCCATCGATGAGGCTCATTGCATTGCAGAATGGGGACATGATTTTCGCCCGGAGTATCGCCAACTTCATGTGCTGTATCAACGCTATCCCAGCATTCCTCGCATCGCTTTGACCGCCACGGCAGACTTGCAAACGCGTCAAGAAATCACCGAGCAGCTGCAATTGGGCACCGGCAACCAGTTTATAGCGAGCTTCAACCGCCCCAACCTGCACTATTGCGTCTCTCCAAAATTCAGCCCAGGGACACAAATCGAGACCTTTCTTCTGCGACACCACGCTCGCGACAGCGGCATCATCTACTGTCAGTCACGCCGTCAAGTGGAAAACACGACCTTTTGGTTGCATTCAAGGGGGTGGCACAGCTTGGCTTATCACGCGGGATTGGGTACGACATTACGCGAGCGACACCAGCAACAATTTGTACAAGAAGCTGGGATCATCATGGTAGCCACGGTGGCATTCGGAATGGGTGTGGATAAACCGGATGTTCGATTTGTCATCCATCTTGACAGCCCGCGCAGTCTTGAAGGGTATTACCAAGAAACTGGCAGGGCAGGCCGGGATGGAGAGCCTGCCAACGCCTTGATGCTATTCCATCCAAACGATCTGATCACCCTACGATTACGCGTCCAAAATCAATCCCGTTCACCCGAAAGGCAAGCAATTGACTCTCATAAACTGGAAGCACTGGCGCTTTATTGCCAGTCCTCAGAATGTCGGAGGCGTACACTTCTCGGTTATTTCGGCGAAACGCATACGGGATACTGCGATACATGTGACAACTGCAATCCGGACTACCGAACCTGGTCAGGGCCCGAGCACCGCAACCATGCGGTCATCTTTGCCGCCGATCGATTCACCCCCGGGATCCATCGAACCCGGTAAAATACCCACAGTGCCCGGATGGTGAAATTGGTAGACACAAGGGACTTAAAATCCCTCGGCTTTTATCGGCCATGCCGGTTCGATTCCGGCTCCGGGCACCAGAAGACTTATTGTTTGGTGCCAACCCAGAAAAATCCGTTGGTCCCCGCTGCGTTCAGACTACCCGTATAGAGATGGGTTCGCCCATCGCTGCCGTTGATCAGTACGGCAATTCCCGTTGCCGTGCTTACCCCCCCGGGAATGCAATTTGCTCCGGTAAACGTTAGTGAGATATCAAAGACATTCTTTCCTGATGGCCTGGGTATGGCTGTGCCACCGATAGCACAGTTGCTTGAAGTTCCATTAATGGCGCCAGTTGCAGACATGGACAAAGTAACGGGTGATCCACCGTAGTCGTAAACTCCAGTATAGGTGCCTGCAAGGGTTCCAAGCGATGCTGGAGTGTTGTACGTTGAAAGGTAGGTGGAGGAAAACATGGAGTAGTTGTACGTTGGAAGGTAGGCGGAGGAATACACGTAGTACACGGTAGCATTGACGGTTAAGGTGCCAGTAATTGCACTTTGCGCAATGAATAGTCCATAAATTGACCCGCTGTTAGTCGTATTGGCGGCAACGTTAAACTCCACCAGATTGCCTGAGTAGGCGTCACCGAGTTCTGCCAAGGTGCCATGATCCACAGTAAGCGCAATGTTTGCGGCAGTGGAAAAATTGTAAAACTCACCGGTTTCAAGAATAACTGCCAGTTGAGGATTCCCCGTCCCCATTGTACCCTGGACTATACCCTGCGCCTGTAGTGCACCCGGCGTTGAAGTTGCTCCGCCACCGCTCCCTCCTCCACCGCAACTGACCAGTAAAATGGCGATTGTCGCAGCCAAATACTTCTTAAAACCTTCCATCATTACTTCACTCCCCATTTATCGGGTTATCAAACGACAGTTTTCTTTGGGATATATAAATTGAATGCCATAGTATATGGAATACCTGCCGATGACGAATCCGGACAGCAATTCGCATGATAGGCCATCCTTTACGGCATACCACTATTCTGAGACGCTACACCTCAAGATTGCACGTGTCAGCCGAAAATAACATTGCTGCGCCCAGCATGCCGGCACGATCTCCACTATTTGAAAGGCCTACTCGGATCCGACCGCGCAACGCTGGGATCAATGATGCCTCTAAACTCGCCAGAAATACAGGCTGCATGAGAGGCCAGGCGCGGCTCAGCCCACCTCCGATCTTCACGTCTGAAATATCTATGATCTTTAACACGTGTGCCAATGCCATGGCAAGAAATGTTGCCGCTTGTTCAAATGCCCTCAATGCCCGAGTATCTCCTTGCTCGGCCAAAGAGGCAATTTTTTGTGCATCCAGCACAACCGCTTCATGTGCTGCATAATTCAGGGCAATTCCTGTGCCCGAGGCATATCGCTCCAGACATCCCCGGTTACCGCAGCCACAAAGCCGCCCGTCTGGCACAACAATCAGATGCCCTAGTTCCATCGCAACCCCGTGCGATCCGGTGTAAGGTTGTCCATGCAGAATCAGTCCACTCCCGACGCCGGTCCCGAGCCCGACATAGAGCAACGACCCAGAATCCGGCCTGATCAACAAAAATTCACCATAGGCAGCAGCTAATGCATCGTTTTGCAACCAAACTGGCAGACCCAAGCGCTCCTTCAGTGGGGTCACCAGATCCGTATTCACCAGTCCTGGCAAATTCGGTGATGCGCTTATAACATGGGACACCGGGTCGATAAACCCCGGAAATCCAATACCCACGCTTTGCACCTGAGGATAGCTATTGCAAGCTTCGGAAATGGTCTCAGTCAAAGTATCGAGGATACGTTTCAGTGCTTCAGGAGATGCGTTGTGCTGACAAATTTCAGAAAAATTGGCTTGCCGACGCGATTCCCATATCAGATCATTCGATGACAGAACGCCCACGCGAAGATTGGTCCCTCCGACATCGACACCAATCCTGAGCGCTGACTTCATGAATCGATGGTCAATCGAATAACCAATGGGCTTTTTAACAGCTGACATGACCAGTCAAGATGCAGCGTCACTGCTTGCATGATTTTCTCAAAACCGGCTTCAGACTGGGATACGCTAAAGCACGGTGCAGAACGCAACGTGGCGGTTTGATTAACCAGTAACATTAACTGGCCCCCAAGGATATCGTCACGCAAGCGGATCTCATCACAAGGACGAGACCGAATCTGCTGGGCGAACCCCCCCAGAACTTCTTCATTCATTTCAAAGCGTCCCGCTGGACCATCGCAACTTGGCATGGCAAGGTTCAGTTCAACTTCAAACCGGGCATCCGGTACATTACCGAACACATAGGTCACAACCAGCGCACGACCTTCCAAGGCAATCTGTTTGTGCACAACCAATGCCTCGTGATGGCATTCGAAAGTTAACGTTGAATCTGCCGTAGCGCCTGGCTTGATACGATACCGCAACGCTTCGGATTCAATCTCATCATTCGTGTGCAAGCGGTCAATGAATAAGGAACGGCGAAACGAGTCAAACACCATATCTTCCGGTAGGATGGCATGTTTAAAACTGATCCGTTCGTGCGGGTTGTCAATGCCCTCCACGTTGCGAGTGCTGGATTGATTGAGCATCACCTTTTGGTGATAGTGCTCCTTCTGCCTCGTCAAGGTGTCCCCGAAATTGTGATTTAGGAGATAACTGTCCAGCTCGCAAATATCCGCCAGGCCATCATTTCGAACCACAGCCTGAAGTATGCCGTTTTGTAAAAATGATTCTACGTGGCCATCCATGTCGGTATCACAGCTCACAAGCGAACTGCGGGGAGCCACTGCGTCCAGGAGCGCTTCCAGCTTGACTAGGGCTCCATACACAGCCCGGCGTAAATGGGGCAAATAGAGCCCCCCAAATAAGCCATGCCAATAAGCATCATTCGCCTGCGCTTCAAAAAGTGCATCACGCATTTCAATCGTCTTATCCGGCTCAGACAAGGCGGCATATCGGTTAGACAAGCCCAACATCCGTTTGTGCATCCAGTTAGACTCTGGATAGCGTGTCATAAAATTCCGCCAGATTCCCCCACGTAAAAAAGCCTTATTAGAGTCATATTGGCCAGCATTTTTTACTTTCTGGACTAGTGCTGAAAACCGATTCGCTGCTTCTATCGGTAGCGTCCATTCATTCATTTCGATATAAGAAGTTGTCGGCAGATAAACCACTCCGCGCGTAGTGGCAGAAGCATGGTAATCGCTGAATAGCATGGGCTTCACAATCGGGGAATCCAGAGTCAGTCGAATAAAGTCTTCCAACCAACCACGGGTATAAACCCACTCATAAGTCTCCGGCCAGATGCCAAATTTTTCGATGTCGTCAAAATAGATGGCAGCGTGTGCCTCACCATCTACCGCAAGGCTTTCCAGATACTGAACCGCCTCATTCGCAGGAGAAAATGGAAGACGGTAACGCAATGCTTCCGAAATGGGAAACACATCCAGACGCTTGCCGTCTTCCTCCGTGCTAAAAAAGCCTGTTAACATGCTCTGGTCAATGCCTGTGCATAAAAAGTGATAGTCATCCACTGTCACATACTGAATTCCGCAGGCCACCAGCGATGGCACAACCGTGGAATCCCAGACCCGTTCCGTCAACCAGGCTCCTTGAGGTCGCCTTCCAAGCACTTGTTCCAGACGCCCTGACATGCAGTTGATCTGGCTGATGCGGTCTCGTACTGGAATGGCCGCCAGTA
>VFSW01004172.1_pt1 | contig 21541 bp, 17 predicted proteins | sample 5358111 | NCBI WGS metagenome assembly VFSW01 (sample SAMN11554181, study PRJNA540505) | mine drainage metagenome | isolation source: sediment from site ElyBrook_90M | place: USA: Ely Copper Mine, Vershire, VT | collected 2017 | reverse complement strand
GCCTGGACGCTGGCGAGCACCATCATTAACCTGCTGGCGATCGTGCTGACCGGGTGTGCCGTGCTGGGATATTTCCTGGCGCCGTGGTACGTGCCGATTATCGCGCACGGCTTCCCCGCCCCGCAGATGGGCGTCGCCATTCACATGACGCGCTGGCTTATCCCCAGCATCGTCGCCGTGAGCTTGAGCGGCGTACTCTCGGCGATGCTCAATGCGTATCACCGGTTTCGTGCCGCATCGTTCGTCGGCATCATCGTGAACGTGGTGACGATCGCCTGTGTGGTAGTGCTGAATGCGAAGTACGGCATCTTTGCGCTGGTCTTCGGCACGGCGCTCGGACTAGTGGCGCAGATGGTCGTGCAGGTGCCGGCATTTCTGAAGATCGGGCGATACCGGTTTACCCTGGATCTGCATCACCCGGGCTTGCATAAGATGTGGGCGCTGCTTGGACCGATCATCGTGGGATCCGCAGCTGGACAGCTCGCACTATTTTTCGACCGTTTTTTTGCATCTACGCTGCCACCGGGCTACATGGCCGGCATGAACTATGCCACCAAGCTGGTGAACTTCCCGCAGCAAATTTTCGCTGCGGCGATAGCCACGGTTATTTTTCCGTTGTTGGCGGCGCATTTTGCGAGAGAGAACCGCCGGGCGGTTGCCCGCAGCATCGAGACCGGCCTGCGGCTGGTCAACTTCATCACAATCCCCGCCATGTGTGCGCTGATCGTGTTATCATATCCAATCGTGCAGACGCTGTTCGAGCGCGGCTCGTTCCAGCACTCGGCGACGGTGCTAACCGCGAGCCTGCTACCGTATGCCGCCCTTGGGCTGATCGCGCTCGCAGCGAATGTGGTACTGACGCGCTGCTGTTTTGCTTGCCAGGAAATGGTGTGGCCGGTTGCGATCTCGGTTGTGACGGTTATCATCAACGTCCTGCTCTCGTTGCTCTGGCTGCCAACCTTAGGCGCACGCGGGCTCTTGCTTGCCAATTCGCTCAGCCAAATGCTGCAGGCGGTGCTCTTGCTTCTGCTGATCCAGCGTTTGGTACCCGGCATCGGCTGGAGTCGAATTGCGGGGTCGGTCGGCAAAATTGGCATCAGTTCGATCGCGATGTTCGCCGCGCTCCATTGGATCGCAGCACTTGGCGTACATCCGGAGCCGACGTTGATCTCACGTGCATGGTACCTATTCGGCCAAATCGCGATCGGCGGTCTCGTATTCCTCGCCGTTGCCCGCATGCTCGACGTGGAAGAACTCACCCTAGCCTGGAACACGATCCTGGCAAAATTCGAGCGCAATGTCATGAGCCCACCAGAGAACAGGGACGCGCCAATTGCGTAAGGCCGAGGAGCCTTGCTCCAATGTCACTGATTAGTGGGTTAATTAGCGCCAAGGCCACCCTCTCAGGCGCCGTTATCGCCCGTGCGGGGTGCTCGCAGGTAAAAAATGGGGAGACGAACCCCGGCCGCTATTTTTCGTCTTGCAGCGCGTTGCGGAAAAGCAGGGGCAAACCTCAAAATCGTGAGCCAGGTCCTAGGGCGCGGCATGGGGAAATCGGCAGCTTCAAGTTTTTTGGAAGCCTTGTGAGCGAGCCGCGGCTCGGTGCGTTCCATTACGATGACGGCGCCTCCGTGGTGTCGGGATCGGAGGAATGTCGTGGCTAGCGAACGGGTAATGGGGTGCTTGCATCAACGAGAAATGGAAGGTGCGAAGTATCCACCAGTATCCCAACGGTTCCCCGAGAGAACTCTTATCTTATTGATCGGATGTTGTGTGCAATGAATTCATGTGAACGTCAGATGGTTGAAATCTTACGCCAAGGTCGGGATCACTACGGATACGTCGGCGTTAAGGCTGAGTTCGAGGCCGAAGGTACGCGTACCGACGAACTGCTCCGGTTGGTCGAAATCGCTCGGGCCGCGGATTTGAAGCTTGGCCTAAAAATCGGTGGATGCGAAGCGATGCGGGATCTGTTGGAATCCAAGCAGATCGGCGTAAACTATATAATCGCACCCATGATCGAGACGGCATACGCAGCTTCGAAATTTATCGCAGCGAAGGAGGTCGTATTTTCCGCCGAAGAGGCGGAAGACGTTGAGTTTCTCTTTAATTTGGAGACCACAACGGCTTACCAAAACCGCCGGAGCATCGTCGAAGTCGCGACGGGGGAACCCGGCCTGGATGGGATTGTTTTCGGGCGCGTCGATTATGTTGGGTCACGAGGAGAGAGCCGCGACACCATAAACCTCGACCTCGTTACGGAGCACGCCTGCGAGGTCGCACGGTTATCGAAGGAAAAGGGCCTTGCGTTCGTTGTTGGCGGCGGCGTTGGAATAGACGCACTTCCGGCCCTTCGTACGATCCACGCGACGCTTCTCACTCGCTTTGAAACGCGTAAAGTGATCTTTTCCGGCGCTGCAGTCGACCAGAATGACGTCGAGCAGGGATTGCTTGGTGCCGTCCATTTCGAGCTATTATGGCTCCTGAACAAGCGCTCGTACTATGGCGCGATTCAATGCGAGGATGCGAAGCGTATCGAGATGCTGGAACAACGTTGGAACGTTCTGCAAGGCAAGACTGGAAAGCATTACTCCATTCCGACAGCTGGCTCCGTCCCGGCAAACGGTGGAGATGGATCCCGCGGGGGACACAAGGAAGAGACTGCTTTAACGGCCTCGAAGGTGCCGCACTAAGATGAGCAAAACAGCGCCAGCTTTGAATGGGCAGATCGCTCAAACGAACGACACGGCTTCTCGGCAGATGCGTGTTGCGGATTACATTACTTCCCGCTTGGTAGCCGGCGGCCTTACGCACATATTTATGGTTACCGGTGGCGGCGCCATGCATCTGAACGACGCTTTCGGGCGTAACGAAGAATTGCAAATCGTGTGTACGCACCATGAGCAATCTGCTGCAATGGCGGCCGAGAGCTACTTCCGGAGTTCGGGGCGCCTGGCAGTTGTCAACATTACTACCGGTCCCGGGTGCATCAATGCGCTCAACGGCGTGTTTGGCGCATACGTTGACTCGCTCGGAATGGTAGTGGTGTCAGGTCAGGTCAAACGAGAGACCATGGCTCGCAATTATTCGATTCCGTTGCGGCAGCTTGGGGATCAGGACATTGACATTGTCTCGATGGTTAGACCGATTGTTAAATATGCGACGGTTCTCCAGGACCCTCAACGCGTGAGGGAGGTCCTGGATAAGGCCCTGTTCTTAGCGCTGGATGGCCGCCCGGGTCCCGTTTGGATCGACGTACCGGTGGATGTCCAGGCTGCGACCGTGAACATCGACGATTTGGCGGGTTTTGATCCCGAGCGCGACCTTGGAGATCTGCTCAAGGACCCGGATGTCTCCCTAAATACGCGCGCATCCTTTGGCCCCTCGCGTGGCCGCGATCTCGACGAAGCAATAGACGAAATCTTAAGTCATATTGCTACCGCAAAACGTCCAGTTATTTTTGTAGGCGCAGGCATCCGCATTTCCGGCATGCGCGAACAGTTCCTATCCCTAGTAGAGGCTCTAGGAGTGCCGGTGGTCTGTGGATGGAACGCCTATGACACTCTCACCAACGATCATAGACTCTATGTAGGGCGCCCGGGCACCATAGGAGATCGCCCGGGGAACTTCGCGGTGCAAAATGCCGATGTCTTACTCGTACTTGGGAGCCGCCTAAACATACGCCAGGTGAGTTACAATTGGAGTAGTTTCGCGCGGTACGCCTGGAAAGCTATGGTCGATATCGACCCGGCGGAAATGAGTAAGCCGACACTCTCCATTGACTTGCCGGTGCATGCCGACCTTAGGGATTTCATCCCCCGGATGCTGGCGAAATTAATGGGCTACCAGCCGAAGCCAGAGCACGTGCAGTATTTGGCGTGGTGTCGGGAACGCGTCGAGAAGTATCCGGCAGTCCTTCCAGAGTATTGGGATAGCGAGCATATAAACCCTTATTGCTTTGTCGACCGACTTTTTCGGCTGCTGCGGGGCGACGATATTACCATAATGGGCGACGGTACTGCTTGCGTGGTGACACAACAGGCGGCGCCGCTTCGGATGGGACAGCGGCTTTATACGAATTCGGGCAGCGCATCAATGGGATATGATCTGCCCGCTGCTATTGGCGCCTATTACGGTGGGGGACACACGCGCATCATCTGTATAGCGGGCGACGGCAGTATCATGATGAATCTACAGGAACTGCAAACCATCGTAGGGCTTCGTCTTCCGGTGAAGATATTTGTCCTGAATAACAGAGGTTATCATTCTATGCGTCAGACGCAGAACGCATTTTTCGGAGGTAACGAGGTTGGCGTTGGGCCGGAGTCAGGCGTAACGTTCCCCGATTTCGTCAAACTTGCGACGGCGCTTGGGATACCGGCTTGGCGATGCTCCACGCTCGATGAGCTCGACGGGGTAATTGAGCAGACGCTCAATGCTGACGGTCCGTCCTTATGCGAGGTCGTACTCGACCTCGCGCAGGCGTTTTCACCGAAACTGTCAGCTCGGAGATTAGACGACGGCACCATGGTCTCGCCGGCACTTGAGGATTTGGCGCCGTTCCTGTCGCGCGACGAGTTGCGCGGGAACATGCTGGTGGAAGGGTATGAGCCGTCGGGCCACTGAACGATAAGGCCTCGTGCACCGGAGCACGGGTGCTATTTGAATAGGTTCGCCTCCGCGAGATAACTATTCAGTACGTGCTCAAATGTTGCATCAAGATTTCGTTGCTCAAGCTCAAGCTTTCCCCAATCTGAAAGCAGAACCAGTGTCGCAACGCCGCCGGCGGTCTTCTTATCTCGCCCCATCGCTTGCATGAGTCCCCGCGCGTCATAGGGCGTCGATACACTAAAGCGAAAATGGTCAAGCAAAAATTCATGAATCTTCTCAAAGATGTCATTTTGCAGGCGACCAGTTCGCATGGCGACATAATTTGCTGCGTCGATGCCCCAAGCGACGGCGAGTCCGTGTGGAACTCCGTGGTTCGTGATGGACTCGAGAGCGTGGCCAAACGTATGCCCGTAATTCAATATCTTCCTAAGGCCCAATTCGTACTCATCCGCCTCAATGATACGCTGTTTAATGGATAAGCTCCGGAAAATGGCTGCCATAATGAAATCTTGCGAGAGCCCGTCGCGGCCCGAATGCTCCGCAATCCATGTAAAGTCATCGAAGCCCGCTATTATGGCAAGCTTGATAATTTCTCCAAAGCCCGAACGTACGTCGTCGTTACTAAGTGTATCGATAAAGCCCGGCCAAATGTGAACCGATTTCGGTGACTGAAAAAAACCGAGTTGATTTTTGAATGGGCCTAGATTAACAGCGCACTTCGCGCCGATGCAGCTGTCTGCCATGCTTAGCAAAGTCGTAGGAACGAAATGAAACGGGATTCCGCGGTAATAGACGTGCGCTGCGAACGTGCCTATGTCTTGTGTAATCCCGCCGCCAATAACGACGAGACGTGAGCGCTTAGAAGCATTGCCTGATTGCAGAAACACGCAGAGCCGCTCGACCCCAGCCAGCGTCTTCTCATCCTCGGTAGCCGTGATCCGATATACACGCTCCGAAGCTATCTGGGAAATAATCTCCGGATGAAGCTCGGCCACATTGCGATCGATCGCAATGAAAGTCTCCGGCCGGTCGTTTGGAATATCGTCCCAGACGCTGTCTGGCCGGCTCAGAGGCATGACCGCATAGTCGCCCTGCCTCGATTTTATAATCATGGCACTATCTACTGACACACAAACCCCCCATCTATAACTATGGCCTGGCCGGTTATGTAAGAATTAAATTCCGACCCCAAAAAGAAAACCGTCTCCGCAATTTCTCGTGGATCGGCCAAGCGTCGGAGCGGGACCGATTCGCACAATTTTGCTATCTCCGCTTCGGTATTATTTTGCCTTGTCAGGTCGGTGTCCACGAAACCGGGACAGAGGGTATTCACCAGCACATTACGCGGACCCAATTCGACTGCCAGCGCACGCGTCATACCGTTAAGCGCCGATTTCGTCGTTGAATACATGGAACGTCGCTCGCGGCTGACAAGGCCATAGACGGAGCCAATGTTGACGATGCGCCCCCAACCTTTTTCGGCCATTGCGACGCCGAGAAAGCGCGCAAGCATGAATGGCGCTGTGACATTTACAGCTAGAATGCGCTGAAATTCAGGTCCTTTTATCTGCTGGAGCGCTAAGGGCTCGTTCTCACCGGCATTATTAATAAGAACATCAAAATCAACAAGCGACCCGGTTTTGCAATAGTCGACAACCTGTTGCATCTCCGCAAGGTCTAGGTCGGCCCGAGCTGGAGTCGTAACATCATGACCGGATTGGCGAAAGCGATCCGCAATTGCTCGTCCTATCCCACGCGAGCCCCCTGTAACGAGTACTTTCAGTGGTCTTTTTGGGGTCATAATGTACCTCGCGTCTTGTTTCTAGAAGCTTCGCAACCATCGACTTTTACTACGAGGTCCATGCTGGCTCTGCGCGCAGGATCAACGAGACGAAGCGGCTCATCAGTACGCGTGTGCGCCGCTCCATAGCAAGCCCTTACTGCCGTGCAGCCGCATAGATCGCTGCCCTCTATGAGAGTATCCACCATCTAGCGCTCCCAAAATTCATTGCGTGCCTCCTAAAACGATTCGAGTGCGTTCAGCACTGCCTCGGGCGGGTCCTTGACCCTGCCGCGAACGCATCGCGGAGGCTAGGCGAAGCCGACACTGCAATCGAACAGATCGAAGCGTTCTGAGCTATCGAACCGTGGACGTAAGGGGAAATTGCGTGGGCTTCATACCGCCAGGCGGAGCTCAGGGAAGGGGTTGGCGTCGCTAGTCGAATCGCAGCGCCGCACCGCCGCGGGTACGCGACGCAACCCTTGGAGCTGCGGCCATACCGATCGTGGCCCATCGACACCGGCGCCTAGAACACAGTCGGTTATTAAGGATCTTGGCGGGCCCTTCAGCCGCGGTCGGGGAATCCGGGGTCAAGACAGGAGGGGCGAAATGCGTTGGTTACGTAACCAGGCCACATGACCAATCCGAATCGTTTTGCGCGGTTCGGACCGAAGTCCCCGAAGATTCCCACATTTAATTTGTTTCTTTTTATCTTTGTTCTAGAGAGACGATGAAGATTGTAATCCTTGCCGGCGGGCTGGGTACGAGGCTGTCAGAAGAAACTGCGACTAGACCAAAGCCTATGGTTGAGGTTGGCGGGCGCCCTGTGTTGTGGCACCTCATGAACATGTACTCATCCGCCGGCTTTAACGAGTTCGTTATCGCGTGTGGCTACCGTCAAGAGGTAATCAAGGATTATTTCCGCTCGCTGTATGCGACGGCAAACGATCTTACCATTGATTTCTCAACGGGTCACATCGATGTCCATGTACGCGACCACCTCGATTGGCGCGTGCACGTTGTAGACACAGGATTAAACACCATGACGGGCGGACGCATCAAACGGCTCGAACAAGTAATTGGTTCCGAGCCATTTATGTGCACGTACGGCGATGGGCTTGCATCGATCGATATCTTACGTCTGCTTGAATTTCATCAGGCACATCGCCGCGCTGCCACCGTCACGGCCGTGCATCCGCCGGCCCGCTTTGGCGTATTGGATATTGAAGGCGACCGCGTCCGCCAATTTGTTGAAAAGCCGCAAGCCAGCGAGGGCTGGATCAATGGTGGCTTTTTCGTATTCGAACCGTCCATTTTTGGTCGGATCAATGGAGATGAAACAGTGCTTGAACACGAGCCGTTGATGTCGCTTGCGACGGACCGAGAGCTCTTTGTCTACAAACATGAGGGCTTTTGGCAACCGATGGACACGCTGCGCGACAAGCGGCATCTTGAGGAATTATGGGACACGGGGAATCCGCCATGGGTTCGGAAAGAACGAACGTCAACATGAACTTTAATTGGAAAGAGCGGCGGGTACTCGTGACCGGAGCTACGGGTATCGTTGGTTCCTGGCTCTGCGAGGAGCTCCTTAATCGTGGAGCATATGTCGTCGCATTTGTGCTAAACGACGACCCGCTCTCACGATTCTACTCCGAACGCATGGCCGAGCGTTGCAGCATCATTCGTGGCGATTTAAACGATTTTTCTTCGTGCATGCGAGCGATCAATGTTCACGAGGTTGAAACGGTATTTCATCTCGGGGCACAGACAATCGTCGGCGCGGCGCTTCGAGACCCTCTAGAGTGCTTCGAAAGCAACATCCGGGGCACGTACAATTTGCTTGAAGCCGCGCGCCGCCTACCCGAGCTGGTCACTCGGTTTGTTGTGGCGTCGAGTGACAAGGCCTATGGCGATTCGAAAGTTCTCCCGTATACCGAGGACATGCCACTGAACGGGACCCATCCGTATGACGTGTCGAAGAGCTGTACCGATTTATTGAGCAAGACGTACGCGCACACGTATGGCATGAATATTGCAATTGCACGGTGCGGAAATATATACGGGGCCGGCGATCTGAATTGGAGCCGTATCGTACCGGGCACGATACGGAGTGTGACGATGAACGAACGCCCGGTCCTGCGAAGCGACGGGACGATGATTCGGGACTATATCTATGTCCGCGACGTGGTCTCTGCCTACATTGCCCTTGCAGAACAGGTGGATCGGCCGGACGTATGCGGGGAGGCATTCAATTTCAGCCCGGAGCTGCAAATATCAGTGATTGAAATCGTGAAAATGATCCTCTCGACAATGGGGAGCAATCTGCAGCCATTGATCCTGAACACCGCAGCGAATGAAATCCTCAACCAAACCCTTGATGCCTCGAAAGCGCGGCGCATACTGGGTTGGCATTCGAAGTGGTCCCTCAAAGACGGGCTCAGCGACACCGTGAAATGGTATACGGATGTCCTCGCGGCTTATCAGGCGAGGACTCGTGATCCAGGCTACGTAGGATCACTTTAGATGTGGTGGTCCCGTTAGCTGAGGCGCTCGGTTTATCATGGTGCCGACGAGAAGCAGTAGCACGACCAGAAGTGCAAGGCACTCGCAGACGAATTGAGCCAGGGCAAGCCGTTCAACTAAATATACGCGGCCGCCGGTGTTCGCCGGCACTATCCAGCCGTTCAAGATCGTGTTTAGGCGGACATGGCGTAGCGTGGTAGCGCGCAGTATTGCGGTCCAATAGCCCGTATACGTCTCCGCAAAACGAAGTGTGCGCACGCTGTGGGAGGCGGGCAAATCGAGAGCATATGCCCACGGAGAGATCTCGCGCACAGATGTTCCGTGCCAATCAGCGGCAGGTAACCGGTGGCCAGGCATTTCGTTCGCCGCCAATACTAAAACGCATGTGCCGAAGCAGCGAACCGAGCGAGTACGCCGCGGCAACCGCCGCCACCGAAGGTGATTGCTCGCCGTAGCGATGAGTCGTCCGGAAGCTGTTTTGAGCCGCCCGTTGGTTTGCGCCAGAATGCTCGATGCTGCATGCGGCAATGGGTAAAGCCTGCTCCCAGCGGTTATCACGCCGCCGAAAGCGGTCGCCCATTCAGGATGAGTGATCGCAGCGAGAGATACGTCGATCCACGCTTTTCGATAGTCAAGATTGGCGTTACGTGAGGTGTTCAAGGTATGAACGCTGGCGTCGGGGCTGCCTTCGAGAAACACGCTGTTTGAAAGGAGATCCTGTGGGTCGAAGCCGATACGTGGAACGCCATCCGTAAGTGCGACGGTCGGCACGGCGGGCATAGTCCCGTCAGCAGGTAAATGTATGGGGCGGTTGAGGTCCACTTGCTGATACTTGAGCGTCACCCAATTCGTTCGCAAATAAGGCCGCGATAGGACGCTTGTAACCCCGAGCGCCTGAAGTAACTGGTAATTGCCGTCGAACCATGCATATGAAAGGGCGGCATCCACGGGAAACGCCGGAAGGAAATCGTTGACCGGCAAAGCCCGCCCGGCCTGAGGGAAGAGATCAGGGTCGAAACCGCTGCCCTGGCCCCTATAAGAAAGCGGCTGAAAAGCGGGGAAAAGAGCAACGCGTTCCATGGGATTGGGCGCAAATCGGGCGGCGGGGACTGTCGAACCGGGCACAAAAAATGTATAGACCGGCCTAGCGAACCAAGGGACGAATAGGCATGCGATGGCTGGTATCCCTAACAGCGCAACGTAGCGTGTTAATCGCTTCGGCAGAGCGGCGATGCCAACGATATAGCCGATGGCAACGACTGCAATCAGATCAAATAGTTCGCGATAGACCCCACTCTCCGGCACGTGCAAGACGAGCCAGGAGTAGGGAGCGGCGATAGGCCCTCGCGTTCCGGACGCGGCGATGAGAGAAGCTACGGCCAGGATGCCAACGAGCAGGATGCCCGGCTTTCGCCGTGCGGCGATAAGTCCGAGCACCGCCAGTATTCCGAGCACCGCAATCGCAAGCCGGAACGGATCGAACGCGTTAGCATAATTGAATTCATATCCCGTTAACAGAGCCCCGCCCGTAAGTGGCACCGATGCAGCCTGTTGCCAAACGAGCGTGTACTGCGTGCCGCGGATGTTGGCATATCGAAACGCAATGCCTACTGCGATCGGCAGACAGGATACGGCAAAGGCTACAAGTGCCGAAATCCTCTGCTTTCGTGCGCACCAAAACGCGTACGGAAGCGCCAAAATAAGCAAGAACTCGAGTTGAGTGATCGCCAGCGCGCTCAGAAGTATAAGAGCGATATTGCGCGGATGAGTACGTGTCGTCTCTGCTATGAGGGCCAAGCCGATTACGTAGGCGAGAACCATAAATATGTGCCCGGCAACGTACTCGGAGTACACCCAGGGATTGAGAACCGCTATGGCCGCAGCGAGAAACCCATGGAGCCTGGGAGCATTCATGTTTTCAGCCACGCTCGCTGCCGAAAGCGCTGCCAGATACATCGTGCCGGCCACGATGATTACGAGGAACACCCAAGGGTTGCCGACGGCATGCAGCGGGAAGAGGAGGAAACCAATCCAGTAAAACGTCGGGTACGCTTGCGGCGATCCGATGCCGGAGTCCACCCACGGCTGAAAAAAGCTAGCTAGCCACGGGCCGATTGCCGCCGGGACTCGTGGCACGCTCCAATCGTGTCTGAGCGCGGGCACCCCGTGCGCCAGGACCGAGTACGCTACTATCGCTGCAAGCGCGGCGGCCCACAACGCGATTGCAGCCCGATAACTATTTCCTGAGCGCAGCACTTCAGCGTTTCGGATTCGTGCCATATCGACTCGTAGGCGATAACAATTATCCTCGTTTCGCGATGGTGATGAAGTTTCCAAGGCGCAAGGGCACACGTAACCAGTCAATGCGGGGTACATTTACCTTACCAAGGCCCAGCGCTAAAATGCCATGCTGGATTAGGAAATGCACTGGAAAATGGTTCACCGATCGAACCGTTTTTATCGTTTCATATCCAGCGCCTGTCAACAGCGCACGGATCGACGTCGGATTGAAGAGCTGAGGGTGCTGAAGGCAGTATGCGGGCCAACGGGAGCCCACCAATTTCGCCAGCGTCGAGCTTTCGTCGTGCGTAACCATTAGCACAATTCCGTCGGCCGAGAGCTTTCCGTGAAGCTCACGGAGGAATGCCAACGGATCCAACAGGTGATCCACAACATGAACCATGGCAGCAGCATCGATCCGGCCATCTGGTATCGCGGAAAGATCGAGGAGTTCGGTGGAAATATGATGCGGTGTGCTGCCGAGCCGGGCTCGTAAGGAGTCGTGCGTAGCGATATTGGGTTCGAACATCCAATATTTTGAAAACGAGCCCTCCTGAACACAATTCTCAAGAAAAAGCCCGGTATCCGGACCTATTTCCAAAAAGTCGCCCTTGAGATTGGAATGTTTTCGAAATTCGTTGAAATACCCGCGTTGCGTCTCGACAAGGGCGCCATCGCTCACTTCGACCATATTGGCCGGCATCGAGGAGTAGAGTTCAACCAACTGCTCTTCGGTAAAATATTTCGGAGCGTAGAGAATCCCGCAGCTCTTGCAACGCCGATACGAAAAAAAGATCTTTTTCGCAAAGAAACCATACCAATTTTGTTGCAGTTCCGCGAATGGTCGCGTTTCGGCCGCTGGGTTCGACGCGATCCCCTTAAACGCATCTGCGTCATCCGACTGACAAGAAGGGCAAGCTCTCGAACCATAATGTGGTTGCGAACCAGGTCGAGTCGAATCCTCGGCAGTCTGTATCACGGTGTCTTTCAGTCTCCTTAATTAATGCCGCAGTTGCTAGATTGCCTCATCCTACCGCAGAGCGTAGTCGCGTTGGGAAAAACCAATGCATGGTTTTCGGCCTGTGCTAAAGCCTCCTCCGAAGCGCATGCACTTCGCGTTTTTCGTTCGTTCGTATCGATAAGCAGTCAGAGGCCGAAATCCGAAGGCCGAAGTCGGGATGCCGACTGCCCCAGGGCTACGGCTGTGGATGACTTCGCGCTGCTTGTTGCTTTTGCGATGCGAGAGACTTATTTCACACGGAGGGCCTAGCGGCGTGCCCGAGCCTAGCGTGAGCGATCGTAGAGGAGATAGCATCGTCGAGTGAGGTCCATTCGGCAAGCCGAAGTTCCTCTCTGGCCCGCCGGGTGCACGGAACGTAGCGGTCGATTGCCTTGCCGGGTTCGGGCACCCCCATGATCTTGAAGCCCGAGCCGGCCGAGTGCTTCTGCTCGACACGGGGCGCAAGTTCAGCCATGTCGATCGCCCGCTCGGAGCCCACGTTGTACGCGCGTAGCGGCGTCCCGCGAACGAAGACTGCCCAAAGCCACGCGGCCATGTCGGCGGCGTACAGGTAGGAACGTACGGTGGTTCCGTCACCTTGCACGGTAACCGTCCTGCCGGCGAGGATGTCACCGATAAAATTGCCCATGGCAAAATGGATATCTAAAGGCAGGTTGGGACCAACAAGAGCATATATCCGTGCGATTTTGGCCTTGAGTCCGAAGGCTTTGTGGGCTAAGGCGCATTGCAACTCGCCAACACGCTTACCTTCATGGTACGCGCTGGCCGTACTGAGTGGATCCGGACCGCCGAGATAATCTTCACTGACGTGAGACAACCCCTCTGGCTGTCGCCCGTATACGGCTCCTGAACTCGTGAAAAGATACGGAATGGGCCCTGACTGGGCCGCAAGGTCGAGAACCGCGCGACCGCCGTCCACGATCGTCGACAGCATGAGTGCTGGGTCATCGCGATTCAGGGCCGCGCTGGCAGGCGTAGCCGCATGGATGATACCGTCAAATATCCCAAGATCGGGGGGAAGCCGCCGGACATCACCCTTTACTAATGCGATGGCAGGGTTGGCCGCAAGTTGTGGGGCGCTTCGTGCATAATCCTCCGGCGAGCGCGTGAGGACGACGATCTGAGCGTCCAGCGCCAGGCGTTCGTTGGCCCAAAGCAATGTTTCGAGCAGCCACGTGCCGATGAATCCAGTTCCGCCGGTGATAAAGAGCCTTGCGCCGCGCAACGAGCGCAGATCGTCGCCGACCCACTCAAGGACGCGATTCAGATCCTGCTCAAGCGATGAGTTTGTGTCCAAACTTTAACCTAATCCGGTGTTAACGCGAACGGTACCCATAGGTGGTTTCACTCCGTGCCATGCATCGGGTCGCGAGCTAGCTTCTTATCGGGCGGGCCAGCAGGGCCCAACCCGCCACTGCGTGTCGCCGCCTAAGCCCATGAAAGCTGCGAATCCGCCGCTACGCCTTCCACGGCTCAAAACGCGGGTCCTTGCGTAAGCAAATCATCTGGCACATGCCGAGGAATACAAAAATAATGAGCAGCGGTTCGGAAATATCGAAGGCCGACGTGTTTGACGTGACCCCCTCGGGAGTTGGAGACCTGCAAAGCGAGAGCTGTTACATGTCAGGTGCCTACCAAGGGTCGTGCCACTGTGTCATCGCCGCTAAGCAAGAACAAGCAGAGCAAATTGGCAAAGAATAGAAGCGCCTCAAAAATAAGCACGAGCGGCGATTTTGCGACGCCGTTCGGTTGAAAGAGATCATATCTAATCGATGCGTTATGAATCTCCCCATCGAATTTGCTACTTATGTTGAAACCAGATCCAAACTCAATATCGGAGATGCTGTACGACAGCTCGGTATCGGGCGCGTCTACTATGGTCTTCCCATCAAGACGAATGATAATGCGATCGGTTGGATCAACGCTCAGGTAAAAATGATGCCATGTACCCGGCTCGAGCGTACCAGAAATGCCATAGACCTTCCAACCTGGTGGTTGATCGGTCGCAGCAATTAACGCCATACTCGCGGGTCTTGTCAGTTTCAGGAGAAGCCCATCGTTAAGCGGTGCTGTCTGAAAGACGTCGTTGTCCCCAGCGTCGATCGAAAAAACCTTCATGTCGAAAGCAATCTCGATGCTCTTGGCGCTGCCGACCTTGTGTTCAATAAAATGCTTGATGGAAAAAAGCGGCTGGTTGATCGCGCGGCTATCATAATTTATTCCGGTAGCTGCAAACGAGCGTACCGTTCGATAACGAAACGCGCTAGTTCCAAGAATTAGCGCGAAAAGCGCAACGCCTGTTGCTAGGAATAAGGTGATAAATAGCCGCCTATTGTTCATGGCTGCGGTGCCGCCTGCAGATAGGATAAATTCAACGAGGTCAGGTCTTTGCATTGGTTCATGGGCAGCCCCGTCCATTGCCTGCGATCCGCGTTGATCTTATACGCGGCGGCATCTACGGGACAAAATCGGGCAACGGTCATACCCGTATCGACAAAAATATAGGACGGATTACTATATACAATCTGCTTGCCGTAACGCATGATGAAACAGATTCGACAGGTGAGCTGATCGTTGCTCAATACGACTATTACCTTCTTGCTCATCGCCGGCGCAATATACGTTGGGACCGTGCTTTGATTGAGCCAATTCATAGATATTAGCGGGGAAAGCATATACGAGGCAATTATCTGCTGCGGCGTAATTATGGCGTATCGATCAAATCGCCGAGCCCCGTTATATTGATACATCGAAAACATATCTCGGGTGACATAGTGCCCCTGGGCCAGATACTGTCCAATGTAGATCAATCCGGTCGACATAACAGTAGCTAGTGCAAAGTATTGTACGAATTTCACAAATGAACCCTTTTGACGCGCATAATCATACAATGCAGCGAACGCTGGCACTACCAGTAATGGGGTGAGCATCGTATAGACCTTCATGTAGGGATAATTTAATATCCCATCGATGAAATGCGTTTTGAGATAAATCGCCAAAATGAGCACGAACGGCGCGACCCAAAAGCTCCTGTCAAGGTCCTTTGCCTTCAAAATAAAGCGGAGCATCAGCGCTACGGCAACTAGCGAAAGGCCGATACTGACGACCTCGTTTCCAATAGATCGGCCGAGCAATTGGTAGCCCACTTGCGTGTACATGTTGAGCAAACCGAGAATTTCTGCTAGTGAAGCCCAATGCGGTTGCCAGAACCCTGCGCGAGCGAGACCTTGAAGATTGGCGGCGGTATATACAAACCATCGCCAACTAACCGGCAATATCGCGACGAAACCCATGCCAAGGCCCGACGCCATTACGAGCATAGCTCTTTGGCTGGTTCGCCTATAAAAACAGAAGTCCAAAAATACAATAAGGTAGAGGAGCGCGAAGATGAGAACCATCGACTCGTTGTATGCGCTAAACATACCCGCCGTCAGGAATGCAAGCAGCAGTATCGGCTGAGAGTCCGCCAACAAATTAGGGAAAAGTGATTTTGATGTCGTTCGAACCACCCGAGCATCCAAAAAGACGATGAAAATCATCAGGAAATAAGGAAGGATGAATATCTCGGAAAGCTCGCCTTCATAGTAAACATTCAGAAGATTGCAGTTCAGAGCGAGGGCGGCCGCTATTGCAAAGGCGATACTAAATGGCATCATGAAATGTCGCCGCAAAGTGTGCACTACAAGACCGATCAGGACCGCATAGCTTAAGATCAATAACAGAAATTCGATCCTAAAAACGTGCCCGCTTCTCGTTAACTCGGTCATGGAAGCAACGACTCCCGGGAATCCCCACCGCATTGCTTTCAGCAGGAATTCCGTGTCCACGTATGTGCCGAAATTGAGGGAGCGTACGTTTTTTGCCTCCGCCAGTGCAAGATCATGCGTTTGAAGGCCCGTTAAAAGGTTGGCCCGCGCCTTAGCAAGCGTCCCTCCCTCAACAAGGAATTGCGCGGACTCGGCGTAGCCAACCTGGTCGATACCAATGCGGTACGGCGTCGTTGGCATGCCTGCGTTAAGAACGGGTGCGAGGAGCACGGCGAGAAGGGCTACGAAGAGAACTATCTTTACGCTAGATATTCCTCCAATGTCTCGAAGACGTTCGTAAAAATCACTCATGTGGCCGCGGGACCGCAATAGCGCCGCGGTTAGGGTACACGCGCCGATGCCCAAGGAGATGTATATCGAGAAATTAATGTTCAGCGACGCATAGACGAGATATGCGCTGATGATTGAGGTCAGTAATATGCCCAATCCCGCGGGCAAGAGCAGAAAGAGCGAGCGAGTCTTATAAATGGTGGGTACGATGAACTCATAGAGACCAATTCCCGAAAAAAATGAGAAGAGATAGATGAGGGAGAGGTCAGCTAGAACTTCGATCACAGAGGCGCGCCTTCGCGATGGACCGTGGACTTATCCTGGCGGAACCGCGGCACGGCACGCCGTAGCCCGTCGAAACTCAGGCAATATCTTACGCCTGTAATTGGGCGCGAGAGGGATATTCAGTTGCAGGGAACATAGACAGCGATTCATGGGACAGACAAGGCAATGGCGCTTATTCTTAGTGAATGACACTAGGGGTCGTGCCTCGTCCACTCCGGGTCGTAGAGGCGATCTCCGATAAAGCCGCCTGCGAAGAAGACGACCTTCGGCATAGTCGCAGTGTGCTGTCTGACGGCTCTCTATTTTTGGCCGCAAATGCACTCCGGTTACGCGTTGCCGGATTTTGGTCGTTATCTCGCTCGCTCTACCGCTCTATATAGCGGAATCACCCCATTGACTCAACTGCAACGATTAGTTGAGCAAGGGATGCATTCTGGGACGTTGGGCCCCCTGGCCCTTTTGCCTCTACTGCCGTGGGTTAGCCAGCCCCCGCCGGCGGTAGTGCATTCGTTTGAAATACTTGGCCTGATATTTAATTTCGGCACCTTTTACGTGCTCGTGTTTCGCCTCACACGCAGCAACATTTCGGCGCTCTTTGCTGTGTTTCTGACGTTTTGCAGCATAGAGTTTCGGCTGATAGACGATCCCTATTTGACGAATCTTCTCGTGGTTCCATTTGCCGCAGAGCTGCTGCTGCTGGCGCTCGTGGCGTACGTTAGTGTGGGACGAGATCGCTCGTGGTCACTACTAGCTATTTCCGGTGCGCTTTTTGCAGCCGCCGTCGCTGTGCTGCCCTCATGTGCCCCCTTGGCGCTTGTTTTCATGGCCTATGCCTGGTGGGCAAAAGGGCTAATGCCTGCGTTGCCTGATATTCTATTTTTCTGCATCGTAGGTATCTGCGCATTATTGGCAGTTGATCAGGACAGCTTTGCAGTATGCGCTATCGGCCTTGGCGCATTCGTCAAGCATATACTTTCAGCTCTGCCCGTTACATATCGCGCAGTAAGTGGAATCATTCGGGACCGGCTCTCGACAACAGACCGTGACACATCGTTCGACCATGTCCCTCAGATCGGCCTCGGCGGCTGGATCGTAGCTTTTTCGTGCGCGATAACGGCATTTGCCTTTTTAGCTCGTTCGCGGGACCGAAAGGTTCTGTCCGGTTGTTTGGTTGTTGGGGCAGCACTGTGGCTCGGGGGAGCCGCGTTTCCTGAGGGCGGATCCGTTTTTTCTGCATTCGGATTTGCGATGGTTTGCACGGGCCTATTTCCTCTGATCAGTAGGCTTCGCCCCGCCTTTTAGGGTATTTAGCCAATTACCGTCGCTCTCGGTCTTTTTTTCGTCGTGTACGGCAACGTTCGGGCCAATCGCCTCGTCATCAAAGTGACGAATCGACCATGGGTCGTGTTTTCTAATGTGCAGCGCGCATCGAATCAGGGTCTTTTCCACAGTCTGCGTAACGGTTCGACCGTCGCGCTGTCTTCAAATTCCTTATTGACGACGCTTGCCAGAGCTCCGGGTGCACAAGCGCAGTTATTATTTAGCCTGACCCGGAGGCACCCTATAGCCAACAAGGCGCCGGGTGTCTGGCTACTTCGCACGGGCTACAGATCGCAGGTTGGACCCACAGTCGATCTGAATCACTTGGTGTCTAGCCGATCCGGTTTCCAGACGGACCAGACGTGGGAATATCAGGAATTCGTATCAAGCGCAGCCTCGAGACACTTCAGCGACCATTTTTTTGCAAATACGCGTGGCATATCGGCTAAGTTCGTCAAATACAGCAACCATCGCGCGCTCTTTTATGTGCGGCATCTATGCGGCCCGGTTGATCTGGATGATGCATTAAAGCCTGAGCGACCCACATACGTATGGTCGACGGGATTTTATCCATTCGTGCGCCCGACTCCAATTTGGATTCCTCAGGCGGGGACACTAGCCTACGAAGACCGCTTCCTCAAGGATCCGCCTTGGCGCTATGCGCGAGGAGTGGCTAGCCTGGTGTTTCACCCGGATCGATGCGGCGCCGAGATGGTTAAAGTATCCATGACGCTATACTCCGCACTTCCTGGATTCGTGGACCTGAGCGGACCGATATCGTATAAGCAAATACCAGTAAATGCTGCGGGTAGCCAAATTACCTTTCACCTACATCTATCTGGCCGCAGGAGCGCAACACTGAAGTTCAACGCTTCTACGCCGCTTCAGTTCACGGATGAAGCGATTCCTCGAAGTGACGGCCCTCCGCTAAATCATATTCACCTATTTGTTAGTATCAACAGCCTGCGAGTGATCTCCGCCGGTGGGGAGGCGCATTGATGTTAAAACGCAACCCAGCGGAGCATTTTACTTTTGCCATCGTTGCCGGCGCGATTTGCGGGCTTACCATTTTGGTGGCCCTTGCGTTTTCGCTTATTCGTCACGAGCCGTTCTCACTTACGGCAGCCTGGTTCGTCGTTGGTGTTGCCATACCGGTATTTGTCATTATAGGTGGCCTTGCGCCTGGCATTGCCGGCGTGCGGCGGGGTCGATTGGCAGGTATTTGGCAGAGAGTAGCGGCCAGTAAGTTTCTTCTGCAGTCGAACCGCAGCGCCCAGTGGGCGATGATTGCGCTTTTTGCATTTTTTGTTATTGGACTATCGTGGTGGTCGGCCCGAAAATATGCAGTTGTATTTGGTCTTGCAGAGACGGCCTATATCTATCGATCGCTTTCGAACAGGACTCGATCGTTGGGCTGGTATTTGGCACTGTTTATGGGGATTATTGCCACATGGGCCTTTACTCTAGGCTTTACGTATACCCATGTGTCCGACTGGCTGCTAAACGGTACCGGCTCTTCAGATTTGGCATTGCCTGCTTTTCTCATAGCCTTCGGCATTGCGTTATATCTCACGGTATCACGCAAGACTGTAGTCTCGCACAACCCAAGAGTCGTCCTTATTTTGCAATTTACGCTCGCAACAGTCGTCTTTTTTTTGCTAGGCCTCCGGATTGACAACGAGGCCGCCTTATGGATTCCGTATCACCAAAGCTACTTCGGTTCTCCAGCAGAACTTGTTCGCGCACACCATTGGCTACTTTGGGACATCCCCTCCCAATATGGATTTCTTGTGGTGCTTACGATCGCCGCCATACCAACGGCAACCACATTTGACGCGGTATATTTTGCAACCGCCGCCGTGCTCTTTCTTCAGGCGATGGGTGTCTTTACTGTTCTTTACATTAGACGCTCTGGGTGGGTGAATTTTGCTTTTGCGCTCCTATTATGTTGCGCGACCTTTTACAGTTCCCAGTCGGCATACTATCCGTTCGGCGCAAGACTGTATCCGCAGGAGGGGCTCCGCTTCTTGTGGCCGATTGCAGCGCTGCTATTTGCCTTTTGGCGATACCGCACGACGAGCTCAACGGCACGGAGATGGGCCCTGATTCTTGGGTATGCCTCGTGGCTTTTGGCGGTCCTTTGGTCCTTCGAGACAGGGGCGTGGACGAGCATTATATGGGTTGGATTTCTGATTGCCGAAGCGATCGAGGGCGGTCTTTATGCCGGGGACGTGCGTGTCACCCTACGCATATGTGCCCTTAGATTAGGCGCCATGTTGCTCTTGCTGATCGCGGCCATGGGCGTTATAGAATTAATCTACCGCACTCATTTTGGGCATGGTCCAGACTGGCGCGCGTACGTTGAATTCAGCGCGATATACGCGAGTTCGGCCCAATTTTTTCTGCCCGTTGATCCTTTCGGCGCGAGTTGGACAATTGCCATAGTCCTCATCGCAGTTACTAGTCTAACGATAGTGGCGCTTCGTCGTAAACAATATCACATATTTCCTCTCTTAACTGCGTGCTGGGCGGCCGTGTGGGGTACGAGCTCTTACTATGTTGGTGAGGCTTTTAATCAGCACGTCGCTATGCTCAGCGGAATTCTCATCCTCGTCGGAGCGATAATCTTCTATGTCACCGAATCGGACCTAAGGCGGGGTCTAACACCATTATTGGCGCGCCTATCTTTTCTTCCGATTTCTGTACTGCTTATCGCCTACGCCTTTGGCGCACCAACGCACATACGCGATATGCGTTGGCCCCGTTTGGATAATCTGGGATCCGCCTTATCTGAAGGGCTGCCTACAATATCGGGTGAGCTGTTAACGCTTGAGCGCAAAGCCGGCTTTAAGCGCCAGGATGAGGTACTTTATCCGTCCCGCCAAAACTGGAATAAGCTTTCCAACGGATTTATTTTGCCCCTGGAACGTAACTCTGACGGAACGGTGAGCGAACGAGTCGCATGGCTACCGATGAGTCCGGCGGGGGAATACAACACGTTGATGACTTTACCGCCTGCTCGCCGAGCATTATACATCAATCGATATTTGGCAGACAGCGTTCACCCACACGGATGGCTAATTGCCTACCGCGAACCAGCCCTTTGCTCTCAGCTTTCGCCTGAGCTCAAAGCAATTAAACACGTGAGCACGCCTAACTACAACGCCGCCTATTGCGTATTGCGGTCTACGGTTGCGACGCCTGCACCTCCGGTTTTGACATCGATCGTCGGCGGATCAATACCGGCTCATTCGGATTACGTTAAGATCACGTATGTGACGAAAGCGGGGGAAACGCTACCAAGTGGCGAGTCGGTTAATTCTCTTGGACCGAACGCTTTGACGGTTGTGCAGTCACCCTCGTACGCGCAGAACGGCGTAATTGGCTACAATGTTTATGCCATCAAAAACAATGGCGGCTCCGGAACGGGCGAAACTCTACAAAACAGCTCGCCCGTGCCGCTGGGGTCAGATTATCAGGAGCCCGCCGACGGTTGGTCAACTGGCGGGCCGCCTCCGCCGAAAATCAGCAAAGCAATGCTGAGGTCAAATCCGCGCCGATGAAGTTGTACGTTTAGCAATCGTGTGCGACACGAGCGGCTCAACCCGCCGGCCTACGTCA
>VFSW01004171.1_pt1 | contig 21542 bp, 19 predicted proteins | sample 5358111 | NCBI WGS metagenome assembly VFSW01 (sample SAMN11554181, study PRJNA540505) | mine drainage metagenome | isolation source: sediment from site ElyBrook_90M | place: USA: Ely Copper Mine, Vershire, VT | collected 2017 | reverse complement strand
GATTCGTGGGTGCGCGTTATAAATCTTTCGAGACGCGACAGGAGGCCGACGCGGCCTTTGCGAGCACGCCTGTTTATTATGAAGGCAAACCCTCCACGCTTGGAAAGTGGAAAGCGGCGAAGGTTAAACCCATCCTTCCATCCATCAGCGTGGACGCGGCCTGTTCCGGCTCGCCGGGTCCGCTTGAATATCGTGGCGTGAATACGGAGACCGGTGAGCAAATTTTTCGTGCCGGGCCATATCCGAACGGCACGAATAACGTCGGCGAATTTCTTGCCATCGTCCGCGCCATGGATTATTTGTCGAAACATAAATTGGATTGGCCGATCTATTCTGATTCTGAAACAGCCATGACTTGGGTCAAAGCGGGAAAGTGCAATACAAAGCTGGCGCGCCTGTCATCGAACGCGATGTTGTTTGAATTGATCGCGCGCGCAGAGCAGACCCTAAAGGTCTTCAAGACCTTTAGGGTCTATAAATGGGACACCGAACTTTGGGGCGAGAACCCCGCAGATTTTGGGAGGAAATAAGTTGACGTATAATTCAAGTATGGAAACGCCCAAGGTCTTCCAGGTTCCCCCGTTAGATAAACGCAAACGCATTCCGATGAAGACTATCCATGCGATTGCAAAGCACATCGCGCAGAAATTCAACCCGGAACAGATCATTCTGTTCGGCTCGCACGCGTATGGCAAACCGACCGCCTGGAGCGATGTGGATTTGCTGGTGGTGATGGAGACTCCCAAAGGGGAATTGGAAACTTCATTGGAAATAGGCGAGACACTTCCTTTTCTAACCTTTGGATTGGATATTGTTGTGCGCTCTCGTGCGGTCCTCGAAAAACGTAAGAAGCTCAACGATTGGTTTTTGATTGAAATTACCAAAAAGGGAAAGGTCTTGTATGAACGAAATAACCAGTGAATGGGTGCTCAAAGCTGAGGAGGATTTCTATAGCGCAGATGGGCTTCTTCATTCAATGGAAGTTCCGATGGCAGGTACTGCGTCCTTTCATTGTCAGCAATGTTCTGAGAAGTATTTGAAGGCTTTTTTACAGGAATATGGGACGCAATTTGAACGCACGCATGAATTAGTGTCTCTGCTTGATTTATGCGTTGAGATTGATAAAGATTTTTTAAGTCTCCGCAATGATATTAAAAGAATGGCTGGATACGCGGTTGCCATACGATATCCCGGAGCGAGTGTGTCGGTGGAACTTGCGGAAGCGGCTTTTAACTCAGCCAAACGCGTGCGGAAATTCGTCCGCAGTAAACTCGGAATCAAGTAAGGTTCCTACTTGGCTTTTACGAGAACCCCGCAGATTTTGGGAGGAAGTAATTTTTGCGTGGATGACGAAATGAAGACTTCAAAACTCGATTCGATCTTATTGATTCTATTCTTTCTAGTTTCTTGCGGACCTGCGAAAATTGTGCCGGTTTCAACGCGGCCCCTTGCCTTTTTACCTACACTCATTCCAACTCAGACGCCAACAATATATGTCCCACCTTCTCCTGCATCTTCTGCTACGCCCAATGCGAATGCAAAGCTTGCAGACTTTCCACCCGGCTGTGGCGGTGATTGGTTGAATACCTTGTCGCCAGATTTAATGTGGGCAGTTAATGACTGCGGGCCAAACGGTGATGTGGTTGTATGGAGAATTGGCGAGCAACAAACGGCGATCATTTCAGAAGATAATACGTCCCCTTCTTATTTCTGCGCCGCGTTCTCTCCGGACAGCAAAAAGTTGTTATTGGCGGTTTCAAATGGACCATTATTGCTTTTTGAGGTCGGCCAGTGGCAGACACCTAAGAAGTTGTATCCCAAGTTATTGCCTATCTCATTTTCATTGTCGCTTGTTGACCATTGCTTTTCATGGTCGCCTGATAGTCAATCCTTCACTATCTCCTATTTATTGCCGGGACAGGCCTTGTCAGTAATGAAGTTAGATGGGACCTACAAGAACTTAATTGCTTTCGATGAAGTGCATATCGGTAACGCGCCAAGTGATGCCTCGAAATATGCTTTGTTTCTATTTGGCCCTAGTTGGTCACCAGATGGCAGCAAGATTGCTTATGTTCTTGCCAAAGATATGGTGAATCCACCCCCGATTCAATTGTGGACTGTCGAGGTTGCTTCTGGGAAAAAGGAATTGCTATATTCTGGGAAGACGGGAGAGGTAGGTTATGAACCAGAATGGTCTCCCGATGGCACAAAAATCCTAGTAGCAAATGCGATGTCGGATTTTGACCGTAGCGCTATGTATGTCTATAATGTTAGACAGAAAACATTCAGTCTTCTACTGAGATCGCAATTTCCTAACCACACTATTTGGTCTCCAGATAGTCAACGTATTGCGTTTTGCAATAACGTGGGCGGGCAGTATGTAATTTCGGTAAGCACAGGCGAAACCAGCTTGATAAATCCTGAATGTGGAATACTTCAATGGAAAGATAATCATAGCATGGTAATGCATTATGGTTATGAAGATAGCCTCTATCTATTAACAATACCAGAATAGTGGGTTGGTCGGCATAATGATAGGCTTATAATTTTATTCATGTCACCCTCAATTCTTATTTGGTGAATAGCAAAATCTTTTACTGAAAGAGGAAAAACCATGAAAACCGCTCTTCTCGTCATCGACATTCAAAAAGATTATTTTCCCGGTGGAAAGATGGAACTGGTCAATCCGCTGGACGCTGCGAAAAAGGCCTATATGCTTTTGCAGTGTTTCCGCGAGCACGGGCAAAAGACTGTTCACATCCAGCACATCTCGCTCAGTCCGACAGCGACCTTCTTCATCTCTGGTGAGCGCGGCACGGATATTCACGATTCCGCCGCGCACTTTGAAGGCGAACCGCTTGTCCAGAAACATTATCCCAATTCCTTCCGCGAGACGAATCTGCTCGACCTGCTCAAAGGCTGGGGCATCGAGCGCGTCATCATCACCGGCATGATGTCCCACATGTGCGTGGACGCCACTGCCCGCGCCGCGGCCGATTTCGGTTTTCAAGTCATTGTTGCTGAAGATGCCTGCGCCACGCGTGACCTGAAATTTGGTGACACGACCATCCCCGCCGAACATGTTCATAAAGCATTTATGGCTGCGTTAAAATCTTATAGTCAGGTGATGACGGCTGAGCAGGTCATCACGCATCTCGCCGCTGAACAAGACAAAAAATAAATGACGACACTCGATCCTGAACGACAAAAACAAGCCAAGGAATATGCCCGCATCTCGCGCCGACTTTGGCTGGTCGACACAACCTTTGGTGCTGTTTACGCCCTGGCCTGGCTGTTCTTCGGCTGGACGACTTCCGTCCGTAACTGGGCGACCAGCCTCACCAGCAATGACTGGTTACTGGTTCCGCTGTATGTTTTTGTTTTTGGTGTGATCTATTTTGTGCTCAATCTGCCGTTGAGTTATTACTCAGGCTTCGTTCTTCCGCATCGCTTCGATCAATCGAATCAATCTTTGAAAGATTGGATCATGGATCAACTTAAAGGCGCGGCAGTTGGTCTGCCCATCGGATTGATCCTGCTCGAATTGCTTTATCTGGCTTTGCGCGTTACTGGTAACCTGTGGTGGCTGTGGGCTGCCGGCGGATTGTTGGTGTTTAGTGTGCTTTTGTCAAATCTCGCGCCGGTTCTCATCATGCCCATCTTCAATAAATTTGTCCCGCTGGGTGATGAGCACAAAGATTTGGCAGACCGTTTAATGAAACTGGCTGAGAATGCAAAGACAAAAGTTCAAGGCGTGTATAAGTTTGACATGTCGCGCCGCTCAAAGTCCGCGAATGCCGCGTTGACCGGTATCGGCAACACTCGTCGCATCGTGTTGGGCGACACGCTCATCAGCGAATTTACGCCGGATGAGATCGAGACAGTTCTCGCACACGAGTTGGGACATCAAGTACATCGTGACATTCCGTTCCTGATTACGTTTGGAACGGTTACCACCATGCTTGGGCTTTATCTGGCTTCGTTGGTTTTGAATTGGGCGATTGGTTTCTTTGGCTTTGCAGGCGCCAGTGACGTAGCCGCTTTCCCCGCGTTGTTAATTGTGCTTGGCGCTTATAACTTGATTCTGATGCCACTGGAGAATGCAGTCGTCCGCTGGCGCGAACGCATGGCGGATCAATATGCCTTGCAATCAACGGGCAAGCAAGATGCGTTTAGCTCTGCATTTGTGCGTCTGGCGAATCAAAATTTGGGCGAGGTCGATCCGGAGAAATGGGTAGTGTTCCTGTTTTACGATCATCCCCCGCTGGGCGAACGGATTGCAATGGCGAAGAATTGGAAGGCAAGTTAAATATTAAGGGCGACCATATGGTCGCCCTATTTGTTTGTCCATGTGCTGCGACGGAATAAAACCGGCAATGTCACGATGACCGTGATGATGATGCCCATCAACATGATCTGATCTGTTGAACCTGGTATCGAAACGGCTTTTACAACGGTTGGGGTGGAGGATGCAAGCTGAACCTGATAAAGGGCGGCCGCTCCCAGGCTTTGCCCTGAGCCCGCCGAAGGGTCCGCGCCGGAACCCAAAGCGTTGATCGATCCGATGGCCGCGCCCATAAAGGCGAAGGCCAGTCCGATCAGGATAAAGATCGCAGGCCGAAGAATCCGTAAGTGCTTCTTGATCATTTTCATGCCGACAGTTTTTAGTATAACATGTCCTATTGATTACTTTTTATATCCATTAAGTGTACTTTTTTGCTGGCTTGCAGTATAATGCCGAAATTACGTGGCGGGGTATACGCCGCTGTTGGATATTATTTTAGCGTTATGAAATATCCCATTGTCAGGAGCATCCATGTTTAAAAAGTTTTTCAATGCGCTTAATCAGCCACTGGGACGCGTGGGCGTTATCATCACGCTATTGGTAGTTTTCAGCGCAGCGGCTTGGGGTGTTGCACTAACCCAAACATCCCCTCCGCAGCCAATTCAATTCCCACACAATCTACATGTTGGTGTGGGAATTCAATGTTTATATTGCCACCCGGGCGCGTTGCGCGGACCTTCGCCTGGTTTGCCCACTGAGACAAAGTGTTGGGGCTGTCATCAACAAATGGCGATCACCAAAACCAGCCCGTTACTAAAACCATTGGTTCAGGCGATCCAGAACAATCAACCGATCAATTGGGTTCCGGTGGCGGAAGTGCCAGACTTTGTGCACTTTGTTCATCGTCCGCATATCGCGGCGGGCTTGAACTGCGAAGACTGTCATGGCAATGTGAGCAAAATGACCGTTTATCAAAACCCTCAGGTAATGAACATGGGATGGTGCTTGAGTTGTCACCGCGCGAAGACCGAGGATAATGTTCAGAACAATCCGAATCACGATCCCGCTGTGACTGCAATGCTGGCCGAGAAACGCACCAAGCTTACTGACTGTAGTACCTGTCATTATTAGATCGGGCGAAAGGATACGATATGAGCAAACAGATTTCCCGGCGCGACTTTTTAAAGCTGGCCGGTGTAGGTGTAGCGACAACTGCCGTCCTGACCGGCTGTGGTCCGGAATCACGGTATGTTACACGCGAGCCGTACACCAAAATGCCGGAGTATACCTATAACGGTCTGAGCACTTTTTATGCAACTACCTGCCGTGAATGTTCGGCGGGATGTGGTCTTGTTGTTCGCACCATGCAGGGACGCGCACTCAAGGTGGAAGGCAATTCAAACAACCCGGTTAATCAAGGCAAGACCTGCGCACGCGGTCAAGCTACATTGCACGGAGTCTATAACCCCGATCGAGTCACAGATCCGATCCATCGCCCCACGCGTGGATCAGAGGGCGCAGACAAGATGGATTGGAATGCCGCCATCCAGGTTGTGGCGGATGCTTTGAGCAAGAACAAACCTGGAGAGATTGCCTTCCTGATGGGAATGGCCCCCGATCATCTCTTTGACCTGGTAACGGATCTCACCAAATCAATTGGCGCGCCCGCTCCGGTCCGCTTCGGGGCGCTGGGCATGTTCGAAGCACGCACCACGCTTATGAAAGCGGCTGAAGATGCCTTGGGCCAATCGGGTATGCCGTTCTTCGATATCGGCGGCACAGACTTGATCATCTCCTTCGGTGCGAACTTCCTCGAAACCTGGCTCTCGCCGGTTGCGCAGACGCGCGAATTTTCCAAGATGCGGCGTGGGAATCAAACCAAGCGCGGCTATCTGGTTCAGTTTGAGTCGCGCATGTCTCAGACTGGCGCCAAGGCTGACGAATGGATTCCGCTCACACCTGGGACCGAAGCGATGGTCGCGCTTGCAATTGGCCGACTCGTGGCTGAGGCAGGCGGCTCGACAGTCCCATCGGTCTTTGCCAACGTGGATGTGAATGCAGTTGTGACTGCATCGGGCGTTACGCTTGATACACTGAATCATATTGTTGGATTGTTCTCTACGTATCAATACTCGTTGATTATTCCAGGCGGCGCTACTCTCGGCCTAAGCAATGGACTTCAGGCGGCGGAAGCGGTTTTGGCGTTGAATGCGCTTTTGGGCAATGTTGGCAAGGATGGGGGAGTGTTCCTCTCTCCAGTTAATCCTCTTGCTGATGATTACCATCGTCCGGCCAGCGGCAAGGAAATGCAGGATTTCATCAAGAGCATGTCCGATGGCAAGGTCAAAGTGTTGTTCGTGCATGGAGTCAATCCGATGTTCGAACTTCCCAAGAACCTTGGGTTTGGTGATGCGAGGCAAAACGTTCCGCAGATTATTTCGTTTGCCACCTTCGCGGATGAGACTGCCCTGGAAGCCGATTATGTTTTCCCCGACCATCATGGACTCGAGTCCTGGGGTTATCAGAAGGTTGCGACCGGTTCGGCATCATCTGTGTTATCAGGCGCGCAGCCGGTGATCGTGCCGTTCTTTAATACGAAGTCAACCGTGGATGTGTTATTGGCTGCCGCACAAAAAGCTGGCGGTGCGCTGGCTTCGGCATTTCCATTCAAAGATGAAGTTGCGTTTCTAGATAGCAAGATTGCCAGTCTTCTGAATACGCAAGGAGGCTTTTTCTCGGCTCCCGAGATCAATACCTTTGCCGCCTCCTTCCAACAATATGGCGGCTGGTGGAAAACCACGGATAATCGAATCGTCCCCTCCAGCACAAGTGCATTGAATCTTTCTCTCAAAGCCGATGCGGCTCAATTTGACGGACAGGGCGATTTCTTCTTCGTGCCTTTTGTTTCTCCGATTCTTGGCGAAGCCGGAGCGAACAAACCCTGGTTACAGGAAGTCCCCGACCCGACCACGACAGTGATGTGGAATACCTGGGTTGAGATTAATCCTGATACCGCCGCCAAATTGGGAATCGATAACGATGATGTCGTCAAAGTTGTTTCCGATTATGGCGAAGTTGAAGTTTCCGTTTACAAGTATCCGGCCATTCGTCCAGATACGATTGCGATGCCTTTTGGTCAGGGTCATACAGCGTATGGACAATTCGCCAAGGGGCGCGGTGTCAATCCTGCGGATTTGTTTGGCCCTTCCGTAAATGAAGCGGGCGATCTGGCTTTTGCTGGCTTAAAGGTGCGCGTCGAGAAGACTGGTAAAAAACGCCAACTATCGCGTCTTGAAGGTACTCTGGGCGTGTATGGGTTCGGCGGAAAATAGGAGAACTTATGGCGACTGATCTGCAAAACCCTGTTTATACAAATAATTCGGAAGATGTATTGGCCGGCCGTTGGGGCATGGTCATTGACCAGGATATCTGCACTGGCTGTCAGGCTTGCGTGGCAGCTTGCGCGATGGAGAATAACATCCCTTTTGTGGGTGAAGTGGACGCCGGATATGGCCGCGCCATGCACTGGATTCGGATCGAGCGTTTTTGGCAGGGGACATTTCCAGAAGTCAAGATGACTCCTTATCAGCCGGTGATGTGCCAGCAATGCCATAATGCGCCCTGCGAACCGGTCTGCCCGGTGTTTGCTTCTGTACACAGTGCATCCGAGGATTTGAATTTGCAAGTCTATAACCGCTGTGTTGGCACCCGTTATTGTGCCAACAATTGTCCTTATCAGGTGCGTGTCTTTAACTGGCGGGATTATACGGATGCGCGTCAACGCCCGGAACTGGTCACCCTGCAAAATCAACTTAATCCAGATGTGACGGTTCGTCGGCGAGGCGTGATGGAGAAATGCACTTTCTGCATTCAACGCATCCGCCACGTGGAAGATACCGCCGCCTCTGAAGGGCGTGCCATTAAAGATGGCGAAGTTGTTCCCGCCTGTGCGCAGGCCTGCCCGGCTGATGCGATTGTCTTTGGTCGTGTGGATGATCCGAACAGCAAAGTCAGCCAGGCGGCAGTTACCAGCCGCGGCAGCCACTTGCTGGATGAACTTGGGACGTTACCGAATGTGACTTATCTAGCGGGAGGGTCCACCAAATGAGCTACGCTGCAAAATCGCTTGCGCTGCCTCGTGCAGAAGAAGAGCATGAAGATCCGCATGAACAACTGATGCATGACCCGCGTTCGCGCGGCGAAATGAATGACATGGTCATGGAGTCAATGCACTCCACCACATGGAAATATTGGACAGCGACAGGCGTCCTGACGTTCATCGTTCTGACCTGTTTGTTCTACGCCTGGTATTACCTGATCATGAACGGCCTCGGTGTGGCCGGTGTCAACCGGCCGGTTTACTGGGGAATTTTTCTGGTCGAGGTGGTGTTTTGGATCGGCATTAGTCATGCCGGTACTTTTATCTCGGCCATCCTGAGAGTCATGAAAGTGGAAGGCCGCCGTCCGTTTACGCGTGCTGCAGAATTGATGACCACCTTCGGCCTGGTGCAGGCTGGGATCAGCGTCTTCCTGCACATGGGGCGTGTGTGGTTGTCCTATTGGTTGATCCCCATCCCGAATGAGCGTGGCCTGTGGCCTGATTTCCATTCACCATTGATGTGGGATTTCATGGCCATCAGCACCTATTTGTTGTGCAGCACGATGTACCTGTTCCTGCCGCTCATTCCTGACATGGCCATGGCGCGCGACCGTTCAACTGGCTGGCGTAAAACCGTCTATAAAATTTTGGCGATTGGCTTCCGCGGCACGGAAGGTGAATGGAAGAATCTAACAACAGCCATGAACCTGTTCGCGTTTGCCATTATCCCGGTCATGTTCTCGGTGCATACGATTGTGTCATGGGACTTTGCCATGGCCAGCCGTCCTGGTTGGGCATCATCCGTATTCGGGCCGTACTTTGTTATTGGCGCCTTACATTCCGGCATGGCCGCAGTAGCCATTGTGCTCTTCCTGATCCGTTCCACTATGAAGAACATGAAGTATTTCCTGCGCCCCGAGCATTTCGATCTGCTTGGCAAGTTGATGTTGATGGTCTCCATGGCGTGGGCGTATTTCTACTTCAATGATTACATCGTTCCTTGGTATGGCGGCGACAAGTGGGACAAACTCCTAAATAGTTTTGTCCAAACAGGACCGCTGTGGTATCTATGGTATATCATGTTGTTTTGTAATATTGTGGTGCCATGGTCAATCCTGTGGAATAAAAAATGGCGTCGCACTCCCTGGTTGTTGGCGATAGCTGGTTTGTTGATCAATGTCGGTATGTGGCTCGAACGCTATATTATTATTCCGGAAACTCTAACCATCAACCGCATGCCCTTCACATGGCGTCTTTATATCCCCGGAATTGAAATCGCATTGACCATTGGCAACTTTGCCTTTTTCTTCCTGCTCTATATGCTGGCTTCAAGGATGATTCCCTTGATACCGGTCTGGGAGGTGCAGGAAGGCCAGGAAAGCCATACGCTGCGTAAGGTTGGTAAAGCCCATATTTCGACTCTTAGCGATATGGAATAGGCGAGGGAGTATACGATATGTCTGATACAACCATGCTCTTGGCTGTTTTTGAAGATATCGAGCCCGCTGTCAGTGGAATTGAAAAATTGCACGATCTGGGCGTGGCCGATGATCAAATGAATGTTATTTCCGGCATCCCGATTAAAGGAACGATTTTGGGGCGCCGGTCAGCGGTGACCAAAGTTTCAACCATTGCTATGGTTGGAGCCATTTTGGGAATGGCTCTAGGATTGTTCCTGATCTATGGAACCCCATACCTCTTCCCCTTGCATGTTGGCGGGCAGCCGATCTATCCTGTTCCGCAAGGCATCATCATTACCTTCGAAATGACAATGCTTGGGTTGATGGGCTTTGCCTTTCTGGGAATGTTTGTGGATAGCGGCTTTCCATCCTATACCCCAATGGAATATGTCCCCGAGATCAGCGACGGAAAGATTGCAGTGTTATTCCGCTGCCCCGAAGATGAACAAAAGCAATTTATCAGTGCCCTGACGAAGTTGGGCGCTGAATCGGTCAGCCCGGCGGAGGCGCGTCAGCTATGATCACGAGTTGGAATGTAATCATCAAACGCTTCGCAGTGATATTCGCTGTTGTTGCAGTCTTGTTTGGTGTGATGATGTTGTTTACCTATGATGTAATAAAAATTGATTGGGTTAGCTTCATGGGCATTCAGCCTTCTTATAAGCAGATGCGGGACCCGCTTCCGGTCCCGGTCCAGTCGATTCCGATTGAGGGACCGGCCTCCGTTCCGAATGCGGGCGCGCCGAAAAATCCGGTCCCGGCTGATGCGGCCTCGCTCGCGCGCGGCGCAGAATTGTTTAACGTCACTTGTACAGCCTGTCATGGCACATCCGGCGTAGGCAATGGCCCAGTCGCTGCATTCTTCCAAACCAAAAAACCCGCTGACCTAACCAGCCCGGCAGTGCAGTTTTTGAGCGATGGCGCGATTTTCATGGTCATCTCCAATGGTTTCGGTTTTATGCCGCCGCTTAATGAAAACCTTACGGTTCGAGAGCGTTGGGATGTGATCAACTACGTCCGAACGCTGCACAAATAGGGAGCCGCTATGGATGATTTTCGAAAAATAATTTACGGCACATTGATTGGTTTTGTTGCATTGGTGGTGGTGTGGGTTAGCTTTCTCACCATCTCAAGCTGTGGATATACCCCGTCTTGTTTGGGTGTCGCCCCCAAAGTGGACCGCACATCCATCCCTACCTTGATCCCGGCCACTCTTCCTGCGTCCGTTCGGTTTCTGGTCACTTTCGCTCCAACGCAAGCCGCTGTTGCTGCAACTTCTCCGAGCACAGTTGAGGGAGGACCAACAGAAGTGGCAATAGCCCGTCCTTCCAATCCTGGTGGACCTGGTCCTGCGGTTGGTTTAACCGGCAATGTGGATTCCGGCAAGCAGATCTTTGCGGCGAATTGCCAGCTTTGTCACGCTGCGGAAGGCAAGGGCGGCAATCCTAATCCGGGTTCAAAGGATGGAACGATTCCACCGCTCAATCCGATTGATCCATCCTTGGTGAGCGCTGATAACAAGACTTTTGTAACCAATCTCGATTTGTTCGTTGAACATGGCTCCACGCCGGAAGGTACCAGCCCAACTTTTTCGATGCCGGCTTGGGGTGATAAAAAGGCTTTAACACCACAGCAAATCGCGGATGTTATTTCATATGTTATCAGCCTAAATCCAGTTACAAATCCATCTGCTACAACTGCGCCCACGCCGGTGGGTGGTATTGATGTGGCGCGGCCATCCAACCCAGGCGGACCTGGCCCAGCGGTTAATCTAAGCGGTAATGCAACCTCAGGCAAGCAGGTCTTTGCAGCGAATTGCGTACCTTGTCATGCGTCTGAAGGCAAGGGCGGTGTTACCAACCCCGGCTCAACAGATGGGACGGTTCCGGCGCTTAATCCCATCGATCCATCGTTAATCAGCTCAGATACCAAAACATATATAACCAATCTTGATCTATTTCTGGAGCATGGTTCCACCCCTGGAGGCCCTGGTCCGACCTTCTCGATGCCAGCCTGGGGAGATAAGGGCGCGCTCCAACCGCAGCAGATCGCCGATGTGATCGCGTACGTCATGAGCCTAAACCCTGCCACTCAATCGAACTTGAATTCCCCGGTGGCTGGTGGTACATCAGTAGCAACTCCTACGGCGGGTAGCGTGGCGGTGCCTACAACCACAACCGCTGCTGCTCCTTCGACTCCGCAAGCTGCTGGTGCTTCGGGCGGTGTTCCTCATCCATCTAATCCTGGCGGACCGGGTCAGGCGCTTAGCCTAACTGGCGATGCGAATTTAGGCCAACAGATATTTGCGGCGAATTGCGTACCCTGTCATGCGGCTGAAGGCAAGGGCGGCGTTGCCAACTCTGGTTCAGCGGCCGGAACAGTCCCGGCGCTAAATCCGATTAATCCCGCCTTGAGGAATCCCGACAAAACGGTCTTTGCCACCAACCTTGATCTTTTTATCGAACATGGTTCAACACCGGCAGGCCCCGGCCCAACTTTCTCGATGCCCCCGTGGGGCGATAAAGGCGCGCTCACTCCACAACAAATTGCGGATGTGATCGCTTATCTGATCAGTCTCAATCCATAATATCAACGTTGTTTTGATCAAGTTGATTGGTGATTAAAAAAAGTTGCAAAGGCGAAAAAGCCTTTGCAACTTTTTTATTGGATTGTATGAATTCGTATCTCAATCTGTTTTTTTCTTCTTGCCGACTCTGGCTTCGGTAATTGATTCAGGGATAGGCATTGGGATCGGCGTTTGGGCGATGGCTTGGGCCTGGGCCGCCTCAGAAGGCGTGGTATCGGGAGCCGGTTCAAGGTCCAGCTCGACCGTTTCTTCCATCCGGATTTGGCCGCGCAGGAACGCGCCTTCTTCCGTTACAAAGGCGGTGGTGACCACGTCGCCCCAAACACGGCCCGAGGCGCGGATTTCCAATTTCTGGGTAGTGATATTGCCGCGTACCGCGCCTGCCACGATGACGGTATTGGCGCGCACGTTCTGGCAGGTGACGCGTCCCGTCTCGCCGACAACCAGCATACCGCGTAAAGCGATCTCGCCTTCGAAGGCGCCTTCGATGCGGACTCCGCCGGAGCCGTTGATGCTGCCGTGCCAAATGACGCCCGGCCCGAGCACGGATGTGATGCGCTCAACGGCCTGGATTTGTTGTGTGGTTTCAGTGGGGGATGTAGCTCGTTTAAACATACATATCCAATTTTACCGTATAAAGAAAAAGCGCGGGAAACTTGTCTGCCTGTGCGCTAAAAATCTGTTGATCTCAGATTTGCAGAAGATCGAATTTTGTAAAGTTACTGAATGACAGTCTCGCAATTTGCAAATGTATCGGTGCCCGGGCCGCCAATGCAGACATCTGTGCCATCGCCGCCGTCTATCGTGTCGTTGCCTCCGCCCCCAAGGATGCAGTCATTGCCGCCCATGCCGTTGATCGTATCGTTGCCGGGACCGCCGAGGATCAAGTCATTGCCGCTGGTGCCGGTAATCGTGCCAGAGCCGCTGATAATATCCGTCAGATTTAAACCTGCACAGGCTGAAGGTTTGAGATCATTGGCTGTGATTGGAAATGTCTGACTGGTAACGCGCGTCGGTGGGACGATGTTGGTGGCGGCAAGCGCTGTCACTACGCTGGCTATGATGAGGATGAAAAGTCCAAAAACAAAGAACTGAATTGGAAACGGTATCTTTATCATTTTCTATTTCCGGTTCCCTTGTCTTCATCATTGTTTCTATATGGACCAAACACGTATCTCAACATTTCCTTTTGGATGGGGGTGTTGTCATCGAAGTTGTCATTCTCTTCCTCGCCGAATGTTTCGATTTTCGGTTGGGATGGCCTGCCTGGGACAAAGTCATTATTTTCAGCGTCGATCATGTAGCCAGTTATTTCTTTTTGAGCTGGTCCGACTTTATCTGTTATTTTTTCTGGAGCCGTGATTTTATGCTCTGCAGTTTTTGGGCGGGCGGGTTGGCTCTCTACTGTGTTATTTTGGGATACATCAACTTTGTCAACTGGTATTTCTTCCCAGAAGGGTTCGGCTTTTATGAAATTTCTGCTTTCGGGAGTGGACGCATAGTCCACGGTTTCGTCAGGAACTGGTTCAGGTTCGGTTGCGCCGCGTTTGCCGGAGCTGATCACATAGCGATAAGTTGTCCCATTGCTTTGAACCAGATAGTAATGTAGAAAATTAAGAGTCATGTGCAAAATCATCGTATTTTGCCGCTCGGCCAATTTCGCCAGATCATCCATCGATGTCACATCGATCACGGGCGATGTGGGATCAAGACTTTGTTCGTAAACATCCATCAGCAAGGCGCCGTATTTCAATCGGATCAGTGCTTCCTGACTTTGCCGGGCTTTATTAAAGACATACCATGCAAATATCAGCAATGCTGATAGTGACAGTCCCATTCCAAACAAAGCGATCACACGCAGAGTCAGAACAGTGGGTTGCCAGCCCAGCAACGATATGGTATTGGTCTGCAAGTTGGAACCGCCTGCCAGTCCCTGTTTTGAAAAATGCATGGGGTCGGCTTGCGAAGGATCAGTGGCCATAAAGAAATGAGTTTTGTCGAATTTAAAGACCAGGGTTGGATCAAATGTATCACTGGCTGTATTTCCCGCTATCAAAGCGGCAGTGGTCATGTGCATAACGATATCCAGGTCATAAGTTCCAGCGTGAAGGCCGGTTTCCTGTTCCACTAAGTTCACCATCGTCTCCAGTTGACACAGGTCAAGTGTGGTCATGGTGAAATAAGAATTACTTTTAAATGCTGTTTCTGAAACCATGGGGATGGTTCGCTGCCATCCACTCTGATTATCCATGACACGGGCATACATCTGGTAGCTGCCCGATATTCCCTGCAATTGGGAACTCAAGATGTTATAGGCAAATCCAATGTTCAGGAAGCAGGTTAGTTTAGGGAAGACAGGTTCCCCGGAATGGACGGTATTTGTGTCGTAGACTCCCGGCGTCCCGGTTGCGGAGTAGAAGAAAAACCCCTCCTGTTGATATTGAATATTATCTCCGGCGCTCGTGAGCGGACGTGTGAAAGTAAAAATAGTCAGGCCCAAAAATGCCAGGAACAGGAATCCGATCGCATAAAGTGGGCCTTCGGGTAGGCTGCCAAAACTTCCCGATGACGTACCCTTCCCTTTATCTCGGCGGGATGGTTTGATTGTGATACTGGCCATTAAAATGCCTCCCAGCAAACCTACGGTAAGCGCCATGTTCAGAGGTACACGCAGCCACACGAATGCCTGGCCGAGTTTTGGAACATAGATCCATAGTTTGCCGATTATTTCGTCACGGGTTGGCTGGTAGTCGTCAATCCATGAGTTGTTATCGCCTTTTATGACAAAATGATCTTGATTAAGCCCGATAATGCGATGAATGATGTTTACATTCAATTGTGGATCGTGGTAAGTGACAACGTCTCCGATCTGATAACTGGACGATTTGCGGACGATGGCCAAATCACCAAGGTGAAAATTCGGCTCCATGCTGATGCCGTCCACGATCACATAGGTTGCCTGGCCGCCTAAATTAACTGGAGCAAACATGACCCAGATGACAATCAAAAGAACGATTGAGATAACGGTAAAGAAAGTTGCAGGCCAGCGCTGGTACAACATCGTAAATAGGTCTTTCAGATTGTTCTTCCGTGGAGCGGACAGTATTTCGACACTGCATTATTAGAGCATACAGCCACCTTAATTATATAGGTGGCTGTATGCTCTATCATATTCGTTCAGTTACAGGATTATTATGGAGTGGGGATGGCCGTATCCGCTGCAATGACATTCAACTGGTCAACTGTGCTGAACGCCACTGAAGGCGACACCGCGCATGTCCAATGATTGACAACATTGGTGCATGGGTACCAGGTGGTGCCAGCAGCAACCAACTTGATCCGCGCGCTTGTGGCAGCCGCGTCCAGGTCAAATTCAACCGAGGTTAACAGCGTGGCGTCAGAAGTGTCGAGATGGTAAATGATGCCGCTGACCGTATATCCGCTGACTACGCCGATACCAGCGCCAGCTTTCGTGGCAGGGACCGTGTTGGAGGCAGCGAACGCATAGGCAGTGGCCGCAATGACGATGGCGACCAGAGCGACGAACAAAAATCCGAATTTTCGTAACATGGCTTCTCCTTTTTTGCATTCCCGATTTCCTCGGGTTTGCCTAGTCGAACCGACTTTCTGAAGATTGAGCAAGCCACCCGATTCAAAAAGCCTGACTTACAAGCCAGGCCGGAAATCGCAAAAAGATATGTGGTTTTCGGCGGCTTGGCAATCGTGGTTGCTTTCGCAACTTTAGACCCATAGCTTTGCGTCGCCGGCTTTCGCCGGGTTTGCCTTTATCGGATGTTGTGTTGCATTTAATATAACACTGAACTTTTTATTATTACCTTACATTGAACTTTCAGTATCTGAGTTGGTATAACCAATCGCATCGAATAGCTCCTGCTTGTGTCGGGGATACGCTGCCAATTAATTTCCAAATTGTTACCTTAAACTCTTGACGAATATCGTTTTGCGGGAGTATAGTGCAACCGTTGTTATGAACGCATATTATGTGCAGTTTGGAAAGGAGGTGATCGTTATGGACGCCGATGGAAGTCTATCGAGCGATGATTCTATTCCCCCTATATTCTCCGAAACGTGCTTGGCTTGGGGCATTATGTCGCGCGTCTATATGCGCGGTCACTTCCTTGGTTACCCGCGCCGCGCCTAATCAGAATGCATGAGTGCATCTGACCAGTTGCCACCTTCGGAGAAAATCCAAGGTGGTTTTTGTTTATATAACGAACCCCACTTTGACCAAAAATCTTATGGAGGTGCCTTATGGCTTTTATCAGCGAATTGACCGGGCGCCCGGTCACAGATTTTGACGGAACCCAGATCGGTGTCGTAAAAGACCTGGTGGCTCGCTCGTACAAGGAATTTACGCATCCGGTTGTGGACGCGATTGTGGTGCATGGTAAAGAAGGGGATCGCGCCATCCCATATTCTGATCTTGCCGCTTTGCTATCCGCGGCTATCCCGCTCAAACGGCCTGCGGTGGATATCCCCGCTTACGAATTCCGTGAGAACGATATTCGTCTTGTCGAAGATGTGCTTGACCAGCAGATCCTCGATACTGACGGTGCGCGCGTAGTGCGCGTTAATGATATTGAACTGGTGCGTGTCAACGGCAACGTGGTTGTCAGCAATGTAGACATCGGGATGCTCGGCATCCTGCGTCGACTTGGACTTGAAAAGCTCGGTCATTGGACCGCGAAACGCTTCAGCACGGACCTGGCGGCGGGCACCATTTCATGGGAGTTTGTCGAACCCCTGATCCATGACAAATCCATGCGCCTGAAAGTCCCAATGGACAAACTGGCTGAACTGCATCCATCCGATATTGCCGAGATCATCTCTGACCTCAGCCGTGCTGAACACAGCGACTTGCTTCATAAACTGAATATCAAACAACTGGCCGACACATTGGAAGAGGTCGAACCGGATTTCCAGGCCGATCTGCTGGAACATTTCTCCGATGAGAAAGTGGCCGATGTTCTCGAAGAAATGTCACCGGATGAAGCCGCGGACTTGTTGAACGAACTTTCACCGGAGCGCAGTCAGAGCTTGCTCAAACTGATGGAAACGGAAGAAGCTGACGAGGTCCGCGAATTGCTGCGGTACGAGGAAGATACCGCCGGTGGTTTGATGACGACCGAATATGTCAGCGTCTTTCCGAACATGACTGCCGCCGAGACAATCGATCATCTTCGCAAAGTTGGCGAAGACGCGGTACTGGTCTATTATGTTTACGTCACCGACGCTGAAGAACATCTGCTGGGCGTTTTCTCGCTTAGCGACCTGATCGTTGCTCAACCCGAAACGCCGATCACCGATTTCATGCACAAACGCGTGGTCAGCGTTGAACTTGACACGGAACAGGATGAGATCGCACAGATCGTCGCCAAATATAATTTGATCGCTGTTCCGGTTGTGGATGCCGATAATAAAATGCATGGCATTGTTACGTCCGATGATGCGCTCGATAAAATTCTGCCAACGACCTGGAAGAAGCGTCTGCCGCACTTCTTTGGAGCACTCGAATGAATAACAAATTTTTATCCCTGCGCGAGAAGTGGATGGCGAGCCCCTGGCTCAGAAGTTTTATCATGTTCCTTTCTGTGTTTGGGCCTGCCACAATCACAGCCATGGCCGATAACGATGCCAGCGGGGTTGCGACTTATTCCATTGCCGGTGCGTTGCTCGGCTATCCTATTTTGTTTTTGCTGATGATTATCACGGTGTTGCTTGGCGTTACACAGGAAATGGGCATGCGTCTGACGCTCGTCACCCGTCGCGGTCTGGCTGATTTGATCCGCGAGAAATTCGGTGTCAAGGTTTCGTTGTTTATTTTCATTGGATTGCTGGTTGCGAATCTTGGCACGATTGTGGTTGACCTCGCAGCGGTTAATACGACCAGCGAGATGCTTGGCATTCCCACGATTCCGTTTTTGTTGGGGGTTTTGCTTCTGACCTTCGTGTTTATCACCTGGGGCAATTACAAGCTGACTCAGAACATTATGTTGGTTGTTTGTTTGTTCTATTTTGCCTATATATTCTCGGCTGTCGAGGCGAAACCAGATTGGGGCCTTGCACTGAGTAATCTGGTTTTCCCGAATGGCGTAACCTGGACAGGCAAATATCTTATCAATTACCTTGTGGTTGGCATGGGCGTGCTTGGAACTACGATTACGCCATGGGGCCAGTTCTTCATCAGCAGTTTCGCCTTCGATAAGAAGATGGATAAGAACACGCTCAAATATTCCCAGTTTGAAACCTATTGGGGCGCGTTCCTGACCAATTTCTTCTCGTTCTTTATGATTGTCGCGACCGCCGCCACATTGTATGTTCATGGCATTCAGCTAAATTCAGGCGACCAGGCTGCCCTGGCAATCAAGCCATTTGCGGGCGCGCTTGCCAGTTCTTTGTTCGCATACGGTATCCTGGCGGCAGGTTTTATGGGCATCGTCATAGTTTCCTTGTCAACGGCTTATGCCTTCTCTGAGTTTTTTGGACTCTCAGGCAGCCTTGACACGGATTTTAGAAAGAGTAAAACCTTCTATACCTTGTTCCTGGCCCAATTACTAATCTCTGCTTTGATCTTGATGATTCCCGGCGCTTCACTTTTTAACCTGGCGATAGCCTCGCAGGTATTGAATGCCATGATCCTGCCACTGGTCTTTTACTATCTCATAAAACTAACCAGCAGCCAAAACCTGATGGGAACCCATGTCAACAACGGATTTCAGAAATACTTTACATCAGCGGCATCGGTTTTCATCGTGATTGCTTCGGCATTTACGGTCGCGGCGGTGATCTTCCGATGGTGAACCGCTGAACTAGCCTGCTTGCGTGCCGGACGATTTGAGTCTATACTTCCTTGAAATCTTAGCCAAAGGAGAGATAGCTATGGATACTATTCGTGATTTGATCCGCACGAAAGGCAGTCAGATATTTTCAGTTAAGCCCGATGCAACTGTGCTCGAAGCTCTCAAGCTTATGGCGGAGAAGAACATAGGCGCGGTGATGGTCATGAATGGCGATAAAGTAGCTGGAATACTTTCCGAGCGTGATTGCGCCCGCAAAGTGGATTTGGCGGGAAAGGCGTCCAAGACCGCCAAGGTCAGCGAGATTATGACCAGCAAAGTGCTCTATGTTGATGATACGCAGTCGCTGGATGAATGTATGGCGATCATGATCGATAAGAATATCCGTCATTTACCCGTTTTTGCAGATGGCAAGCTGGTTGGTCTGATCTCGGTCCGCGATGTCCTCAAGCAGGTTGTGGATTATCAAAAATTCATGATCTCTCACCTCGAACATTACATCTCAGGCCGTTAGAAAAAGTTACTGATCTTTCCGCCGCCCTGCTTATGAGGGCGGCGGTTATTTTTAGCCACTCGTTCTTTCTGTGCTTGCACGCTATTTCGTTTCGGTCTATACTTTTGCCACTGGAGTACCCATGTCCGAAATAGATATTGCTCCACTCAAACCCGCAATTCAACCGTACATCACCTTGGGCCGCTCGGGGCTGTTGCCAGCCTTGCACGCGGCTCAAAAACTTTATGGCTGGCTGTCAGAAGATATTGCCGCCGAAGTTGCCAAATCTCTGCGTGTGCCGCTCTCCGAAGTTCATGGCGTGATCGAGTTCTACACGCTTTTTTATAATGAACCGGTTGGCAGGCGCATCATCCGCGTTTGCACCGACCCGGCTTGCGGACTCAAAGGCGGGGATGAACTTCTGAATCATCTTTGTAAGCATCATGACATGGAACCGGGTCAGACGACCCCGGACGGGGCTCTGACCATTGAGGCGAGTCCATGCCTTGGGCTTTGCGAACAAGCTCCCGCCGCCTTGGTGGGTGAGGATGCAGAAACAAATGTTGACCTTGTATCAGGCTCTTATGAACTAGGCCGACCTAAATCAATTGTCGGCGGATCGTTGCGATTATTGACTGCCAATTGTGGAAATGGAACCACGACACTTGCCGCGTATGGCGAATATTCCGCGCTCAAGAAAGCGCTTGGGATGAAACGCGAAGATGTGATTAACGAGATCAAGGCTTCCGGTCTGGTTGGACGCGGCGGCGCAGCTTTTCCAACCGGCGTCAAATGGGAGGGCGCAGCCAAAGCAGAAGGTCAGCCCAAATATGTCGTTTGCAATGCCGACGAGTCTGAGCCGGGCACGTTCAAGGATCGCGTCCTTCTGCTCGATGATCCGCATCGCACGATTGAGGGCATGTGCATTGCCGCGTATGCGATTGGCGCGAGCAAAGGATATATTTATTTGCGCGGGGAGTATCCGTATATTTTGCCTGTGCTTGAAAGCGCATTGGACGAAGCCAGGGACGCGCGCTATTTGAACGAAGACTTTGATATTGAAATCCGCCTGGGCGCCGGTGCCTATATTTGTGGCGAGGAGACCGCGCTGTTTGAGTCCATCGAAGGGAAGCGCGGTTTCCCGCGTGTGAAGCCGCCTTTCCCGACCACGAATGGTTTGTTCGATAAGCCGACTGTTATTAATAATGTGGAAACTCTTTGCAACGTGCCCTTGGTCATCAATAAAGGCGCGGCAGGTTATCGTAAGATCGGCACTGAAAAATCCCCGGGGTCAAAACTATTTTGTGTTTCCGGCGATGCGGGCAGGCCCGGTGTTTATGAAATTCCATTCGGCGTGACACTGCGCGAAATGCTTGAGATGGCTGGGGGCATGGCTGAAAGGAAAAAGCTTCAGGCGGTTTTGTTTGGCGGAGCGGCGGGCGCGTTTGCAACGTCGGCGCATCTGGATGTCAAACTGACCTTCGAAGATTTGCGCGCAGCGGGCTTGCCGCTTGGTTCAGGCGTGGTGATGGTCTTCGACGAGACGCGTGATCTGCGCGATGTGCTCAAACGTCTGGGTCATTTCTTTGCACATGAGTCGTGCGGAAAATGTTATCCGTGCCAGATTGGCACGCAGCGCCAAAAGGAAATTCTTGACCGCATTGCAAGCGGCAAAACTTTAGGTGACGATATTCAACGCCTGCAGGATGTCGGTTGGACGATGACGGATGCGAGTCTGTGCGGCCTGGGGCAGACGGCGGCCAGCGCGGTGTTATCTGCGATGAAGTTGTGGCCGGAAAT
>VFSW01004170.1_pt1 | contig 21542 bp, 18 predicted proteins | sample 5358111 | NCBI WGS metagenome assembly VFSW01 (sample SAMN11554181, study PRJNA540505) | mine drainage metagenome | isolation source: sediment from site ElyBrook_90M | place: USA: Ely Copper Mine, Vershire, VT | collected 2017 | reverse complement strand
CGGTGGATACCGGCATGGGTCTTGAGCGCATCTCGGCGGTGTTGCAGCATGTGCATGCGAATTACGAGATCGATCTGTTTTTGGCATTGATCAAGGCGGCGGCGCGCGAAACACGATGTGAGGATCTTGGTTCACCCTCTTTAAAAGTGCTGGCCGATCACATACGCGCCTGCTCTTTTTTGATTGCAGACGGCGTGATTCCCGGCAACGAAGGACGCGGCTATGTGTTGCGCCGCATCATCCGCCGCGCGATCCGCCACGGTTACAAGCTGGGCGCACGCGAGGCATTTTTCTACAGGATGGTGCATGATCTGGTCGAGCAGATGGGTGCGGCGTATCCGGAGCTTGTCGAGGCACAAGTTCGCGTGAAAGGCATACTCAAGCTGGAAGAGGAGCGCTTCTTCGCCACCATTGAGAACGGCATGGCGATCCTTGAGTCTGAACTTGCCAGGATGAAAAATGCTAACAGTAATATTTTTAACGGCGAGACCGCGTTCAAGTTGCACGACACCTTTGGCTTCCCGCTTGATTTAACGCAAGACGTATGCCGCGAACATGGCGTGACTGTCGATGTCGAGGCTTTCGATGCGGCGATGGCGCAGCAGAAGCAACAGGCGCGCGCAGCCGGAAAATTCAAAATGGCAGCCAATCTGGAATACGAGGGGCCTGCGACCACCTTCTACGGCTACGACACCCTCGAACATAAAGGTTGCGTGCTGGCGTTGTACAAAGACAGCGCAATGGTGAACGAGCTGGTTGAGGGCGAGACCGGGGTTGTTGTGCTGGACGACACGCCGTTTTATGCAGAGTCCGGCGGTCAGGTGGGAGACCGGGGTGAGCTGCGTAGCGTGCATGGCATCTTTGTAGTAGAGGACACGCAGAAAATACAGGCTGCCGTTTTCGGTCATCACGGCACGGTCACGACAGGCAGAATAACGGTCGGCAACAACGTGAACGCAAAAGTGGATACACAGGCGCGCGCGCGAATCGTGCGCAACCATTCTGCGACCCATCTGATGCATAAGGCGTTAAGGGAGGTGCTCGGGGATCACGTGCAGCAGAAAGGCTCGCAAGTGGACGCGGACAAGACGCGTTTCGATTTTGTGCAGAGCCAGCCGCTGACCGATGCCGAGATACGCCGGGTGGAAGCCATTGTGAATGCGGAGATACTGGCCAACACCGAATGTCAGGCGCGCGTGATGAATATCGAAGATGCGCAGAAGACCGGTGCGATGATGCTGTTCGGCGAGAAGTACGGTGACGAGGTGCGCGTGCTGGACATTGGAACCAGCCGCGAGCTGTGCGGTGGTACGCATGTGAAGCGCACCGGCGATATCGGTCTGTTCAGCATCGTGAATGAAGCCGGTGTGGCGGCAGGCGTGCGCCGCATCGAAGCCGTGACGGGTGATAATGCGCTGGCCCACATGCAGGAGATGGAAACGTTGTTAGGTGGTGTGGCGTGCACGTTGAAGGTCTTGCCCCGCGATGTTCCCGCGCGGGTTGCCTTAGTGCTTGATCAGACCCGCAAGCTGGAGCGCGAACTGGCTGCGCTGAAATCCAAGCTGGCTTCTGCACAGGGCGATGAGCTGGCTGACCAGGCTCAGATGATCAACGGTGTGCATGTGTTGGCGGCGGTGCTGGCAGGTGCCGACGCAACAACGCTGCGCGAAACGCTGGACAAGTTGAAAGACAAACTCAAGTCTGCCGCGATCGTGCTGGCATCTGTAGTGGATGGTAAGGTCAGTCTGATTGCGGGTGTGACTTCCAATCAGACCGGCAAGGTGAAGGCAGGCGAGCTGGTGAATTTCGTTGCGCTGCAGGTTGGCGGCAAGGGCGGAGGACGTCCGGACATGGCGCAGGCAGGCGGCACGCAACCCGAGCATCTGATCGCAGCGCTGGCATCTGTGCCAGCTTGGGTCAGTGCAAAGCTGTAGATAATGGCAAATTCAGTTGCTCTGTTCGAAACTGTTCGCCCAGGCTAGCGCTTCGAGTTGGGCGTGATTGACTTGCTCGATATTGAGCGGCGCCAGATCGTCGAGCAAGGCATTGGCCGCTTCCATATTGAGGTTTTCCAGATGCTCGATCATCGACAGCAGCTTGCCGAGCGGGCCTGCCCGCGACAGCAGCGCATCGCGAATTTCCGGGGGCGGGTTGAGCGGCGAAATGATTTCGGCAAGCGGCATGCCGAGCAAGGTATTCATCAACGACATGATGCCCACCATGAAGGCCTGGTCCTCCAGCGCCTTGGTGCAGCCGCTGAGGTTTTTTACCAGCAATTCCATGGATTTTCCGCGCGTCGCGGCCAGTTGCAGCAAGGGGTCGGGGAATCTTGTTTTGCCGTCGTTGGTGTAGACCAGCAATTGCAGCCAGCGCTACAACTGGCGACGGCCGAGCACCATGATGGCGTTCGACAGCGAGGTGATTTTGGCACGCGATCCGGCGGCGGCCGAGTTGGTGAGGCGCAGCAGATTGAAACTCAAACCGGGGTTCTGTTTGAATACCTTCTCAATCGATTCCGTTTCCGCATCGCTCATGACCAGACCCAGCAAATGCATCAACGCAAGTTCGGAATGGGACATGCGTTTGCCGGTAATGACCAGGGGTTTTGCGAAGTAATATCCCTGGAAAAGATGAAAGCCCGCATCCAGGCATTGTCTGGCTTCTTCGGGGTTGTCCACTTTTTCGGCAAGCAGTTTTACCGGCCATTGTTTGAAGTGAGCGAGGGTGTCGGTGAGTTTGTCTATGCCGGATAATTTCAGGTCTATCTTGACGACATCGATGCAGCCACGCAGTGGTTCGAGATTGTTGGAATAACGATCGATATCATCCAGTGCCAGCAGGTAACCTTTTGACTTTAGGTATTTGCAGCGTTCCACCACAGGATCATTGATCTCTATGGTTTCAAGCAGTTCGATGACCACTTGATCTTTGGGCAGCAATTCAAGCATGTCGTCCATCAACATCTGGTCGTTGACGTTGATGAAGCCGCGATGTTTGCCCAACACTGTCTGAAAACCGAGTTCGTTGAAGGCGTGGTTGATCACAGAACAGGTGGCGGTGACATTGTCGAGGAACTGGGCAGAATTTTTCTGGCTGGAGCGAAACAGCAATTCGAATCCGGCGAGATTCTGATCGCGATCCAGAATGGATTGTCGACCGATAAAAAACTCCGAAAGATTCTGCCTGTCCATTTCACATGTTCCGATTGAATGCTCTATCCGATTCTATAAATCACGGTCACAAAATAACACAGAGCGTGCCGGTAAACAATCAAGAGCAACGGCGCAGTCGGATTTCAGAGCTGACTAAAACGGCAATTGCAAATACGGCGCAGCGTTTTTTAATATGCGGCGAAAGTCGTCCTTGATGCGTTGCAGGGCGACTTCTGTGTCCGCTTCGAAACGCAGCACGATCGCGGGCGTTGTGTTTGAAGGTCGCGCAAGGCCGAAGCCGTCTGCATATTCCACGCGCAATCCGTCAAGCGTGATGATCTCAAGCGCATCGGTAAAAATAGCCGTGTTTTTCAGCTGTGCCAGCAGCGCGTGGTTTTCTCCCTCCGCAGTTGCAATATGCAATTCGGGCGTGCTGTATGCGTCGGGCAAGGCGTTAAGTACCGCGCTGGGATTGTCGATACGGCTTAGAATTTCCAGAAGGCGTGCGCCGCTGTACATGCCATCGTCGAAGCCGTACCAGCGTTCTGCAAAAAATATATGTCCTGTCATCTCTCCTGCAAGCATCGCACCGGATTCTTTCATTCTGGCTTTGATCAGCGAGTGCCCTGTTTTCCACATCGAGGGTTTGCCACCATGCTGCCGTATCCAGTCGAACAGATGGCGCGTGCATTTCACGTCGAAGATGATTTCGCTGTTCGGGTTACGGCTTAACACATCTGCTGCAAACAGCATCAGTTGGCGATCAGGATAGATGATCCTGCCGTCTTTGGTAACGACGCCCAGACGGTCGCCATCGCCGTCAAAGGCCAGACCGATTTCGCTGTCGTTACTGCGCAGAGCTGAAATCAAGTCCTGCAAATTTTTCGGATCGGACGGGTCGGGATGATGATGGGGGAAATGTCCGTCCACTTCGCAGTACATTTCCTGCACGTTGCAGCCCAGCTGACGATAAAGCTCGGCGACATAGGCCCCGGCTACCCCGTTGCCGCAATCCACCGTGACTTTCATCGGGCGTAGAAGCTTGATGTCTGACACGATGCGCTCGATATAGGCTGAACTGATGTCCTGCTCGCTATAGCTGCCGGAGCCGTGAGTGTAATCGTTCTGTTCGATGCGGATTCGCAACGCCTGTATCGCATCCCCATACAGCGTCTCACTGTTCAGCACGATCTTAAGGCCGTTGTATTCAGGCGGGTTGTGGCTGCCGGTGAGCATCACGGCAGAATGTGTGTTGAAATGAAAGGCTGCGAAATAAACCATCGGTGTCGCAACGCAACCAAGATCGATCACGTCAACCCCGCTTTTCTGTATGCCGCGGGCAAGCGCCACAATCAGCTCAGGGCCTGACAAGCGACCATCGCGTCCGATTGCAATCGCTTGCTGTCCGTGTGCAATTGCCTCCGAGCCTATCGCATGCCCGATGATTTCTACTACGTCGGGTGTCAGCGTTCTGCCCGCAATGCCGCGTATGTCGTAGGCCTTGAAAAGTTCCTTGGCCGGGATCATCTGTTAACCGGAATGATCTGGTTGATCGTTTTCCACACTGTATCAGGCGTGAGCTGTTTCATACAGTTGAAATGTCCTAGCGGGCATACTCGTTTGAAGCAGGGGCTGCACGCAATGTCGAGTTTGACGACCATGGCATCTGGTGACAGCGGTGGCGTGAACTCCGGGCTGCTGGAGCCGAAAATGGCGATCATGGGTCGGTCAAGGGCTGCTGTAAGATGCATCAGGCCGGAGTCGTTGCTGATCACAAGATCTGCACAGGAGAGCAGCGCGATGGCATCAATCAGATCGGTGTTGCCGCAAAGATTGTGTATTGTCGGGTTGCCAAGCGCAACGATTTTTTCCGCCACTTCTCGATCCTTGGCGGAGCCGATCAGCCAGATCGCATGACCTGATTGCGTAAGATACTGTGCGATCTCGGCAAAATATTCCACGGGCCAGCGCTTTGCCGGGCCGTATTCGGCACCGGGACAAAATATCGCGATGGGTTGATCAAGAGTGAGCCCCAGTTTTTGCAGCGTGGCATCGCGCTGCTCATCAGAAATAGTCAGTGCAGGGTTGGCTAACGGACGCGGTATTTTTCCATCAGCTACTTCTGCGAGTTGAGCGAAACGTTCCACCATCAGCGGCAGCACCTTCTTGTCCAGTTTGCGCGCATCGTTGAGCAGTCCGTAACGCATCTCTCCGGTAAAACCCGTGCGCAGCGGAATGCGTGCGAAGAAAGGTGCCAGTGCCGACTTGAACGAGTTGGGCAGCACGATGGCTTGGTCGTATTTTTCTGCGCGAAGTTGCATGCCCAGTCGATAGCGACCTTTAAGGTTCAGAGCGCCATGCGGGAAAGGATTTGTGATGACTGCATGTACCTCTGGAAAAGCGTGCAGCAGCGCGGCTGTCCAGGAAGGTGCAAGCACGTCGATCTGGCAGTTGTGATGGCGTTGTTTGAGGCGCATCAGCATCGGCTGCATCAGCATGCAGTCGCCTACCCAGCTGGGGGCGATAACCAGTATTTTATGCATTCAGCCTTCGTATTAAAGCTATCCTCCCACGCTGGCGGGGGAGGGGTTGAGGGAGAGGGTTCCTCAGTGATGCGCCTTCGGCAGCTCGCCTTTGAATTTATAGAGCGTGCCGCAATAAGGGCAGCGCGCCTCGTTGCCGCTGCCAAAACCGATGACCACTTTCGGATGTGCGTTCCACAGGCTCATGTTGGGCATCGGGCAAGTCAGCGGCAGATCCTTTGCAGTCACTTCGATACAACGCTGGCTGATAGTTTGATCATTCATTTTAGAACCCTTTAAACGTAACTCAGCCAGTCGCCATGCTTGGGATGTTTGCCTGCCACACAATCGAAGAATGCCTGTTGCAGTTTTGTCGTGACCGGTCCGCGCGAGCCTATGCCTATGATGCGCTGGTCGAGTTCGCGGATCGGCGTAACTTCCGCCGCTGTGCCGGTAAAGAAGGCTTCTTCTGCGCAGTAAATCTCATCGCGCGTGATGCGCTTCTCGATCACTTCGATGCCCATTTCCTTTGCCAGCGCAATGATGGAGTCGCGCGTGATGCCTTCCAGACACGAAGTCAGATCGGGCGTATATAGCTTGCCTTTTTTGACGATGAATATATTTTCGCCCGCACCTTCCGCGACGTAGCCGTCCACATCTAGAAGCAGCGCTTCGTCATAGTTGTCGTTGGCAACTTCCTGATGCGCGAGGATGGAATTGGCGTAAGTCGTCACCGATTTGGCGCGGCACATGTTCACGTTTACATGGTGACGCGTGAAGCTGGAAGTCTTTACGCGTATGCCTTTTTGCATGCCCTCATCGCCCAGGTATGCGCCCCAAGGCCAGGCGGCAATTGCCACGTGGGTGGACAGCGTCTTGGCGGCAATGCCCATCGCCTCCGAGCCGTAAAAACAGATGGGTCGGATGTAACAGGATTTCAGGTTGTTGACGCGCACGACTTCGCGATGTGCCTCGATGATGGTTTCCTTGTCATAAGGCATCCTCATCTGAAAGATGTGCGCCGAATTGAACAATCGCTCTGTGTGCTCCCGCAGGCGGAAAATCGCGGTGCCGTTTGCAGCCTCGTAGGCGCGCAGTCCTTCAAATACGCCCATGCCATAGTGCAGGGTGTGGGTCAGCACATGGGTGGTAGCATCGCGCCAGGGTACCAGCTTGCCGTCGTACCAGATAAAACCGTCGCGGTCGGACATGGACATATTCAATTCCTTCAGATGTGTCAGTTGCAAAGGATGAATTCTAGCAGTCTGTCGGATTTTTTGCAGTGAAAGAAGCCCGAAAGGTAACCTGATCGATACGGCGGGTGGATGACGAGGGTTGTGGCGAATGATGAGTTGGTGAACGCGCGCAGCCTGGATTTGAATTGAGGGAACGCAATTGGTTGAATCAGCTCACGGCAATCCCGTGAGCCGCTTTGTAAGTTCAGCCGAATTTTCCTGTGTCGACCCATTCCTGCGAAATCAGCGCCCACCAGTCTGTGGCCAGACCTTTCAGCACGTAATCGTAGGGCAGCCAGCCGTAACCTGCGTCACCCCAGCCCGTGCCCCATGAGTTGCGGATCAGCAAGGCGCCTGTGGTGGCTTTCGCACCGGCGGTGCTGTTCTTGATCTGCAACACGTCGTTGTAGCCGACCGCCATCACGGCATGTCCGCCCACAATTTTTTCGCCGGCAACAGGGTACGGTATCGCCCCCTTGTTTGCCACGCTTGCCTGCGCGTAGGAGTTATACACCGTGAAGCCAAACATCGCAGGCAGGCCGGACGCGATGTTGGTCTTGATGGCAGTCAGCAGTGCAGGCTTTGCGGTGCCTGCAGGATCAAGCCGGTAATAGTTCAGCGCCTGATAATTTTGTCCGAAGGAATATAAAAATGCGCTGGGTTCATTGTCGAAATTGGCGACGACATACGGCCAGTAATCTTCCGGCGGCAGGCCGAACAGCACCATGGCTTCCATCGTACTGCGCAAAAATGCGCCCGTGTCACCGGTTGACTTCAACAGCTCTCGGGTCGTCTTGTACAAAAACAAACGGGAGGCATTGATGTATTTGCCAAAAGCGCGGCGCTCGTAATACTCAGCCATACCGACGCCGGCATTGGCGGTGCATGATCCCAGGTTGAGCTGGTCTTCGATCGGTGAACACCAGGCTCGCAGATCCATGCTGGTAGCCAGTGTGGGTTTTGCGACTGTCTTGTGAACCTTGGCAAGCAGGGGTTTTACTTTTTTGTGTTCCGAGGTGTAATCATTAATGCTGGGCAAATCGGGTAGCCAACCAAAAAACTCTTCTGACATGTCATGTTCTCCTTGTGTGATCTGGATGGCAGTAGCCATTTTCTATCCACCCTCACACTACGGATTTGGTCCGTAGAAAACAATATGCCAAACGGCCTATATATAACGATATAGCTAAGGCTTGGGCGGTGTGACTTTCTTGATCAGACCCAGGCGTTCACCGAATTCCTGGGCGAAGTTGCGCATGGCCTTCGCAGCTTCTTTTTCTCCGGTTGCACGTTCCAGCGTATCAGCCATGGTCAACAGCGTCTGATGATGAAACTGCTTCATGTCTTCGACTGTCATCTCCGGGGTCCACAGATCGATGCGCAGCGTGTTGTGTGTCGCCTCGTCCCAGACAGACACCATGATCGCGGGTGTGCTGCTGTTCACGTCGCCGTCCGTCGCAGACCAGTCTATTTTTTTTGGCAGGTTTCTGTCCCCCAGCGTGACGGTAAATTTTATTTCTGATTGTTTCATGATGTTTCCTGGTTAGTAGTAAGTTGTGAGTAGTCTGCGTAGGATGTGCCGACGAAGGAGGCGCATCATTCGTGATTGATGCACTTCGTAGCTCAGCGCATTCTACGCGAGCTTGTTAGTTTTTAAGTTTTGCAAAGGCCGATGCCATTGCATTGGGGGCAGTGGGTTTGGCGTTTACCGTTTTTGGTTCGCGGCTCGCGGGTGCTCTTTGTGTTCCAATAGGCTGAGTATTCGGTTTTGGCGCGGTATCGTTCAAGCGCATGGTCAACGCGATGCGTTTTCGTTTGGCATCAACTTCCAATACCTTTACCTTGACTATCTGCCCTGCCTTGACCACGCTATGCGGATCCTTGACGAAGGTGTTGGACAGCGCGGAGATATGCACCAGGCCGTCCTGATGTACGCCGATATCGACAAACGCGCCGAACGCGGCGACATTGGTGACCACGCCCTCCAGTATCATGTCGGGCAGCAAATCGGACAACTGCTCCACACCTTCCTTGAAAGTCGCAGTGGTAAATTCCGGGCGCGGATCGCGGCCCGGTTTCTCAAGCTCCTTGATGATATCGGTGATGGTCGGGATGCCGAATTTTTCATTTGCATAGCTGGCAGGGCTTAAGGTTTTCAGCAGTGCGCTGTTGCCGATCACCGTCTTGATGTTCTGCTTGATATCGTTCAGGATGCGCTCAACCAGCGGATAAGATTCCGGGTGTACGGTTGAAGCATCGAGCGGATTGTCGCCATTCATGATGCGTAAGAATCCCGCGGCCTGCTCAAATGTTTTTTCGCCCAGACGCGGCACAAGACGCAGTTGTTCGCGGGTGTTGAATCGGCCGCGGCTGTCGCGGTAACTCACGATACTGTTAGCAACGCTGCTGCTCAAGCCCGAGACCCTGGCGAGCAGGGGAGCTGATGCGGTGTTCACATCCACGCCCACCGCGTTCACGCAGTCTTCAACTATCCTATCGAGCGAGCGGGCCAGTTGCGCCTGACTGACGTCGTGCTGGTATTGGCCTACGCCTATGGATTTTGGATCGATCTTTACCAGTTCTGCCAATGGGTCTTGCAGGCGTCGTGCGATCGAAACTGCACCGCGCAGCGAGACATCCATATCTGGTAATTCTTTCGATGCGAATTCAGAGGCGGAATAAACTGATGCACCGGCTTCTGACACGACGACGTTGATGAGTTTGAGTTCAGGGCGCAGCTTGATCAAATCCTGCGCCAGCTTGTCAGTCTCGCGAGAAGCCGTGCCGTTGCCGATCGCGATCAGATTGACGCGATGTTTTTCGGCAAGTTTTGCCAGCGTATGTAGTGAGCCGTCCCAGTCGTTTTTCGGTTGATGCGGATAGATCACGGCGGTGTCGACCACTTTGCCTGTTTCATCGACCACCGCAACCTTCACGCCGGTGCGTATGCCGGGATCCAGTCCCATCGTGGCGCGTGGACCGGCAGGAGCTGCCAGCAGCAAGTCTTTCAGGTTGCGCGCAAACACGTTGATCGCATCAAGCTCGGATTTCAGGCGCAGCGCGCCCATCAATTCGGATTCCAGATGTGAAAAACTTTTCACGCGCCAGGTCCAGCGCACGGTGTCGGCAAGCCACGCGTCGCCGGCACGACCCAGATTCTTGATGCCGAATCGCGCGGCGATGCGCGCCTCGCAAGGATTGTGCGGCGCACTCATCGCAGGCTTTTCTGCTTCCGTGTCCAGACGCAGCATCACGGCAAGCAGTTCTTCACGGCTGCCACGCAACACGGCCAGCATGCGGTGCGAAGGGATGGTCTTGATGGATTCTGAATAATCGAAATAATCGCTGTACTTTGCTGCCGCCTCCTGCTTGCCATCGATCACGCGGGCCTGCACCACGCCATGTTCCTGCACGTATTCCCTTAAGGATTGCAGCAGGCTGGCATCTTCACTGAAGCGCTCCATCAATATCTGGCGCGCGCCATCCAGCGCAGACTTGACGTCGGCCACGCCCGGATTGTCGCCCTGCTCGGTGCTGAACGGGGCTTTCAAAAATTTTGCCGCTTCCTGTTCCGGCTGCAAGGAGGGATTTGCCAGCAGCGCATCTGCCAATTCTTCGAGCCCTGCCTCGCGGGCGATCTGCGCCTTTGTTCTGCGTTTGACTTTGAATGGCAGATACAAATCTTCAAGATGTGTCTTGTCCGCAGCATGGCTGATTGCATCCAGCAGCTCGGGCGTCATCTTGTTCTGTTCGGTGATCGACGCGATGATCGTGGTGCGCCGCGCTTCGAGTTCGCGCAGATAACCCAGGCGTTCTTCCAGCAGCCGCAACTGGATGTCATCCAGTCCTCCTGTGGCTTCCTTGCGGTAGCGGGAGATGAAAGGCACAGTAGCACCCTCATCGAGCATTTGTATGGCGGCTGCGACCTGTGCGGGTTTTGCGGCGAGTTCCTGGGCTAAGCGTTGTTCTATGGATGGCAGCATAAGTGGATATACAGTTTAAATTGGCCTTCGGGAGGCCGATGGATATTTTTACGAGAGGCAGATTATGCCAAGGTAGGCGGGATACTGAAAGATAAACCCGCTTAATCAGAAGGTCAATTTGGGGGTAACTCACAATCAGCTTCGCGGAACCGCTCAAAGAGATCGTGCGGTAAGCGAGGCTCCTCTTGTATACTTCTTCTACATTAACACTCACTATTGCCCATCATGCCCGTAACCACCCAAGCCAGAACCGCCGCCCATGAGCTAATCGACTTCATTGACGCCAGCCCCAGCCCCTGGCACGCAGTGGCGAGTGCCGAGGTGCGCCTGCTGGCGCAAGGTTTCACCAGGCTTGAAGAGGATGAGCGCTGGCAACTGGCAGCGGGTGGACGCTATTACGTAGTGCGTGGTGGTGCATCATTGATTGCATTTGTGCTGGGCAGTCGGTCGATGGCGGAAGCCGGCTTTCGCATCATCGGTGCCCATACCGATTCTCCGGGGTTAAGGCTCAAGCCGAAGGCGGCCTTGGCCGGCGATGGTATCGCGCGCCTGGGGGTCGAAGTATATGGTGGGCCAATACTGGCCACGTTCACCGACCGGGACTTGAGTTTGGCTGGGCGCGTGGTGTTGCGCGGGGCTGCGAATCAGGAAACACGGTTGCTGCGTTTCGAGCAGCCGCTGGTGCGCTTGCCCAATCTGGCGATACACATGAACCGTGATGTAAATGAACAGGGCCTGAAGCTCAACAAGCAGACGGAATTGCCTCTGACCTTAGGCATGCTGGGTGAAGGCGATGACGCTGAAGCACAGTTGCGCAAGCTGCTGGCCGATGCCGTGCAGGCAGAAGTGGCAGAACTGTTAAGCTTTGAGCTGGCGGTCTATGACGTGCAGAAGGGCTGCCTGTGGGGCGCAAACGAGGAGTTTATCGCGGACAGCCAGTTGGACAATCTGGCATCCTTGCATGCTGCCCTCACTGCGCTGATCGCAACGGAGCATCCGACCGCCACCTGTGTTGCGGCCTTCTTCGATCACGAGGAGGTTGGCAGCGAGAGCGCCACCGGGGCCGGCGGCAGTTTTATCACTGACGTGCTGAACCGCATCAGTTTTCATGCAGAGCTGGACGAGGAGGACAGGCGATGTGCCATGGCGCGCAGTTTCTTCATCAGCGCCGACATGGCTCATGCCTACAATCCGAATTTCCCGGCTGCCTATGAACCCGGCCACAAAGTGATGATCAATGGCGGACCTGTCATCAAGACCAACGTGAACCAGCGGTACACCACTAATGCAGAGACGGCGGCCCGCTTCATGGGATTTTGCGAGACGGCCGGGGTGCCATACCAGCAGTACGCGCATCGCAGCGACCTGGGTTGCGGCAGTACCATCGGTCCCATGGTAGCGGCACAGCTGGGCATCAGTAGTGTGGACGTCGGATCGCCTATGTGGGCGATGCATAGCGCGCGCGAAAGCGCGGGTGTCAATGACCAAGCCTACATGATTGCGGCCCTGGTGGCGGCTTTCGGCAGCTGAAACAAAAACTGGCATCCGCTTCTCGGCCTAACCGGACCGTGGCGATTTTGTGAAAAGACTGTCGGTAGAGACTGAAGGAATGTCCGGTTACAAGTTTTTTGAATCATCACTTTCGAGGCTTACCCGCCCTTCACAGAATACACAAAAGTCTGGACACCCTTAGCTTAGAACTTTGCCCCGCAGTGCGCTCTTATGTGAGGAAACATCATGGTTGCCTCAATAGCTGTTCAAATTCTTTAGCCGGCACGGGACGGCGGGTCAGATAGCCTTGGTACAGATCACAACCCTGAGCGCTCAAATAGGCGAGTTGATTCTTGTTTTCAACCCCTTCGGCCAGCACCTTCAAGCGCAATGAGTGCGCCATGGCGATAATCGCAGTAACGATTTCCATGTCGTCACGGTGCAATGGAATATCGTCAATGAAGCGCTTGTCGATTTTCAATACATCCAGCGGAAACAACTTCAGATAAGCCAGCGAAGAATATCCAGTTCCAAAATCGTCAATGGCAAGCCGCACGCCGAGGGCCTTCAAGCGATTGAGAATCAGGATCGCTTCGTTTTCCCTCTGCATCAAGGAGCTCTCGGTCAGTTCTAACTCCAGACAGGGTGCCGGAAAAGCGGTATCACGTAAAATTTTAGCAACTGTTTCACTTATGTCGCCTTGTAAAAACTGGTATGGAGACAGATTGACTGCCAGCCTCAGTGGCGGCAATCCAGTGGCAATCCAGCGCTGTCCTTGCAAGCAGGTCTCTCTCAATACCCAGTCGTCTATTTCGCCTATCAAACCACAGGTTTCTGCAATGTGAATAAAACGCGCTGGCGAGATTAAGCCTTCCGTCGGCGATTGCCAACGCACCAATGCTTCGGCACCGACAATGCGGCCACTGGAAATATCCACTTGCGGCTGGTAAAACACGCGTAGTTCATCATGATTGATGGCATGACGTAACCTTACTTCAAGATCAATCCGTTCGCGCGCAGCGAGGGTGAGGCTCTCAGAAAAATACCCAAAACGGCCGCGACCTTCTGACTTGATCTTGTATAGTGCACTATCGGCCTGTTGCAATATTAACTCTGGTGTGTTGCCGTATCCGGGAAAGATACTGATGCCCACACTGGCTCCGATACGCACTTCGACACCATTTGACAGACGATAAGGCTTACTCAGCACTTCGATAATCTCATTCGCTATATGAGCAGCATGTTCCGCATCCGTGACATCTTCCAACAACACGGTAAATTCATCGCCGCCCAGACGGCAAACCATATCTATTTCATGCCATTGCACTGTCAATCTGGAAGCCACCTGTTGCAACAGTTCATCCCCCGCCAGATGACCGTAGCTGTCGTTTACATCCTTGAAGCGATCCAGATCTATCATCAGCAATGCCAGATATTTGTCATCCTGCTGAGCTCTTTGCATGCTGTGTTGTAAATTCGACAACAGCGATAAGCGATTCGGCAGACGAGTCAGCGAGTCGTGATGAGCCAGAAAATCGAGATCAAATTGTGATTGCCTCAGTGTGGAAATATCGGCAAAAACAGTCACGTAATGACTGACTATGCCGGCAACATTATTGACGACCGAAATACTTGCCAACTCAGGGTATATTTCACCGTTTTTGCGTCGACTCCAGATTTCTCCCTGCCAATAACCGACGGTTGTAATAGTGGCCCACATTACGTCATAAAATTCTTTGTTGTGACGACCTGAGTGGAGAATTTTCGGAGTTTCCCCCAATGCATCTGCTTCCGAGTAACCGGTAATTGCAGTGAAGGCAGGATTAACGCGCACGATACGATTTTCGGTATCAGTTAGCATCACCCCTTCACGGGTACTCTCAAATACCGCCGCAGCCAGGCGCAGCCCAAGTTCAGAGGTTTTTCGCTCAGTGATGTCACGCACGCTAATCACGAAAGCGGCCTGACTTTCCCATGTGATGGGCGAGGAACGCAACTCAGCCCAACCTATGCCGCTGCGACGGATCAAATTGATGTCTTGATGGACAGTAGTATGAGAGACGGGGATAGCCAAATCAAAGCCGGGCAAATCGCCAAGTTCAAAAATGTGTTCAGCGCTCTGATTGGCATATAACACGATACCACTCTGATCTACCACTACAATACCGTCCGTGATAGTCGCTAAAATCAGTTCGAAATTGGCTTGTGTTTCAGTCATGAAGATATTTTAGGGAAGGATTGCACATTCCGGCTACAAAATTACCGTGCCCGAACTATTACCAGTTTGTGCCGTGAGAGTGGCCATCATAGTATGCATTTTGGACAGATCGCCTAACAGCTTCAAAATGGGTTCCGGGATGTCGCGCACTAGCATCGGCGTGGCGTACACATTTTTTTGCAGTGCTTTTTCAGGCATGCTCAATACCTCCACCACATCCAACGCCCATAATCCAGGCTGATAGCTTGCCGCCAATTCGCTGCTAATTCGCGCGATGAATTGTTTGACCTCCGGGTTGACGGACACCACATACAGCGTCAACATGATCTTGCGGCTGCCTTGAATTAGCTCACCAAGGCCGCACGCAGATTGGACAATGTGACGAATCTGTTTTGAAGAAAGTGGCTTGTTGGCTAACTGAAAAACCATCCCTTCGGCTTGCGCGGTCTTTAAATCGTCCAGGTATTCCTGCGAAAAAGCAGTGACTATGTAGATTTTCAGGGTGCTATCCATCGCCAGCAAGCGGCGCATCGTCTCGACCCCGTCAATTACCGGCATTTTTAAATCCAGAAAAATCAAATCGGGACGCGCTGCCTTGACCAGCTCTATACCTTGCAAGCCATCCTCCGCCACGCGCACTGTGCAGTCCATCTCTTCAAGCACCAATTGGAACGAGCCACGCACGGCGGCATCATCATCAATTACAAGAATATTTTGTGTCATTTTTTACCTTATTTCAGGCTCGTTTAAGCTATTTTTAAGATCAATTGGAAACAGGCGCCTGCCTCTTGGGTTGCATTGTAACTCAGGCTGCCGCCCACATCTTCAAGCAGTTGCCGTGATACGGCCAATCCAAGACCCGTGCCTTTGCCGATCGGTTTGGTGGTAAAAAAAGGATCGAATAATTTATTACGAATTTCATCACTGACACCAGGACCATTGTCGCATACCGATAATATTATTTCTCCGTTCTGGTGCTGGCCGCTGATGGTAATATGCTGATCTGCCTGCCCCGCGACGGCATCCCGCGCGTTAAGCAATAAATTTACTAGTACCTGTTGCAAACTGCCGGCGCTGCATCTAACCTGCGGCAGGTCGACAGGCAAGTCGACCAGAAGTTGCACCGCATTTTTTCTGAATTCACCTTCCAGCAAGGCAGCGGTTCGCTTAACTGAATCATGGATGTTGCATATTGCTTGATGGTCGCTATCAGCACGAACAAATACCAGCATATGCTGCACGATTATCCTGATGCGATCAATTTCGTGCAGCGCATTACTCAGTACCTCAATTGATTTGGCATCGACGGCCTTGTCCCTAGCGTATTCTACATAGTTCATGACACCCATCAACGGGTTGTTAATCTCATGTGCCACACCGCCCACCATAGTACCCAACGAAGACAGCTTCTCGATTTGAATCATGCGCTCGCGGGCCTCTTCCACCAGCTTGCGGGCGCTATTGTCAGTGCCTATCAACAGGTAGCCGATAATGGCATTTTTCTCATCGCGCAGTGCAGTGACAGAGACGACAGCCGGGAAGCGACTGCCATCCTTACGGATATAGGTCAGCTCGTAAATGTCCTCGATACCGCGCGATGCCTTGAACACCAAGGCTTCGAAGCCAGGCAGAATCGGTGTATCCAGCTCCAGACTCAACGCAGCTGCTCGCGCGACCACTTCCTCTGGATCGGAAATGTCCGCCGGGGTGATCTTGTTCATCACCTCGCTTGCCGCATAACCCAGCATGCGTTCTGCGCCGACGTTGAAAATCTGAATCACGCCTTTGGCATCTGTGGCGATACTTGAGAAATTGGCACTGTCGAAAATCGCTTTCTGCAACGCGCCCGCTTTGAGCAGCGCTTCTTCCGCCTGCTTGCGCGCGGTGTTGTCGGTGCCGATCAACAGGTAGCCGATAATGGCATTTTGAGCATCGCGCAGTGCCGTGACCGATACCACTGCCGGAAAACGACTGCCGTCCTTACGGATATAGGTCAGCTCGTAAATGTCCTCGATGCCGCGTGAGGCCTTGAACACCAAGGCTTCGAAGCCCGGCAGAATCGGTGTATCCAGTTCCAGACTCAGGGCCGCTGCACGGGCGACCACTTCCTCCGGATCAGAAATATCAGCCGGGGTGATCTTGTTCATCACCTCAATGGCAGTGTAACCCAGCATGCGTTCTGCGCCGACGTTAAAAATCTGAATGACTCCCTTTGAGTCCGTCGCGATATAGGAAAAGTGGGGGCTATTGAAAATAGCGTTCTGCAGAGCGCCGGTTTTCAGTAATGCTTCCTGGCGACTAATCTCGGTGAAATCTATCCCAGAACTTGCTACGGAATTACAATTCTTTTTTGGCATGAACAACCTCTGCATTAGTGCCGCAAACTATCTCTGTAGGGTTACGTAGCGTAATGTACTGGCGACATTTTATGTGGTGCTGGTTCAGGCTTAGCGGATTTGCAAATTTTTAGGTCTTTGTCAAACGAGATACAACCATGAAACTGTGAAGTCTACTCCAAATCTTGAATCCGCCTCTGTTTAAATGGGAGCCTTGAGTATCCCTATGACAATTATTTCATTACATTACTTTAGGCCATAGTCCGAAACCAAATTTAAGCGGGCATCACATGGTACTTGTTTGCATAGCTGCCCGTCGCGAACGACGGCAGTGTCTCGGAAGTACGCATTTGAAATTTCCAGAATCGGACATTCCTACAAGCTTAAGCGACCTCCATTTCATAAAATTTCCAGCGTCCGCATTGGCCGAGGAGTAGACTATTACTGCTATCACCATGAGTTACCGCTTCACGTAGCGGTACTACAATTTGCCTGATGGCGGATGACAATGCATGTGAGAGATTAACTGCAAAAAAAGTAGCATTCCTTTTTCTCAATCATCTATTCCTTCCCGCGTTAGAATGAGCGCCATCCCCTGGCTAATCGCCGAATTTTCTAAAGACACCTCATGATTGAAGAACGTTTAGTAAACATAGAAACAAAAATTTCTTTTCAGGAAGACCTGATAGAGGAGCTGAACAAAGTTGTCTATCAGCAGCAGCAAAAGCTGAACCAGCTCGAAGCGATTTGTACATCGCTTGCAAGACACATCCAATCGCTGGCAGAAGCTGGGAATGAGAGTAAGCCTGTGAACGAGATGCCGCCTCACTATTAGCATGTCGTTCCGCCACCCGAATTATCACCCGCATAGCTGCTTTGGGAAAAGTATTTGACTGGCTGGCTTGGCGCCTTGCCGTCGTTCACGAAGGACTGCTTCAAGACATGATCTTGTTGTAATTTGATCAGCAAAAATAATGGAAAGGCGGCCATTGGCCGCCTTTTCGTGGGAGTGTTGCCGGGTTATCTTCGTTCGCCACTGAATGCCATCAACAGGCTCAGGAGGTTGATAAAGATGTTGTAGATATCCAGGTACAGCGCCATGGTGGCCATCACGTAATTGGTTTCGCCACCCTGGATGATACGGCTGATGTCGAACATGATGTAGGCCGAGAATATCAGCACGGCAATAGCGGAGATGGTAAGCGCCAGCGCGGGGATCGCGAAGAACATGTTGGCCAGAGAAGCTACCACTAGCAGGATCAGTCCGATGAACAGGAATTTGCCCATGAAGCTGAAATCCTTCTTGGTCACAGTGGCGATAGTGGCCAGAGAGAAGAAAATCAGACCCGTGCCGCCGGCTGCCATGCCGATCAGCTGCGCGCCATTTTTAAGATGCAGCGCGAATTGCAGGATGGGGCCCAGAAAAATGCCCGCCACCAAGGTGAAACAGAGCAGCGCCAGAATGGCCCACACGCTGTTGCGAAGGGCTGTGACGGCAAATAGCAGACCCATCATCGCGCCGAACATCATCAGCGAACCCATGACAGGATGCAGCATCATGAACGAGAAATTGACGGACACGCCGATGAATGCGCCGATAACTGTGGGGATCATGGTCATCGCGAGCATCATGTAGGTGTTGCGCAACACCCGGTTTTGCTCGGCGGCGAGCGTGACCGTGGTGGCAGCGAACTGGTTTGGATATTGCATGTAATAAACTCCTGATAAAGTGGTGCATGATTAAAACGACATGTGTCAGACTATCGAAGTATCAGAAAAGTTGCAATCTCGAATTGATTTTTATTATCGCAGTGCCGGAGTTCTGTGCGATGAAAATCATGATGATGGAATCAGAGATTGATAAAGTCTGCCTGAAATCTGTTCACTAAACCTCGACTCGGGCAGGTCAGGCTGCGCCCTCTGTTATCATATCGGCATGCTCAATATAATCAACATGACCTATCTGCAAGGCGGCACGGCCTTGTTTCAGCAGGCAAACCTGCAGGCTTATGCCAATCAGCGTATCGGACTGGTGGGGGTGAACGGCTGTGGCAAGTCCACGCTGTTCCGACTGATACGCGGGGAAATTCAGCCCGAAAGCGGCGAAGTGTCGCTGCAAAGCGGCAAGACGCTGGCCTATGTCGAGCAGGAAATTGCCAATTCCGGGCAATGCGCGATAGAGTTCGTGCTCGATGGTGATATCGAGTTGCGGCAGCTTGAGAAAGTTCTGGCGCAGGCGCAGCACGATACGGCGTGGTTTGAAGCGCAGCAGCGCTTTGAACATATCGATGGATACGGTGCGCGAGCTCGCGCCGCACAGCTTTTGAACGGGCTGGGTTTTGACGCCGACAGTCTGGAACGAACAGTGGATAGTTTTTCCGGTGGCTGGCGCATGCGCTTAAATCTGGCTCGTGCGTTGATGCACCGGGCTGATCTGTTGCTGCTCGACGAACCGACCAATCACCTCGATCTGGAAGCCATACTCTGGCTGGAACAGTATCTGGCACGCTATCCCGGCAGCATTTTGCTGGTCTCGCATGACAGGGAGTTTCTCAATGCCACGGTCAACCGCATCGCTCATGTGCACAATGCTGTGATCGACAGCTATGCGGGGGACTATGACGATTTCGAGAGAGCACGTGCCGAGAAGATTGCCCAGCAGAACCAGGCGTTCCAGACTCAGCAGGCAAAGATTGCGCATCTGGAAGATTTTGTGCGCCGCTTTAGCGCCAAGGCGACCAAGGCCAAACAGGCGCAAAGCCGCGTCAAGGCGCTGGAGAGGCTCACCCGCATTGCGCCTGCCCATATCACCGATGGTCATTTCGAGCTGGAGATCGAAGCGCCGGAACGCAGCCCGGATTTGCTGATGCGTCTGGATAACATGGGCTTTTCCTATGGTGATAAGAGCCTCTTTAAAAACATGAGCATGGTGCTGCGTGCAGGCAGCCGCATCGCGCTGTTAGGACCCAACGGTGCGGGAAAGTCCACCCTGATCAAGTTGCTGACAGGCGAGCTTCAGCCTACCACAGGCCGTCTGGAGGTCACGCCGGATATCCGCATCGGCTACTTCGCACAGCATCAGCTGGAAAATCTCGACAGCAGTGCCACGCCGCTGCAGCATCTGGAGCGCATCGCGCCCAAGGAAACCACGCTGGCGCTGCGCACCTTTTTAGGCCGTTTCGGTTTGGCAGGCAACAGTGAAGACAGGCCTGTTGCAAGTTTTTCAGGGGGTGAAAAAAGCCGTCTGGCGCTGGCTCTGCTGGCCTGGCAAAAACCCCATCTGTTGCTGCTTGATGAACCGACCAATCACCTCGATCTGGACATGCGCGATGCGCTGACACTGGCGCTCGAAGAGTACACGGGGGCTGTAGTGATCGTCTCCCATGATCGCAGCCTGATACGCGCGGTGGCCGACGAGTTGTGGCTGATCGCCGACGGCGAGGCGAAGTTGTTTGACGGCGATCTTGAGGATTACAAGGCATGGATAGAGTCTCGCCGCCCGCGCGAAACTGTACAGGTCAAAGTTGAAAAACCGGTTGCGGTGCAAAAACCTAACAAGAAGGCATTGCAGTCGAAACGCAACAAGCTCGAAACCGAGTTGGGCAAGGTGCAGATTGAATTATCCGAGATCAATGCACAGCTGGGCGATCCGGCGACTTACGCTGATTGTAGTGCCGACTTTATTGCCAAACTGAATGCCAGACGCGAAGTCGTGCAGGCCAAAGTTGATGAACTGGAAGAGGGCTGGCTGGAACTTGAAATGGCGCTGGAAGAGTAAGCGCTTGCCGCCGGTGGCGGCAAGCGTGTTGCCAATAATTAGGCAGCTATCACGGCATTAGCGTGCCGTTACGCCTACCGTGATGGTGTTGCCCGGTTGTTGCGGCATGGTGGTCACGCCCTCATGACCGCCATACATGTAATGCACCTCATACCCGCCAACGACCTGTTTCGACACTTCCCTGCATTGCTGTTGCATCGCAACGCTGCTGCCATTGTTACCGTCATTTTGCAGACGGTCGCCAGTGATTGCACCTGCAATGGCGCCTGCAGCACCTGCGGCCACGCGCCCGGAACCTTGCCCGACCTGGGATCCGAGCAAAGCACCCGCAATGCCGCCCAGTATGCTTCCGCCCATCGAACGATCGCCGGATGACTGGGTTTGAACCGGAACGTTGTAGCACTCCTGGCCGGTAACGGTCTGATATATGGGTCTTGATGAAATAACTTTTGCCGTGTCGGTAAAGTCATCTGCCATGGATTGCATGGATATTGCGGCAAAAATTACCGTAGCGATGATTTTTTTCTGCATGAGAATTCCTTTTTCTAGTCTAGTATTATCTGAAAAATTTCCAGCCTATGGTCCAAAGCGTTTAATGGGGGCCATAACCATTATAGTAAGTTGTCGTTCCGTATGTGACTTGTCCCCGGTTTACCGGAGGTTGCTGGTAAACCGGCGCTGCCTGATAGACGGGCGCGGGCTGTACGTAGATCGGGGCTGGCTGTACGTAAACCGGGGCCGGTTGCGCATAAACGGGCGCGGGTTGCATCATCATTCCACCCATCATACCCAGTCCCAGCATCAAACCCAGACCACCACCCTCATCG
>VFSW01004169.1_pt1 | contig 21543 bp, 17 predicted proteins | sample 5358111 | NCBI WGS metagenome assembly VFSW01 (sample SAMN11554181, study PRJNA540505) | mine drainage metagenome | isolation source: sediment from site ElyBrook_90M | place: USA: Ely Copper Mine, Vershire, VT | collected 2017 | reverse complement strand
GTCATGGCACAGCCCCAGGCCTGCTTTGCCTGCAATATCACATCTTTCTGGCCAGTATGGCCCTGGTCGTCCTCGCCGATGACGCCTACTTCTTCATGGTGGCCTGGGAGACCATGGCCCTCAGCTCCTATTTCCTGGTGACATCGCAGCATCGCTTTCCGGAGGTCCGCCGCGCCGGCTTCCTCTATCTCCTCATGGCCCATCTCGGCGCCATCTGTATCTTATTGAGTTTCGGCGTCTTACAGGGCGGACGATGGCAGTTCACCTTCGATGCGATGAGGTCAGCAACCCTCACTCCTGAGTGGGCCAGCGCCGCCTTCCTGCTCGCCCTGATCGGCTTTGGGACCAAAGCGGGCCTGGTTCCAGTGCACGTCTGGCTTCCCGAGGCGCACCCCGCCGCACCGTCGCCCGTATCCGCCATGATGAGCGGCCTGATGCTGAGCACCGCAGTCTACGGGATGCTACGGATCTCTTTCAATTTGTTGCATATACGCTATTGGTGGTGGGGCGTGCTGGTGCTAGGAGTCGGCCTGTTCTCGGCCCTCTACGGAGCAGTCTTCGCCGCAGTCCAGACCGACATGAAGCGCCTGCTAGCCTACTCCTCGATCGAAAACATCGGAGTGATCTTCACCGGCATCGGCCTGGCCATTCTCTTCGACGCCTCGCATCTCCCTTTATTTGCCGCACTTGCACTATCGGCCGCGCTCATCCATGCACTCAACCACTCCATCTTCAAGAGCCTGCTGTTCCTCGCAACGGGTTCGGTCCTGCATGCTACCAACCAGCGCAGCCTGGGCAAGCTTGGCGGCCTGATCCGAAGCATGCCATGGGTCGCATCGCTAGCCCTGATAGGAACGCTGGCCATCGCAGGCCTTCCCCCGCTCAACGGTTTCGTCTCCGAGTGGCTCCTACTGCAATCGTTTCTCTACACCCCGCAGATACCTCATGCCTTCCTCAACATGTTGATTCCATTGGGCGCAGCAGTGCTCGCGCTCACGGCAGCGCTGGCCGCCTACGTGATGGTGAAATTTTATGGAGTGATCTTTCTTGGCCAACATCGAGAACCGTCGCTGGAACACGCCCATGACGCGGGCTGGCTGGAGCGCATCGGCCTGGCCTGGTTAGCGCTCGGGTGCATTGCAATCGGCGTGATGCCGCAGCTTGCCTTGCGAGCCGCAGGCGCTGTCACAGGCACGCTGCTCGGGAAGACCGTCAACCTAGGGTCGCTGTTCGGCCTTTTGGCCCCAATTTCCCCCAAACAGGCCTCCTATAGCGGCCTGGTGCTGCTGGCAGGGATCCTTGTGGTCGTGGGGATCACCTTCGTCGTAGTACGAGCTTTAGCGCATGGGCGCATCCGCCGCACAGCGACATGGGACTGCGGCTACCCCTGGCAGACCTCGCGCATGCAGGATACGGCGGAGGGCTTTGGCCAGCCGATCCGTCACATCTTTGGATCGTTTTTTGGCATGGAGAGGGAACTGCCCTCGCCAGATGATTCCGCCCCGCAGTATCGAATTCGCATCGAGGACCGAATTTGGGGAGCACTCTATCAGCCGATTGCGCGCAGTGTGCAGCGGTTGGCGGATTGGATTGGACTGCTGCAAGGTGGCCGATTGCCCATCTACCTGCTCTACAGCTTTCTCACGCTGATTGCTTTGCTGGTGTTTGTCCTATGACCGCGATCACCATGATCCGTCAACTCGGCGAAGTGGTGCTTGCCATCGCCATTGCGCCGCTGTTCGCAGGATGGATTGCTCAATGCCGCGCGTGGCTGCAGAGCCGCACGGCGCCGCCGCTGATCCAGCCGTATCGCATGCTGCGCAAGTTGTTCAACAAGGATGCCGCGCTCGCAATCGCCGCATCGCCACTATTCCGGATGACGCCCTACATTCTGTTCGGAACGATGGTACTGGCCGCTGCGATTATTCCCTCCATCGCGACTGATTTGCCGTTTGCACGAGCAGCCGACGCGATCGCCCTGATCGGTTTGTTCGCAACAGCGAGGGTCTTTCAATCGCTCGCGGCCATGGACATTGGCACGGCATTCGGCACGATGGGCGCACGCCGCGATATGATGATTGGTTTTCTCGCAGAACCGGCGCTGCTGATGGTTCTATTCAACGCGTTTCTGCTGTCCGGAAGCACGGCGCTGCCCAGTGTGGTGGACGCATCGACGATACATCCGTCCTTCGTCGACCCAAGCCTGCTCTTTGCTGCGATAGCGTTCCTGATGGTCCTTCTGGCAGAAAACGCCCGTATTCCCATCGATAATCCCGCAACCCACCTTGAACTCACGATGATCCACGAAGCCATGGCGCTGGAATATTCTGCGCGTCATCTGGCGCTGGTCGAGTGGGCTGCGGATTTGAAGCTCTTCAACTATGCCTGCATTGGGTTTGCTCTTTTTCTGCCATGGGGCATCGCGACGCACGGCAGAGACGGTGCTGTAGCGCTTGCCGTGGCCGTAGGTGCGTTGCTGGTCAAACTCATTTTAGCTGGTGCGGTGCTGGCATTGATTGAATCTCTATCAGCCAAGTTGCGCATCTTCCGTGCCCCGGAGTACCTGGCAATTTCATTTCTGCTCGCCGTTCTGGGATTGCTCGTTCACCTTCTGTTGGAGGCATAGATCCGATGCATTCGTCGTATGTGATTACCGAAGCGCTGAACCTGCTGGCCGCGAGCCTTCTGCTCATCTCCTTCGCGATGCTGTCACGGCGGCGCACGCAGCGCTTGATTACGCTGTTTGCCTGGCAGGGTGCGGTGCTCTTCGCGTCAACCTATCTGGTCGCTTATCGCGCAGGCTTGACCGAACTCTATTACTCTGCCGCACTCACGCTTCTGCTGAAGGTGATCGCGTTGCCATGGATTCTCCATCGCCTGATTCGTCGCCTGGGGGTCCAGTGGGACAGCGAACCTCTGGTCAATATCCCTGCCACCATGCTGGTGGGATTGGGCCTGGTCATATTCGCCTTTGGCCTGGCGCAGCCGATCAGCCGGATGGCCACAACGATTACGCGCAACACCATCGGCATTGCCCTCGCGGTTATCTTCCTTGCTTTCCTCATGATGATCACGCGCCGCAGGGCCGTCACGCAGGTGATTGGATTTCTTGCCATGGAAAACGGTCTCTTTTTCGCCGCCACGAGCGCAACCTATGGCATGCCGATGGTGATTGAGTTGGGCATTGCACTCGATCTGCTGATTGGGTTCTTCATCCTGGGAATATTTTTCTTCCAGATCCGCGAGCAGTTCGACAGCCTCGATCTCAGCAACATGGAAGCTCTGAAGGAGGAATGAAGTGGTGATACTGATCATTCTCGGTTTGCCGCTGCTGGGAGCGCTCTTGTTGGCGCTGTTCGGCCCGCAGCGCTTTGCCGCAGATCTGAATGCCGGAATAAGTCTCGCCACCTTGATTGCCGTCGTATTCCTGGTTCTGCGCGTGCTCCATCACGGGTCTATCCTGGTTTTACATGACCAGTTCTTTGTGGATTCGTTCAATGTATTTCTGGTTGCACTTACGGCCTTTGTTGGATTCACGACCGCGCTCTTTTCGCGGCCTTACATGCGAATTGAAGAACAGCGAGGTCGTCTCAATGCTGCGAGGCTGCGCCTCTACCACAGCATGTATCAGGTCTTCATGGCCGCGATGTTTCTGGCGCTGCTGACGAATAATATGGGGCTGCTCTGGGTGGCGATGGAAGCTGCAACACTCTCGACCGTGCTATTGGTCTCGCTTTATCGCACGCGCGCCAGCCTGGAAGCTGCGTGGAAATATTTCATACTGTGTGGCGTGGGCATTGCGCAGGCACTCTTTGGAACGATCCTGCTCTACCTGGCAGCAGAACACGTCTTAGGGCCCGAGGGAATGACGGCTCTCCTGTGGACTCATCTGAATGCCGTGAAGGGGCAGCTCGAACCCAGGGTGCTGGGGTTGGCCTTTGTCTTTCTGCTGGTCGGCTACGGGACCAAGGTAGGGCTCGTCCCCTTGCACAATTGGCTCCCCGATGCTCACGCAGAAGGTCCAACGCCGGTATCGGCTGTGCTCTCGGGGCTGCTCCTGAATGTTGCGCTATACGCTGTTATCCGCTGCAAGATTCTGGTCGAGGGATCCATCGGCACCTACCTTCCCAGCCACATGCTCATGGGTTTTGGCCTGCTCTCCGCGGTGTTTGGCGCCTTCTTTCTATGGAGGCAGCGTGATATCAAGCGGCTCTTTGGATACTCCTCGATCGAACATATGGGCATCATCACGTTTGCCTTTGGAATTGGTGGACCGATCGCAAACTTTGCTGCACTGCTCCACATGACGGTCCACTCGCTCACCAAGTCGTCCATCTTTTTTACCGCAGGTCACGCGTCGCAGACCGCTGAGACACAGCAAATGGATGGTATCCGCGGTCTGGCGAGCATTAGTCCGACGATCGGCTGGGGGCTCATGCTCGGTTCTCTTGCGATTCTCGGCATGCCGCCGTTTGGTGTGTTCGCCAGCGAATTTCTGATTCTGACCACCGCAATGCGTGAGCATCCGTGGACGACACCATTTCTACTGATCGCACTCGGTGTCGCATTCGCGGCCATCTTCCGGAAGGTTCAACCGATGGTGTTTGGAGACAGCGATGCGCCGCCGCTGTCACATTCTCCTGCGCTGATTCCGGTCTTTCTTCACCTTGCGATCGTGCTGATGCTGGGCGTTTATATCCCGTTCGTACTTGCGGAGTGGTACCGGGCAGCAGCACTGCTGATTGGAGGTTGACGATGGAGTCGGAGAGGACGGACGATCGGCGGACAAATACGTTTGGGAACTTGCCGTGCAGCCGTATGTGCGTCGACCGCGAGCAATGGCTCCGAACGGCCGAGCAACTGTGCGAGTCGGGTGGCCGGCTGCTCACGCTGTGGGGAACGGACGACCGCGATGGTGCGGGCGGCTTTCGGATCGACGCAGCGTATTTGCTCTCCGATAGTGTGCGCATAGTCGAACACCGGATAGCGGATGAAACGGAGCCGTGGTATCCGAGTCTCGCCAGCTTGTTTCCCGCAGCCCTGCGCATGCAGCGCGCTGTCTATGATCTCCTTGGAATTTCTACCGATGAGAACGATGATCGCGGATGGGTGCGTCATGGAGGCTGGCCGCAGACGATCTTCCCCCTTAGACGCGATGTCGATGCAAAGCAGCAATATCCCGTCGTCTCGCAGGCCTATCCTTTCGTTTCGGTCGAGGGGGATGGGGTGCATGAAATCTCTGTAGGACCGGTCCATGCCGGAACGATCGAGCCCGGCAATTTCCGCTTTTCGATCGTAGGAGAGAAGGTCTTGCGACTTGAAGAGCGGCTCGGATACACGCATAAAGGAGTTGCAAAGCAATTTGAAAGCCTAACGCAGCAGACGGGGCATCGATTGGCGGCGCGTGTCTCTGGGGACTCCGCGGTTGCCTTTTCGTGGGCCTATTGTTCAGCGTTGGAGGCTATTACGGCAACAACATGTTCAGCACGGGCGCTCTTACTACGAGCCCTGGCGCTGGAACATGAGCGGCTCGCTAATCATCTGGGGGATCTGGGAGCGCTCGGCAACGATGCGGGTTTCGCCTTCGGACTCACGCACTTCTCAAAACTGAAAGAAGACCTGCTGCGCGCCAACAGCATCGCGTTTGGTGCGCGATATCTGATGGACTATGTGGTGCCTGGCGGAGTGGCGGTCGATGTGAGTGCCGAGGCTCGGGGTCGGTTGCTCGAGTTGTACGATGGCTTGGAGTCGTCGGTCATCAATCTACGCGCGATCTACGATAATCACGCGGGATTGCAGGACCGCTTTCGGGAGGCGGGACGGTTGGACCGTAGCACCGCGAAGCGACTGGGTGCGATCGGTTTAGCGGGCCGCGCTTCGGGACTTGCATTCGACTTGCGCGTCAACCATCCGTGGGCACCCTACACCTCGCTTGAAGTAACCATGCTGACGCAGACGGGTGGCGATGTTGCGGCGCGCGTGCAGATCCGGTTCGACGAAGTGATGGAATCGCTGCGTCTGTGCCGTGCGTTGCTCGCCGATAGTCCTGTCGGAGAGATTCAGACTACGATCCCCGCGGCACCAGCGGATCAGTTGGGGCTGGGAATCGTCGAAGGCTGGCGCGGTCCGGTCATGGTTGCTCTCGAAACAAGTACCGATGGCGGCATCCATCGTTGTCATGTGCATGATCCGTCCTGGCAGAACTGGCCACTGATCGAGCACGCCATTATCGGCGATATTGTGCCGGACTTTCCCTTGATAAACAAGTCTTTCAATCTGTCCTACAGCGGACAGGACGGGTGATCGAACCATGTGGAACACACTTTCACGCATGTTGCATGCAGGATTATTGACTGAGCCACTTCCCAAGGGAAGTGAGGAGAGATCTACGCTCGAAGGGCTGCCCACTGAGGTCCTGCAGCAGAATCTACTCGGCGTCCTTGGGCGCGCGCTTTGCATCCGCCACGTCGACGCGGGTTCATGCAATGGTTGTGAGCTGGAGATCCAGGCACTCGGGAACCCCTACTACAATCTGGAGGGAGCGGGGATCAAGTTCGTTGCCAGCCCACGCCACGCGGACCTCCTTCTCGTGACCGGCCCCGTCTCAGTGAACATGGAAGAGGCTCTAAAGCGTACGTACGAAGCCATGCCCGAGCCGAAGATGGTCATTGCTGTAGGTGATTGCGGAACGTGCGGCGGAGTGTTCGGCAGCAGCTATGCGAGCCGAGGTGGGGTTGCCAACGTTATTCCTGTCAACAAGGCGGTTCCAGGCTGCCCGCCAAGTCCATCGGCGATCCTGGGCGGCATTCTTGATTTGACCCGATCGACGGCAGACGGGGCTTGAATTACAGCGTCTAGGCAGGCACAAAGAGGTCTGCCTCTATGAACGTTGCGTTGGTCGTCCTGGCATGCTAACGTCGCGCGCAGGTCGATGCGGGGCACGTCGGGTGCGTGCCAGTCGGCATAGTGATTATGCGTCGTCCGATCATAGATCTGTAGGCTGCTTGAAAGTGAAATGATCTGGGGATGGAACGATAGCGATCGGAATGGGACGATATGATACGCGCGTTATAGCCGATGGTTGGGATGATAGTCACGTGATCGCGCAAAGGATAGAATGGGCCGATAGACGTGGCGGGGGCGGGTGAAATGGCAGGTGGCGTCCCAGATTCGGGTCAAGTATCTCGGGCTGCTCCTGCGGATATGCCCAATCGCGGGCAGGCAGAAAGCTGGCTGGCGGCCATTGTCGAATCGTCCGACGATGCGATTCTCGGAATGACACTTTCTGGCATCATTACCAGTTGGAATGCAGCGGCGACGCGTATCTTCGGATACGAGTTGAACGAAGTTGTCGGCAAATCTGTCACAGTTCTCGCGTGGCCCGGAGAAGAAGAGCGGGTCGAGACGTTTCTTGCGACTCTGCGACGCGGGGAGCGCGTTGACCATTGTGAGGTCGCAAGAAAGCACAAGGACGGAACTAGGATCATTGTTTCGCTGAGCCTCTCGCCCATCGTGGATGGAGGGGGCACGATTATCGGAATTGCGAAGATTGCACGCGACATTACAGCGCGAATGGAAGCGGCAGGAGCTCTGGAGGCCAGTGAGCTCCGACTCCATACCCTGACAGAGCAGGAGGCGAATGCCCGGGCGGAGATGCTGGCGGAGCGCAGGTTCAGGGCGTTGATCGAGAACGCTCCGGATGCGATTTTGCAGGTGGATCCTCGGGGTGCGATTGTGATAGCCAATCGCACGGCCGAGACTATGTTTGGGTATAACCGCGAGGAGCTAATGGGGAGCAGGGTGGATTTGCTTGTTCCGGAAGCCAATCGCGCGGGACATGCCGCCCACCGCAAGTCGTTCGCTGCGGCCGGTCTGACGCGACCGATGGGACTGGGAATCGAACTGTTTGCCCGCCGCAAAGACGGGACGACGTTTCCCGTGGAGATCAGTCTGAGCCCGATGCAGACATCGGGTGGAGTCCATGTCACGGCGGTGATTCGGGATGTTACTGAGCGGAAGCAGACCGAGCAGCGAGTTCGAACGCTGCAACAGAGTTACATGACTGAGTTGGAGGCACGACAAAAGGAAGCGGAACGCCTTAATCGCCTCAAGAGCGAGTTTATGGCGAGCATCAGCCACGAACTTAGGACGCCGCTGCATACGATCATTGGCTTTGCGGAACTCCTTGAAGAAGAGACTGAAGGGGTGCTGAACGAAAAGCAGAGACGATTTCTGCATCACATTCATGCTGATTCTGAGCACCTGCTGGGCCTGATCAATGACGTGCTCGATTTGAGCCGTATTGAGGCGGGTGGGCTTCATTTGCACACCGAGTCGCTCTCCTTGCGGACCATTGTTGAGGAGGCGGTGAATGCAATTCGTCCGTATGCGGATTCAAAGTCGGTCTCGATTCGGGAGGGAGAGCATCTTGACGTAAGCATTTTGGCGGACGCGATGAGACTTCGGCAAATTCTCTATAACCTCCTGAGCAATGGAGCGAAGTTTACAGCGGCCGGTGGCGAGGTCTGTGTGGATGCAGAGGTGGAGGGGGATTCGGTCAGGATTACCGTCGCGGATACCGGATTAGGCATTGCTCCAGAGGAGTGCACCCGCATCTTCGACAAGTTTTATCAGGTGGGGTTTACACCGGTTGGCGTGCGGGAAGGAACGGGGCTCGGCTTGGCGATCTGCAAGCAACTGGTGGAGATGCAGAAAGGAACGATCTGGGTGGAGAGCGAGCCGGGTCAGGGAAGTCGCTTCCATTTCACCTTGCCTCACAACCAGATGTGATTTAAATCACAGGCTTTCGTGCGGCCCACCCCTAAGCTCAAGGGGTGCAATCACGACTCCCAGCTCGCTCGCAGGGTGACGAGCGATCGTCGGCCACGCGGATTCTCATCGCCGACGATACGTTGAGCAGTCGAGAACTGCTGCGGTCGATCCTGGAGAGCAGCGGCTACGAGGTGGACGAAGCCGGCGATGGCGAGCAGGTGCTCGAACGAGCGATCGCATTCGCTCCGCATCTGGTGATCCTCGATCTCAAAATGCAGAAACTGGACGGGTGTTCTGCTGCCATAGCCTTACGGAAGATTCCCGCCTTCGAAGAGATACCCATTGTGGCGCTCGCGGCTGCATTGCCAGAGGTGATCCCTGAACAGATGACACAGGCCGGTATTACGCGATGCCTGGTGAAGCCGATCGGGCCGTCGCGTCTGCGGGAGTGTGTTGCGAGCCTGCTGTAACTAACGAGGTCGGAGTCGATGAGAAGATATCGAGTTCAGGAAGAGAGTTCGTATCGCTTCATTTTGTAGCGGAGGGCGTCGCGGCCGATACCAAGGCGTCTAGCAGCCTCTGATTGGTTTCCTCCGGACGCGCGCAGGGCCTCTTCGACGAGTTGGCGCTCTTGCGCTTCGAGTACCGACGGGCTGTCCCAGTTGGGGTCAGGACGCTCATGGATCTGCACGAGATTCTCGGGGAGATCTTCGACATCGAGCGTCGTGCCGTCCGCGAGCATGCACGCACGGCCTATGACATGCTCGAGTTCCCGTACATTGCCCGGCCAACTGTAGCGCTTGAGAACAATCAAAGCGCGCGGAGTGAGACCTTCAATGTGCTTGGAAAACTCTGCGCTGAACTTTCGGACGAAGTGGCGGGCGAGGAGCGGAATATCCTCCGAACGCTCATTCAATGAGGGGACGGTGAGTTCGACCATCGAGAGGCGATAGTAGAGATCTTCGCGAAAATTTCCGCTCGCAATCGCGGCCCTCAAGTCGTGGTGGGTGGCGGCGACTATGCGGACATTGACCTTTCGAGATGTGAGAGAGCCTACGGGGAGAATTTCCTGATTTTGGATGGCGCGGAGGAGTTTTGCCTGGGTTGGAATGGGCATGTCTCCTATCTCATCGAGGAAGAGGGTTCCTCCATTTGCGAGTTCGAAAAGCCCGGATTTGTCGCGGTCTGCGCCTGTGAAGGCACCGCGAACATGGCCGAAGAGTTCGCTCTCGAACAGTGTCTCGACGACGGCGGAACAGTTGAGGACTACGAATTTCCCCGGCACGCGGCTGCGACGATGGAGAGCTGTTGCGAGGAGGTCCTTTCCGGCACCCGTGGGACCATGGATGAGTACGGATCGATAGTGAGGCGCTACCCGCTGAACCATGGCAAAGAGATCCCACATCTGGTCGCTCATTGCCTGGAGCCCCTCAAATTCGAGGTCCTGCGCGCCCGAATCGGAGCCAGAGTGGGCCCTTTTCCTGCGGTTCGCTGCCTCGATGAGGGAAGCGACGCGCTCGCGAAGGATGGTGACCTTCACCGGCTTTTGGAGGTAGTCGGCAGCGCCTTGACGGATGGCTGCAACGGCGGTTTCTGAGGTGTAATGCGCGGTCATCAGGATGACGTCGATGGACGAGTCGAAGTTGACGACGTGTTGCAGGACATTGAGTCCGCTCATGCCCGGCATCACCAGATCGGTCACTACGAGGCGTGGACGGTGCTTCCGTACGAGTTCCAGGCCATCGACCGGGTTGGAGGCCGTGTAGACCGCCGCGTCCGAATGGGACAGGGCCGCGGAGAGCAGTTCGAGGCTCCCCACGTTATCGTCAATCACGACAATGGAAACGGCTTCGGGCATCGTATGGAGTGACGTCTGTCACCTAATCCTATATGGCGATGGCAGCACTGGCTAGCTGGGTGAAATGACGCAGCTGCTGCGCGTGGCCGCGCACTTAGATCGTTGGTGTGTCGTATTGCACCGGCACATGTGATTGAAATCACAGGGTCTGGGGATTGGCCAGGGGATTGCTGTATCAGGGGCAGACGTTACTTTATGGAGGATTCAATGTCCAAGTGCCTGACCTGCCCACACGCTGGAAAATATGCCTTCTGCAAACTAGGATCGGAGTCCCGAGGATTCCTCGAATCCAACTCGCTGAAGACCGCCTATTCGCGAGGCTCCGCCCTGTTTCGGGAGGGTGACCGAAGCAATGCGGTGTTTGTGGTGTGTTCAGGCAAAGTGAAGGTCTCAGCGACCTCCAGGGACGGGCGAACCATGATTTTGCGGGTGGCAGACGCCGGGGACGTACTGGGCATGAGCGCAGCCTTGACCAAAGGTGAGTATGAAGTGACAGCCGAGGCCATCGAGCCTTGCACTGTCCGTGTGCTTCATCTCAAGCACCTCACCACCATGTTGGAGACCTACGCGGATGCCAGCCTGGGGGCTGCGAACGTATTGGCGGAGGACTACCGTGCGGCGTTTGATGAAGCCCGATTGATCGCGCTTCCAGCGTCGCCTGCAGGGCGGGTCGCCCGGCTGATTCTGGATTGGGCCGATGACGCAAAGAGTCGTTCGAATTCCCTAATCACCATGTCGCTGACGCATGAGGAGGTCGCATCGATGACCGCGACGACTCGCGAGACCGTAACTAGAACGCTCGGCCGGTTTCGCAAGGAGAAGATCATTTCGACGCATGGGGTCGTGCTGACAGTGCTGCAACCGAGGGCGCTCGAACGGCTGTGTGCCTGCTGACCGGAGGTGTGGGCCCTACGGAGCCCATGCTGCAAGATCAATGAGTCATTTGGTCAGGTGGACCAAGCCAGCGTCCGAATCTCCGGATGCTGGCTTCGCTTTGGTACTGGCGTTCTGTCCACCGGGCATCGTGCGAGGTGGAATCGTTCAGAGACTTGCCTCCCCAATATTCCTCGGATGACTCGCGGGGCGAAGTTCATTAGCTGAAGAGAAACTCCTTGGTTCGAAGATCTTTGACCGTGTCGCGCAGTTTGGCGGCCTTTTCGAACTCAAACTTCTTTGCAGCCTCGCGCATGTCACTCTCGAGATTCGCAATGTAACTGTCAAGATCAGCCTGAGTGTCGAATTCGGGAAGCGTTGCATCCTCATCGGTGAGATCCGCATAGTCGGCCTTGAGAACGGTGGCGAGCGAATCCCCAATGCTGCGAATAATGGTCTGTGGTGTGATGCCATGCTCTTGGTTGAACGCGACTTGCTTTTCGCGTCGACGATCGGTTTCGTCAATGGCACGGCGCATGGAGTCGGTCATCTTGTCGGCGTAGAGAATAGCGCGCCCTTCGAGGTGACGGGCTGCGCGTCCAATGGTCTGTATGAGAGAGCCCTGGGAGCGCAGGAACCCCTCCTTGTCGGCATCGAGAATGGCAACGAGGGAGACCTCGGGAAGGTCCAACCCCTCGCGTAGTAGATTGATCCCGATCAAGACGTCGTACTCGCCTTTGCGCAGGTCGCGGAGGAGCCGTATGCGCTCCAGGGTCTCGATCTCAGAGTGCATGTATCGACAGCGGACACCGACTTCGGTGTAGTAGTTCGCGAGATCCTCGGCCATGCGCTTGGTGAGGGTGGTGACGAGGACGCGCTGATCCTTTGCTGCGCGATCTCGAATCTCCGCGAGTAGGTTGTCGATCTGACCTTTGACGGGACGGATTTCAACTTCGGGGTCGACAAGTCCGGTGGGACGAATGATCTGTTCGACTACGACTCCGGCAGACTTTGTGAGTTCGAACGGGCCGGGCGTTGCGGACACGTAGATGGTTTGGCCGACGCGTGTCTCGAACTCTTCAAAGCGGAGGGGGCGGTTGTCCATGGCGGAGGGTAAACGGAACCCGTAGTCGACCAGATTCTGCTTGCGCGAGCGGTCACCGTGCCACATCCCATGTAGCTGCGGGACGGTGACGTGGGACTCGTCGATGAAGACGAGGAAGTCGCGCGGAAAGTAGTCGAGCAGTGTGGGCGGAGGTTCGCCGGGAAGGCGCCCGGAGAAGTGGCGCGAGTAATTTTCGATGCCATGGCAGAAGCCCACGGACTTGATCATCTCCAGATCGAAGCGAGTGCGTTGGTGGATGCGTTGCGACTCGACCAGGCGGCCATCCTTTTCGAGTTGAGCCTCCCAGTCGGAGAGTTCCGCGAGGATGCCATCGATCGCAGCGTTCTTTCGCTCCGGAAGAACCACGTAATGGCTTTTGGGATAGATGGGCAGCCGCGAATACTTCTGCTTGACCGTACCGAAGAGTGGGTCAATTTGGCTGAGGCCGTCAATCTCGTCTCCGAAGAGCTCGATGCGAAAGGCATTCTCGTCGTAGGTCGGATAGACTTCGATGACATCCCCGCGCACGCGAAATGTTCCGCGTCGAAAGTCAACGTCGTTGCGCTCATAGAGAATCTCAACCAGACGGCGAGTGATGTCCTGCCGTTTGATTTTCTGCCCCTTCTCGAGCAGGAGCAGCATGCCATAGTAGGCCTCGGGGGAGCCAAGGCCGTAGATGCAGGAGACTGAGCTGACGATGATGGCATCGTGGCGTTCGAAGAGGCTGCGCGTAGCCGAGAGGCGAAGCTTGTCGAGCTCATCGTTGATGGTGGACTCTTTTTCGATGTACAGATCGCCAGCAGGAATGTAGGCCTCAGGTTGATAGTAGTCGTAGTAGGAGACGAAGTACTCAACCGCGTTGTTCGGAAAGAACTGCTTGAACTCGTGATAGAGCTGCGCGGCCAGTGTCTTGTTATGTGCGAGGATGAGCGCCGGACGGTTGAGTTCTGCGATGACCTTGGCCATGGTGAATGTTTTGCCCGAGCCAGTGACGCCGAGTAACACCTGGTCCTTCTCGCCAGCGTTAAGTCCGGAGACAAGTTCGGCGATGGCACGCGGCTGGTCGCCCTGCGGTTTGTAGTCGGAGACGAGCTGAAAGTCCATCCTTGTAGGATAGGTCAAGGGAGGGTGAAGATGTCTGACGGAGCAACTGAGCTTTGGCTGGTACGTCACGGAGAGACCGAGTGGAGCCTGGACGGGCGGCATACCAGCTGGACCGATATTCCACTCACCAGCCGTGGACGCGAGCGCGCCAGAAGCTTGCGTGTAGTTCTCGCGAGGACACAATTTAGTGCTGTATTCGTGAGCCCGCGGCAGAGGGCGATGGAGACCTGTAGGATTGCTGGGTACGGAGACGTTGCCATTGTCGACGATGACCTTCAAGAGTGGGACTACGGCGAGAGTGAAGGGAAGACCACCGAGCAGATGCGCGAGTTGCACGGACCGCAGTGGAGTGTGTGGACCGATCCCATCCTCGGTGGCGAGACGGTGGAGCATGTGGGCCAGCGTGCTGATGCGGTGATTGCGAAGGCCGTGGCTGCCGCGCCTGCCGGCGGTGCGATTGCCCTGTTCGCGCATGCGCATATTCTCAGGATTCTTGCGGCCCGGTGGATCGGACTGCCCGCAGTGGGAGGCAGATACTTTGCGCTCGGTACGGGGAGTGTGAGCGTGCTTGGATTTGAGCGTGAGACGCGAGTTATCGCCAAGTGGAATCATGTGGAAGAGGAAGACTAACGAAGACCCTACTGGACGAAGCGACGAATCCATGGGATCTTCGTTTGCGCAAGAGATTGGAGAAATCGGCGAATGGATTCGATAGTTGAGCTGAAACATGTGCACGTGGCCCGCGGGAGCAATATCGTTCTGCACGATCTGAACTTGCGCATCGATGCCGGCGAGCATCTGGCGATCCTGGGGCCGAATGGCTGCGGCAAATCGACGCTGCTCAAGACGATTACCTGCGAGGTCTATCCCCTCGTGCAGTCGGAGACATCGGTACGCATCATGGGCCGGGAACGCTGGGACTTGACGCAGTTGAAACGTCGCATGGGGGTGGTGGCAGCCGAGTTGCCCGGCAGGGCAACGCTCACCACCACTGGGCTGGATGCGGTCCTCACCGGCTTCTTCTCCAGTTCCACGCTGTGGCCCAATCTCACCGTCACGGCGGCCATGCGCGAGCGCGCCGAGGAGATCATCATGCTGGTCGGTGCAGAGGATCTACGCACCAAGCCGGTCGGTGAAATGTCTGCGGGCCAGCAACGCCGCATCATGATTGGCCGCGCGATTGCCGGTACCGCTTCGATGAATGATCAGGGTAGCGTCCAGATGCTGCTGCTCGACGAACCGTCGAACGCGCTGGATCTGGGAGCGCAACATGATCTGCATGAGATGCTGCGTGGATTAGCACAGCGCGGAACCGCAATTCTCCTCATCACGCATCACATCGCAGATATTCTGCCCGAGATCGATCGTATCGTGATGATGCACGAGGGCCGCATAGTGGCGGATGGAGGCAAGGCGGACCTGCTCACGGAGCGACGCTTGAGCCATCTATTCGGACGCGAGATATCTATGACCGAACGCGGTGGGTATTGGAACGCATGGTGAGCGGAATTAACGCTCTGTGCCCGTCGAACTGAGTTGCAACGTAACTAGTTCAGGTCGCTGGAGCTTGCTGGGGCCAAGCATAGCGACCTTGGGCAGTGGTCCGCGTACCATCGCCACTTCGTCGCAGGCGTAGAGGCGCGGGCACGTCTGGCAATCCTTGTAGATCTTGTCGGGCATGGCATCGCGGTCGGCAACACGAAAACCGAAGTGCTCGAAGAAGTCTGGAATGCGCGTGAAGAGGCACACCGACACGACAGCGTGTTGCTCCGCTTCTTCGACAAGTGCTTTCAGGAGTAGACCTCCGGCGCCCTGACCCTTGGCCTCAGGCCTCATGACGATGGACCGCACCTCCGCCAGGTGAGGACCGTACAGATGCAGTGCACCGCATCCGAGGAACTCACCCTCGGTGGTTTCTGCGACCGTGAAGTCTCGAATATTCTCGCAGATCTCGGCGTAGCTTCTGCGCAGAAGCGTGCCGTCTCCCGAGAGTGAGTTCACCAGATCGAAGATGTTACGCGCATCCTGAAGGTGCGCCTTATGTATGGTTACATCAGGCATCGACTGCCTCCGTGGCGGATGAGCGCCTTATATCCGCGCGACGCTTTGCCCGTTCCCGCGCTGCTCGGAGAGCTTGGAGAACGCGTGGTGTTGCCGTTCCTCCCACAACATCATGGCAGTCGATCGTTGCCTGCAGAGAGATAGCTTCATGGAAGTCGGAACCGAACTCCGGTGCAAACTGCTCCAGCTCCTTGGGCGAGAGCGCATCGAGTTCCACACCGCGCTCAAGCGCAAAGCGCACGACGTTTCCGATGATCTCATGAGCCTTACGAAACGGAACGCCTTTGTGCGTCAGATAGGTTGCGGCGGCCATGGCATTAAGATAGCCGGATTGCGCAGCGCTATTCATTCGATCCAAACGAAACTTGAGAGAGCGCGTAAAGATCGGCAGCACGCTGAGGATTCCGGCAATCGTATCGGACGCGTCAAATACGGGTTCCTGGCCCTCCTGCAAATCCTTGTTGTACGCCAGTGGCAGGCCTTTGAGGATGGTTGTGAGTGTTGTAGCGGCTCCAGCCAATCGACCGCACTTGCCACGAATGAGCTCCGTCAAATCGGGATTCTTCTTCTGGGGCATCGCGCTCGAGCCCGTGGAGAAGCGCTCTGGTAGATCGAGAAATCCAAACTCTGCGGTGGCATAAAGCGTGAGCTCTTCTGCAAATCGCGAGATGTGCACGCCAAGGACCGCCAGTATCTGGGCGAACTCCACCGCGAAGTCACGGTCGCTCGTTGCATCCATGCTATTGGGCGTGGGCGAGTCAAAACGAAGAGCTTCGGAAGCGATCGTCCGGTCGAGCGCGAGAGTTGCGCCGGCGACAGCACCCGAGCCCAGTGGGCAAGTGTTCATGCGTGTGCGCGCATCGAGCATCCGCGAATGGTCGCGTTCCACCATGCTCACATACGCTAGTAACCAATGCGCAAGCAGGACAGGCTCAGCGCGTTGCAGATGCGTGTAGCTGGGCATCGCCGCTGTCCCTACTGATTCCGCGAGAGAGAGGAGCGAATCGATCCACTGTTCGAGACCGTAGAGCGTAGTGTCGATGCTGTCGCGGACGAAAAGGCGCATGTCTGTGGCGATCTGTTCATTGCGACTGCGGCCAGTGTGAAGCTTGAGCGCCAGCGTGCCAATCTCTTTGGTGAGTTCGAGTTCAACGAAGTGGTGCACATCTTCGGCTTGCGGGGCGCTGGCGACGATGGCTGCGCCAATCTGCGCGTTGGAGGTCTCGTAGTCTATCTGGCCACTGGTCGCGGAGATGCGATGCGACCAGTTGATGAGGCGCTCGCCAACGCGCGTGAGCCCTGCGAGGGTCTGGTCGAGTTCTGCGGTGGTAAGAACCCCCGCAGCGGCGATCATCCGTGCGTGAGCAGAACTGGCTGCCACCTCCTGAGGAAGCAAGCGCCAGTCGAAGGGGAAGCTCCGCTGCCACTGCTCGAAGGTACGATCCAGTGGCTCGCGAAAGCGCCCTGACCACATCTTTGGGGATTCGTTGGACATCGTGTGAAGCGTACCTCAGGGGCAAAAGCCCGATAAACATTTTGCGTAAATTACGGCATGGCGAAGGTTGTGCCAATTCGAATTGTTAATAGGTTGGGCCAACGAGTAGTGTAGTTATTCCTTGCCACTCCTGCTGCTCAGTTGTGGCATCTCCGAGCCTTTACTAAGCGTGAGTAGACCGCTGTTGGCGTAAGTCATCAGTTTGGCTCGGGTGTCGGTGATGTCGAGATTGCGCATGGTGAGTTGGCCGATACGATCGCGAGGGGAGAACGCGGATTCGGTCTTCTCCATGCTGAGGCGCTCGGGGCTAAAGGTAAGGTTGGGCGAGTCCGTGTTCAGGATGGAGTAGTCGTTGCCGCGGCGCAACTCTAGCGTGACTTCACCGGTGACAGGCTTGGCGACCCAGCGCTGTGCTGCTTCGCGCAGCATGATTGCCTGAGGGTCAAACCAGCGTCCCTGATAAAGAAGGCGGCCAAGCCTGCGTCCGCTCTCACGGTATTGCTCGATCGTATCCTCGTTGTGGATGCCAGTGATCAGCCGTTCGTAGGCGATGAACAAAAGAGCAAGTCCCGGCGACTCATAAATGCCGCGGCTCTTGGCTTCGATGATGCGGTTTTCGATTTGGTCACTCATGCCCAGTCCGTGGCGGCCACCGATGCTGTTGGCTTCGAGCATCAGCGCCACAGAATCTACATATTCAGTCCCATTGAGTGCGACAGGGAAGCCTTCGTCGAATCGGATGGTGATCTCTTCGTGCTTGATGGTAACGTCATCGCGCCAGAATGCTGTGCCCATGATGGGGACGACGATTTTCATACTGCTCGTCAACAGTTCAAGGTCTTTCGCTTCATGGGTGGCTCCGAGGATGTTGGAGTCAGTCGAGTAGGCTTTCTCGGCGGGCATCTTGTAGCCGAAGCCGGACTTCTGCATGAATGCAGACATTTCTGCACGGCCTCCGAGTTCGTCGATGAAGGTGGCGTCGAGCCATGGCTTGTAGACCTTGAGGTTGGGGTTCACGAGCAGGCCATAGCGATAGAAGCGCTCGATATCATTGCCTTTGAAGGTTGAGCCGTCGCCCCAGATGTTGACGTCGTCTTCCTTCATGGCGGTCACCAGCATGGTTCCAGTGACTGCACGGCCGATGGGTGTTGTGTTGAAGTACGTAACCCCGGCTGTAGTGATATGAAACGCGCCGGACTGGAGCGCGGCGATGCCTTCGCGAACGAGCGGTCCGCGGCAGTCAATGAGCCGCGCCCTCTCCGCGCCGTACTCGAGCGCCTTGCGTGGGATATCGTCATAGTCAGTCTCGTCAGGCTGGCCGAGGTTAGCAGTATAAGCGTAGGGCACAGCGCCCTTCTGCTTCATCCAGTGCAGTGCTGCACTAGTGTCCAGCCCGCCGGAAAAGGCAATGCCCACCTTTTGGCCAAGCGGTAGTGTTTCGAGAATTACAGACATAGAGATGATCTTCCTGAGCCGTTAGCGTTTGGTACGGGCCTGCAAGCCGGCGCGGTTGCGATTGATGGGTAAGCGCTTGGCCCGGCCAAGCAGCATAAGAGTAATGGCCTTTTGCGCATGCATGCGGTTCTCTGCCTGATCGAAGGCGATCGACTGCGGTCCGTCGAGGACAGCATCCGTCACCTCGGCCCCGCGATGTGCGGGAAGGCAGTGCATGAAGACTGCGGAATCTTGTGCGCACAACATCAATTGCTCGTTCACCTGAAACGGCTTGAAAATTGGCGCGCGTCGCGCGGCTTCGTGCTCCTGACCCATGCTGGTGCAAACGTCGGTGTAGATCGCATCCGCATCAGTTGCTGCCTTCACGGGGTCGTGTGTGAGGGTGAGCGAGCCGCCAGTGTTTTCGGCGATCTCGATGGCCTTGTGGACAATCTCCAGCTTTGGCTCAAAGCCCTTTGGCGTTGCAACGGTGCAGTGGACGCCGAGCAAAGCCGCCGTAAGCATCAGCGAATGACAGACGTTATTGCCATCGCCCACGTACGTAAACTTCAGCCCTTCGAGTGAACCGAAGCGTTCCTCCAGCGTCATAAAATCTGCAATCGCCTGGCACGGGTGTTCGAGGTCAGAGAGTGCATTGATCACGGGAACCTTGGCATTCGCCGCCATCTCAGTGATGGTGTCGTGGGCGTAGGTGCGAAGTACGATGATATGCATCCAGCGCTCAAGATTGCGCGCTACATCGGGGATAGATTCGCGTTCACCGAGCGGAGAGCTTGTCTGGTTGACGAACAACGCATTGCCTCCGGCGGTATTCATGGCGGTCTCAAACGTGAGCCGTGTGCGCAAGGAGTCCTTCTCGAAGATGAGGACCATTTGCCTGGCATCGAGCGAGTGCCGGAAGTCTTCGGGCTGTGCCTTTACCGCGTGAGCCAATTCCATGATGGCCGTCATCTCCGCAACCGATAGGTCCGCGATGGAGCATAGATCGCGGCCGGCTAGATTCTTCGCGGTCTCGTTGAAGGCAGTGTCCGACTGAATTCCGAGACTGGTCACAGGACGCACCCGCTTCGGCGAATTCATCATGATGGTCTTATTGTCGACTGAAGCCGTGAATTTGTTATCTTTAGCGTCCATAAGTTTGCTATCCATGAATTGGTTCTCCGGCCAGCGATTCGCTGTGCAATGAGTTGGAGGGGCTATGCAGCGCAAGTAGCTCGCTGAGTGCTGCGATCGTCTGGTCGACGTGCTCGCGCGTGATGAGGAACGGGGGTAAGAAGCGAAGCACTGTCTCATGGGTTCTGTTGAGCAGAATGCGACGCTCCATCATGCCGGCAAGGATCGTCTTCGCCAGGGCATCTGAATTGAACTCCACGCCAATCATCAGCCCGAATCCGCGAACGTCGATGATGCTAAGGTGTTTCGCCTGTAACTCCCGAAGACGAGTTCGGAAATAGTCGCCCGTGGTGGTCACGTGATCCAATAAATGAGATTGTTCGATCTCGTCGATGACAGCAACCGCAACGGCACATGCCAACGGATTTCCGCCGAAGGTGGTGCCGTGCATGCCAGGTGTGAACGCACGCGCCGCCTCTTCTGTACAAACCATGGCTCCAATCGGAATGCCTCCAGCCAGCGGCTTGGCGAGCGTTGTTACGTCGGGCTGGATGCCATAGTGCTGGTAGGCGCACCACCTGCCTGTTCGTCCCATCCCGCTCTGAATCTCATCGAATATCAGCAGCGCGCCGGTAGAATCACAAAGGTCTCGCGCCGCTGCGAGGAACTCCTGCGCGACAGGATTGATCCCGCCCTCACCCTGAATTGGCTCAATGACGATGGCGCAGACATCCGTGGAGAATGCAGCGCGCAACGCGGCAACATCATTGAAGGCGACGAACTCAACATCAGGCATCACCGGAGCGAAGGGTTCGCGGTATTTCAACTTGTGTGTCGTTGCGACAGAGCCCATGGTGCGGCCATGAAAGCTATGCTCCAGCGCCAGGAACTTCGTTCCTAGCGTCTTTCCCTCAGCGCGCAGGCGCAGGGCGTGCGCACGCGCAAGCTTCAGCGACGCTTCCCAGGCCTCCGTACCGCTGTTGCACAGGAAGACGCGATCCAGGCCGGTCATCTCCGCAAGCCGCATCGCCAACTCAGTGGTGCCGCGGTGATAGAAAAGATTGGAGGTATGGACGAGTTGCTGGCTCTGCTCCGCGATGGCGCGCGTAATGACAGGGTGGTTGTACCCGAGCGCGCATACGCCGATCCCACTCAGCAGATCGAGGTATGCGTTGCCGTGTTCGTCGCGCAGATGAACGCCTTCGCCTGAGACGAAGAGTAGCGGGTTGCGCTCGTAGGTTTGGACCAGGAGCCTAGACTCGGCGGCCTGAAGTTCCTTCAGGGTATATTCCTGTGCAGCTTTCATGCGACCATGACCTCCGTTCCATCGTTGATGCGCGAGCTCAGTAGATCAGGAAGCACCGATGCAGACTCGGCTGGGAGGATTCGTACTCGCTTGACCCCGTGCAGGAGTGCCTCCTTGCAGGCATTTAACTTGGGCAACATGCCACCGGAGACAATTGCCTGCTGCTCCAGCGCCGGTATCTGCTTAAGGGAGAGCCAGCGCATCACGTTGCCATCTGCCCCTTTGACTCCGGGAACGTCAGTAAGAAATACAAGAGCATCAGCCTTGGTGGCAACAGCGCAAGCCGCTGCCATCTCGTCGGCATTGACGTTGTAGTATTCACCATCGAAGCCAAGCGCAATGGAAGAGATGACCGGAACTGCACCCATCGTCCAGATGGCATCGAGCCACTTGGGATCGGT
>VFSW01004168.1_pt1 | contig 21543 bp, 15 predicted proteins | sample 5358111 | NCBI WGS metagenome assembly VFSW01 (sample SAMN11554181, study PRJNA540505) | mine drainage metagenome | isolation source: sediment from site ElyBrook_90M | place: USA: Ely Copper Mine, Vershire, VT | collected 2017 | reverse complement strand
GACGGTGCCTGACAATGGTCCGGCTTGGTCGGGGTTGCCGATCCGTTTGCCGGTGCCGGTGCAGTTGCCGGTGTTGACGGGAGGTTCGACGGCGATGGTGACCTCGGGTGGCACGGGCGGTGGTGCGGGCGGTCTGCTCGATGCGTTCGCGCAGTTTCTCCGAAGTCTCTTCGGAGGGCATTAGGTCGCGGGTCCGCGTGTGTGAATGGCAACAACAATCTCCCGCAGGTCGAGTCCACGATCTGCGGGAGATTAGTCAGCGCAGTTGCCCGCGCGCGGCGATGACCGCGCGCGTTCCATTTCGATTCCAAGCCGAGTTTTCCGAGAGGAAGGGGATTGGATTCTCAAGGAGTAATGCAAGCCGCGAAACCGAGTCGCCGTAGCCGCTGGCGCGTGCTTGCGCCGGTTGCCGTGTTGGTGGTTTCGCTGATTCTGATCCAAATGTTTCGCGTCAGCCGCGCGGTGAATCGCTTGCAGCAAGATGTCGCCACTCTGCAAAGTCTGACGACGAATGGTACGCTTACCGCGTCTCAGTCCAATCTCTCTGACGTGTTGGACGCGCAGTTGACGCAGACGGTCCAGGATTTCCGCGAGGTGCGCGGCGATGTCGATGGGCTGGTGTATCTCGCGCCGTTTTTTGGCTGGCTGCCACGTTACGGCGGCGACCTTGCCGACGCGCCGGCGCTAATGGATTTTGGAGACCGTATATCGACCAGCGCGCAAGATTTGCTCGCCATCAACCGCGCGCTCAATGCGGAGATCGACGCCGGACGCGCGTCCAGTACGCCGATTGGCGTCAGCGTGCTGCGGGGCGTCCAGTCGCAGCGCGCGCTGATCGAGCAGGCGCGCCAAGACCTGGCGGCGACCACGCAGGCACGCGGGCAAATCGACGCGACCCGGTTGTCTCCGTCGCTGCAAGCGATGACGTATCGATTCGACCGGTATCTGCCGGTGTGGCAAGCCGGATTGGACATGCTGGCGGACGCGCCCACGCTTTTGGGCGCAGACCGCCCGCGGGTGTACCTGCTCGTCGCGCAGAACAGCGACGAGTTGCGCGCGACCGGCGGATTCATTACCGGCGTCTCGCTCCTGCGCATCGACCAGGGCAAGATCACGGTCAGCAATTATCGGGACAGCTATTCGGTCGACGACTTGAGCAAGCCGCATCCCGCCGCGCCCGAGCCGCTGCGCCGCTATATGTACGCGTACTATTGGACGTTTCGAGACGCGAATTGGTCGCCGGATTTTCCAACGGCGGCGCGCCAGCTTCAAGCGATGTACCAGATCGACCAGGGCGTTACCGCCGATGGCGTGATCGCGCTGAATCAAAAATTGATTCCGCGCTTGCTCCAAGCCACGGGACCGGTGACGATTCCGGAGTACAACGAGCGCGTCGACGCCGCGAACGTGATGGCGAAAATTCAGGAGTACTGGGCGTCGCCGCAAGGCATCGGCAAGGCGGCGGATTGGTGGGCGCATCGCAAAGATTTCACCGGCAAATTGTTCGAAGCGATGATGAACCGCTTTACCACCGGTAACCTGGACCGCGCGCAGCTGGCGGCGGCGCTGGTCGATGGGTTGATGTCGAAGGACTTGCTCGTCTACGTGAACGACGCGAGCGACGCCGGTTTGTCACGTCTCGGCGCGCTCACGACCGATCCCGGCGACGCGCTGATGATCGTGGATTCCAACGTCGGCTTCAACAAGGTTGACGGCAACGTTCAACGTCAAGCCGACTATGCGGTGACGCTTGATGCCGCCGGCGCGATGCGCGCGACGCTCACGATCACGTACACCAATCTCAGCAATCCAGTCGATGCCTTTTGCGTGCACCAGCCGTACTATCTCAACGATTACGCCGAATTGCAGCAGGGATGCTACTGGGATTACGTGCGCGCGGTCGTTCCCGCTGGCGCAGAGTTGTACGGCGCGACGCCGGACTTGGAGGCGTCCGCCGAATCTCTGCCGATCAGCCGAACGAGCTTCGGCGGTTATTTTTTCATCGCGCGGGGCGAGACCACGAAAATCCAATTCGAGTATGGCGTGCCCGCGCTGCTCAAGGGTCAGTCCGGCTATACGCTGCGCTTGCAAAAACAACCCGGCGCGCCGCCGATGCCGGTCCGAGTGCGCGTGACGCTGCCGCCGGGCTGGCGCGCTGTCTCCGCCAGCCCCGCGCCGTATCGGATCGCCGGAAACACGGTGGAGTTTAACGTGACGTTGGACCGCGACCAAGAGATTCAGGTTGATCTCGACAAATCCGCCGTGCCGCTGGGCAATTTGGTCGCCGGCGCGATCGGTTTGGGCGTCGCCGGCGGGCTTGGCGCGGTGTTGTATCGGCGCAGGCGAAAGAATGCGGCGATCCACTAACCGCGCAGTCTAACATCCGATGAAGCCACGTCGTTTCATACTGCCGAAATTGAAAATCGCCGTCCGCATTTACCTGTTCGTGTTGGGGCTGGCTTTGGCGTTGCTGCTCACCGCCGGGTTAGCGTGGCTCGACGCCGGACAGCAGGCGATTACGCAATTTCAGAACGAGATCGAAGACGGGCTGCAGGTTTTCAATTCTGATTTCAATCGCGCGATGCTCGATCTATCGTCGCTGGGAAATTGGCTGACCGCGCAAACGAACCTGGTCGATCTGATTCAGTCGCGCAACGGCGTCGCGCTGGCGCGCTACCTCGCGCCGTGGACCGAAGTCAACATCGCGGACACGATCCTGGTGACCGACAAGAGCGGCGCGCTGCTCGCGCAGGTGGGCGTCGGCGCATCGATGCCCCAAGGCGCCAGTCTGCTCAATCTGCCCGGCGTGAGCGATGCGCTGGCAGGCAAAAAATCCAGCGGGCTCGCGCCCGACCCGTCGAACCGATTGCAGGGGCGAATCGTTCTGCCGGTCTACACCGCCGAGAACCCATCGCCCATCGGCGTCATCGTGCTGGGTTTTTACGTCGACGGCAGCTTTCTGAAATACCAATCCCGGCGACCCGATCAGGAGATCGCGCTGATCTATGGCGACCAGATGTCGATCATTACGCTGACGGATGCGGAGGGCAAGCCGTGGGCGCACGCGGGCATTCCATCGCAGATTCTGAAATCGCCCGGCGATTTCCAGACGATGGACACCGACATTGGCAAGTACCTTTTCAAGTTCAAGTCATTCGATGTATCGTCCGGCGCGTCGACCGGCATGTACGGCGTCGGCGTCGCGTTGGGAGCGATCGACAACGAACGCTGGAACCTCTTCCGAACGTTTGGATTGGGAATCCTCGTCGTCGCCATCGGCGGCAGTATCGTCGGGTTCTTTTTCGCGCGCGCGCTCACGTCGCCGATTCACGTTTTGGACGCCGCCGCGCAAAAGATGGCGCAGGGCGATCTGTCGCATCCAATCGCTTTGCGCCGCGAGGATGAGTTCGGCGACTTGGCGCGGCAGATGGAAAGTATGCGGCAGCAGCTGCTCCGCGCGCTGGAATCGGCGAATCTCGAAAAGAGCCGGTACGCCGCGGTCATCCGGGATATGGGCGTCGCCGCCGTCGTGACCGATCAGAATCTCAATGTGGTGGCGGTCAATCCAGTGGCGGAGGCGCTGCTCCAGCAAACTCAAGCCGACCTGCAGGGACGCCCGTGGCGCAGTTTGTTTGTGGATGGCAACGAGAACAAAGCGTCATCGCCGATCTGGGTTCTCGGCGTGTCGTCGGACGGCGGCAGCGAACCCAATTTGACCGCGCGTGCGCGCCTGGCGCTGCGCGACCGACCGCAGGTAACGTTGGAAGTCATCGCGACCATCGTTGAGCAGGAAGGCAAGCCGGCGGGTTACGTGCACATCCTGCGCGACGCGACGGCGGATGAGCAGCTCGTGCGCTCGCAAGATGAATTCATTATGAACGCGGCGCACGAATTGCGCGGACCTTTGGCGTCCCTCCGCGCGTCGATTGAGTTGCTGGTCGAAGATTTTGCAGTGATGCCCAAGACGGAGATGGCGGTCATGCTCCGCACTCTCCAGCGCTCGGTCGTCAAGTTCCAGGGGCTGGTCGAAAATATTATCGATGTTGGGAACATTCAAGCCGGGCGATTCCGCGTGCGCCCCCTGCCGACGCGGCTGGATCATCTGATCGCGGACGCGCTGTCGCAGGTGGGACCGTTGCTCACCGGCAGAGCGCAGCAAGCCCAGGTGCGTCTGGATTGCCCGACGCCGTGTATGGTGATGGCGGATCGTCCGCGCATCGTCCAAGTGTTGATCAATCTGGTGACGAACGCCAGCAAGTACGGACCGGAAGGCGAGCGCATCGACCTGCATGTGTTTGCGAAAGACGCGTTCACCGTCGTCGAGGTGACGGATCGGGGTCCTGGCATTGCGCCGGAAGAGCAGACGCATATCTTTCGGCGATTTTACCGCGGGCGGCGCGCGGAAGAAGAGGGCATCGGCATCGGTTTGGGGTTGGCGCTGGCGCGCGAGATCATCACGGCGCACGGCGGGCAGATCGACGTGAGCAGCCAGATCGGCGCGGGCACCACCTTCTGGTTCAGTCTGCCGCGTGTCGATTCGACTTGATGCGACTACAATGAAAATTCTTTTAGCGGACGACGACCGCGACTTGATCGATCTGTTGCGTTACGCGTTTCAGCGCGACGGTCATTCGGTCGTGATGGCGTTTGACGGCGAAGCGGCGTTGCGGATGATCCAGTCCGAATCGCCAGACTTGGTTGTTCTGGATTTGATGATGCCCAAGCGCGACGGAATGCAGGTCTTGAAAGAATTGCGCCGATCCAAAAATGTGCCGGTGATCATGCTGACCGCGCTGGGCGATGAAGACCACGTCGTGGATGCGTTACAGCTGGGCGCGGACGACTATCTGGTGAAACCGTTCCGGCCGCGCGAACTGCGGGCGCGCGCGCAGGCGCTCTTGCGGCGCAGCCGAGACCCGCTCACATCGTCCAAGCCAGCGCAGCCGATCGAGGTTGGTGATGTGGCGCTCGATCCCGGGACGCGGCAGGTGAGCGTGCAGGGACGCCCGGCGCAGCTGTCGCGCACCGAGTTCTCGCTCTTGCACTATTTGATGCTGAATCGCAATGTGATCGTCAGCCCGTCGGACATCATCGCGAACGTTTGGGGCTATGAGGCGGACGAGAACGACCAGGTGGTCAAGGTCACCGTTTCGCGTTTGCGGCGGAAGCTCGAGACGGACCCATCTAATCCGCAGTACATCGTGAATGTGCCCGGCGTGGGCTACAAGTTCCACGACGAAGGCAGGTAAAAATATTGCAATTCGTTATTCACGCCTAGTACAGGTTTCCTAACGAAAATATGATTGACACTGCCTAATGCTTATGCTACAATCGAATGGCGTTGGCTGATGGTTGAATTGGAAAGAGAGAACCAATGAGTGTAAGCGGACCCGAGTCCCAACCCGGCTCCACGAATCTATACAACCAAATTCTGGTCGAGTCGCAACGACAGCGTCGACTCTTGAGCGTTCATTGGGAATTGACCTATCGCTGCAACGAGAAATGCACGCATTGCTACTTGGATGTTTTCGATCCCAACGCGCAAGTGCCCGGCGAACTGACGACCGCTGAATGTTTCCGCATCATCGACGAGATGGCGGCGCTGGGTGTTTTGAACCTGACGCTCTCGGGCGGCGAGATTCTCGTCCGGCGCGATTTCTTCCAGATTGCCGAGTACGCGCGTTCGAAACAATTCCTACTTCGACTGTTTACCAATGGAATTCTGATTACGCCGGCAGTGGCGGATCGCCTCGCGGCGCTGCATCCGTACGCCGTCGAGGTCAGTCTGTACAGCGCGACGCCGCAAGTCCACGACAAGATCACGCAGCGTAAGCGTTCCTGGGAATTGACGACGCGCGCCTTGCGCCTCCTGCACGAACGCGGCGTTCGTACCATTGCGAAGACGCCGCTGATGCGTGAGAATGTAGGCGAGGTCGATGCCATCGAGGCGCTGGCGAAAGAGCTGGGGGCTCAGTTTCGGTTCGACATTACCATCACGCCGAAAGACAGCGGCGGACTCGCGCCGTTGCAGCACCGGCTCACGTACGATGACCTGGTGCAGCTCTTTCGCACTCACATCGATCCGGCGTTATGGATCGATCGAAAAGTCGGCGATGAAACGCGTACGTGCGGCATCACGCTCAACGCGCTGGCGATCGATCCGTACGGAAACGTGTATCCGTGCTTGCAGACCCGCTCCAATGCGGGAAACCTGCGCGACCAACCGCTTCAGGGGATTTGGCGGTCTTCGTCGGTGTGGCAGCAGCTGGGGCATTTGACGCTCGGTGAGCTGCCGGTCTGTCGAACTTGCGAGTTGCGGACGCTGTGCGTGCGCTGCCACGGGCTGGCGCTCGCCGAAGACGGCGACCTGCGCGCGCCGGCGACAGTCAACTGCCGGGAGGCACTCGCGCGGCGGCAGGCGCTGATCGATCGCGGCGATCTGCCAGCGGATTACCCCATCCCGGCGCATCTGGCGGATATGGCGCAAGCCGCGCGCGCGGCGGATCTCGACGCGCGAGAACCTGCGGCTTTTATTCCCTTGTCTGCCATCACGACGGCAAGCCGGGACGCGGTCATTGTGCATAGTGAAACCTGATTCGAGTCTATAGCAGAAAAGGAGACGTGCTATGGAAGACAACGAGAAACTCGACGTAGAGAACAAGACGACGAGCAAAGCGCCGGCAAAAAGCCGAGCGAAAGCCAAAGGCAAAAAGGCGTACGATAAACCGCGCGTGGTGTACCACGCTCCGCTGGAAGCCATGGCGTCAGTATGCACGCCAGGGGCTGGAGGAAAAGCCACAGGTATTTGTACTATTGGCAATAGTTAGCTGCCAATAGTTACCGCGGATGGAACCTTGTTTTTCTGGCGATTTCTTTCCTTCGGTAACTAGCTGTGAGTGGCGCGTGTTTGGCTTGACGCCGCAGTGAAGCGTCGCGCCGGTTGGCATTTTCGCCGTAATCGTTCAAAGCGAGTGGAGGGATAGGTTTCCTGCCCTCCACGTTTCGCGTCCGCCGTACGCCGATAAACGCTCAAATCGCCGGCGCGCGATTCGTTACTAAGCTGTTACTCGGATTGTTACCTGCTTGTTACCGCGTCAAGACTATAATAGAGAGGAAGATTAACAGACTGTTGGATATTGAGAAACGGATGCTGTGAATCCCATCCCTTCCGCGCTCGTGCGGAAATTCTGGATGCCTCGGGATGGGTGGAGCGAGTGGCGTAACCGACCGTGTTGTGTGGAAGTACTTCCACGCGGCGCGGTCGTTTGATTTATGCGCCCATCCGGATTTTTACTGCGGAGGACAAGATGAACGAACAAACTGTGGGCAGGGTTCTACAGAGGACAAGAACTCTGGCGCGCCGATTATTTTCGCCGACTCTCACGTTTCAAAAGGTAGGTTTTCTCTATCTGCTCTTGGCGCTACTTCTCGTTTCGAGCTTTTTACCTTCCGATGTGAGCGCCGCGCCAACCGTCATCAGTGGTGTGGTGAATAACTATTGGCCGGGCACTGCGAGCGTTTTGGCTGGCTCTAAAAACATCGCTCTCGGGGCAGCCAGAGATTCTGGCGGACCGGCGATCGCGGTCGGCGATCTGGTCTTGATCATTCAGATGCAGAATGCCTCCATCAACAGCACGAACACGGGCAGTTACGGCAACGGTTCTTCAGGTAGCGGGTCAACCAACGTCAATGGCACCGGGCTTTACGAGTACGCTACGGCAGCGAGCGCTGTTCCGACTGGCGGCGGTACTTTGACGGTGACGGGCAAGGGTTCGGGAGGTGGTTTACTCAACGGTTATACGAACTCTGCCGCGAATTCGACGCAAGGACAGTGGACTTTTCAAGTGGTGCGCGTCGCGGTCTACGCTCAGGCGCAGCTCACTACCACAGCCGTGACGGCTGACCCGTGGAACGGATCGACAGGCGGCGTCGTGGCGATTGACGCTCAGGGTTCTCTCGATCTCAATAGCGGAACCATCGATGTCAGCGGGCAGGGCTTTCGCGGGGGCGGCGGCGTCCAAATGACGGGCGACACGCAGAATGGTCATCCACTACCGGACGCAACCGCAACAGACTATGTCTTTGCGGTAAGTACAAATAATGCTTCCAAGTTTAACGGCGCGCATGATACCAAGGGTGAGGGAATCGCGGGCACGCCAACCTTTCTACCCAACTTGGTCATCTCTGGGTATTTGACGACCGGCAGTGGCTATCCGAACGGCAATATGGCGCGCGGTGCGCCAGGCAATGGCGGCGGCGGTGGTACCGACCCCGATCCGACTAATTCCAGTGGCGGAAACGGAAATGATTGGAACACAGGCGGCGGCGGCGGCGGGAATGGCGGCGCGGGCGGCTTGGGCGGTTGCGCTTACAGTGTGGGTTGCGGCACTGCGGTATTGTGGCAGGGACGTACTGTTAACGGGATTATGGGCGGATTAGGCGGCGCGGCTTTCACCAATAGCGCGACTCGTGTCATCATGGGCGGCGGCGGTGGCGCGGGAACTGAAAATAACCAGGACAATGGCGGCATTACGGGCTTTACGCCGGGACCTAGCCACGGCGCAACCGGCGGCGGCATCGTACTGATTCGCGCCTGCTTGGTACAGAATACTGGGACCATCAACGCCAACGGCGCTACTGCGCCGAATACAGGTAGAGACGGTTCTGGGGGCGGCGGCGCGGGCGGTACCGTCCTCGTCGCCGACGTTGGAACCGGCATCAACGGTGTCACGATCAACGCCAAGGGCGGCAACGGTGGGAGTGCTTGGTTGCTTGCAAACGGTACCGTGGTCACTTCCGAGCCCGATTGGGGTAATAATCGGCACGGACCTGGCGGCGGCGGCGGTGGCGGCGCGATCTTGACAACCGGCGCTCCGGCAAGCACCAGTGTGGCTGCCGGCGTGAATGGCGTTACCACATCCGCGAGCGATCCTTTCGGCGCACAGTCAGGCAGCGCCGGTACAACGGGCACAATCACTTTTTCTAACATTCCCGGCGTCTCTTTCAGCTGCACGCCTACGGCGGTTACGCTTTCTTCGTTCAGCGCCCGCGGCATTGACAGCGCGCAGAACGGCGTGCTCGCTGCCGCTGGACACATCACGCTCTCTTGGACGACGGCAAGCGAAGTGAATACCGCTGGCTTTAACCTGTATCGCAGCGAGCAGCCGGCAGGTCCGTACACGCGGATCAACACACAGCTCATCCCGGCGTCGACCGATCCGGTGACAGGCGGCAAGTACCAGTACGTGGACGCCAACGTCGTGCTAGGCAAGACGTACTACTATCAGCTGGAAGATGTGGAGCTGAACGGCGCAAGCACTCGCCACAATCCTGTTTCGGCGACTGTGCCCGCGGCATCGGGTTCAACTTCAAGCGCGGCGCTGGCGGTGGGGCTGTTCGTCGGAGTGTTAGCGGTGATCGGCGCAGGATTCTTCGTGATGCGTAGACGCGTTCGGACAATCTGAGGTCACCGCACGACCCAAAAAATGTAAGCGGTTAATCAATCGATGAGCCGACCTTTGATGATTCAAAGGTCGGCTTGTTGTTTTCGTGGGTGCAGGCATGGTGATGACACACATCTCTGTGGCGCAGGCGGCTCGCCTGCGGGCTAGCAGCCCGCGCTACAACAATTGCGTGCAATCACACGCACACACGCGCAGGAGGGTTGACGTTTGGATGTTCTTCTAGTACAATCGGCGGCGATAATGTCCGCGACGCAACTCGATTCCGCCGAACGCGCTCTCGTCAACGTGATTCGCCATGCATTTCCGCTCACTCCCGACGCGCCTGCCGCGCCGGTCGCAGTGACCGATTGGTCGCAGTTCGTGCGCGCCGCCGAGACGCATGCGCTTGCGTCGCTGGCATATGCCGCGCTGAACCAGGCGGAGCAGCCGAGCGATGCGCCTGCCGGCGTCATAGACCAATTGCGTATCGCGTACCTGCGAAGCAACGTCGCGAATTGGCTGGCGTTCCAGGAGCTGGACTGCCTGCTGGAAATGTTCGGACGCGAACAGATACCCGTCGTCGTTCTCAAGGGCGGCGCGCTCGCCCACGCGTTGTACGGCGACGTGGCATTGCGACCGATGATGGACCTTGATCTGCTGGCGCCGCCGTCGCAACAGGCGCGCGTGAGCGACTTGATGGCGCAGCAGGGCTATACGTCCCCGACGGAGTTAGCCAAGGGTTTTGGGGAGCGTTTCTCGAATTATCAGGCTTTCGAGCGCGGTGGGAACCGCCCGTCTCACATCGAAATCCACTGGCACCTTTTCAAATCACCGTACTACTGCGAGCGCATCCCGATCGATTGGTTTTGGGACCGGACGATGGAGATTTCAATCGGCAGCGCGCGCGCGCGGGTGTTCGATCCAGACGCGCAGCTCGTGCACCTGTGCGCTCATTTCGCGTTGCACCATCAGGCGGAACGACTGCTGTGGTCGTACGATCTCGCGCGGCTGCTGACGCGCTATGGCTCGGAGGTGAACTGGAGCCAGGTCGTCGATGCAGCAAAACGATTTGGGCTGAGTCAGGCAATCGAGCTGTCGCTCGCACGCGTCGTAGAAACCTGGCAGATTTCTCTGCCCGCCGATGTTTTTCAACGTTTGGACGCGGCACGTCCGACGCTGGATCAGCGCATTGCCTTTGCGATGCTCACCGCGCCGCGCGGCGAAGCGCGGGTGATTCTGGACACGTTGAGCGCGCGCGACCTGTCGGGGCGATTGATTTTCGGGCTGCGCCACATTTTTCCTTCCGCCGAATATATGCGCGAGCGGTATCGGATTCGCGAGATGCGCCTGCTGCCGTTTTACTATGCGCGGCGTCTGGCGGACGGCGCGCGCAAGCTGGGTCAGTCTCTGATCTCTATGATCGCCAATCATTGACGTTGAAGCGAGACGATGAATCCTTCCACAGACTCGTTCACGATGAATATCGCGGAGATGCCGGTAACGCTCATCCTTGCCGAATGTGACGACGCGACGCGCGCGCGGGTCTTGGATCGATACAGCGCGTTTGCAGCGACGCCGCACGCGGCGGCAATGCTTTCGATTCGTCTCCGTGTCGAGCCGGGCGCGGCATTTATTCCGATCGGCAACGCGCCTAATTGGCAAGTTCGCACGACGGAACGCGATGGGCGCATCGAGTTCGAGTCGTATTTTGAGAGGGGCTGGGCGGATCGTATTACTGGAGAGGGCGAGTTGCTCTTACGTCCGGAGGGCGATCCGGAGAATTACCTCCGCGTCTTGTACGCCTGGCTCTGTCTGGAACAACCCGGACTCGTGCTGCACGCCAGCGGTATCATCTCGAACGGAAAGGGTTACGTTTTCTTTGGCGCGTCCGGCAGCGGCAAGACCACCGTCTCGCGGCTGTCGCTGGACCGGACCGTCTTGAGCGACGATCTGGTGATCGTCAAGAAACACAACGGCGTCTATCGTCTCTACGGTGTGCCGTTCCGCGGCGATTTTCCGGAAGCGCCGCGCCATAACGCGTCGGCGGATTTGCGCGGACTCTTCACGCTGGTCAAGGATACCGATCATTTCGTCGCGCCGATGGAGATCACCGAAGCCGCGGCGCGCCTGGCGTCGTGCGCGCCTTTTGTGATGGCGCAAGCGCAGAGCGCACAGCGCGTGCTCCGGATTTGCGCCGACCTTGCCGCGCAGATTCCAGTGCGCGCGCTGCACTTTCGACGCGACCCCGGCTTTTGGGAGGTGATCGATGGACTCGACTAAATATCCAACACCGCATCCGCAGGTTGCCGCGCGCGTGGTGGACGGCTCGGCTTTGATCGTGCTCGCCGACAGCGGCGAAGTCAATGTCTTGAACCCGGTCGGCACGCGGATGTGGGAATTGATGGACGGCACGCGCACGGTGCAGGAGATTGCGGACACGATCTGCGACGAGTACGACGTGACCTCGCAGCAATCGCTCGCCGATGTCGAGGAGTTGGTGAGCCAATTGATGGGCGCGAATGCGTTGGTGCTGCAAGACCAGTCGGCGCAGCGCGGTTGATCGCTAATTCTGGGTCGCTGGTAACGGGACTGAAATACCCTTGACAGTCGTTTGGAAAAAGGTGATAATTGCCCGAAGACAGACCGGACGAAAGATTTTTGAGCGTGAATCGGCTGTGGTAACAATGTCTAATCGCGCCATCCGGCACGTGCGAATCGGCATAATCGTTCTGTGCGCCACCGCGTTGCTGCTGGTGATTGTTCCCGCGCTTGCCGCTCAGGCGCAGGGACCGGTCCAAGTCAAGGTGCTCCAGTCGGACACGAGCCGCGTGGTGCTTGAACTGGACATCAGCAGCTACAGCGCGCAGCGGGTAACCGTCAACGGCGCGGCGTACTCTCTGGTCACGGTTCCGGACTTGGGGCAAACAGGCGAAGCGGGCAAGCCGCAGCTGCCGATCAAAGGCAGCATGGTCGGTATTCCGCCCGGCGCGCAGGCATCGCTGAAAATCGTCGCAGACCAGTCCAGAACGGATCGACTTGCCGCGCCGCCGCTGCCTGCGCCGACCGCGCAAGTGCAGAGCGATCCCCGCCAAGTCATGTCGCGCTATCTTGGCGATGCGTACGCGCCAAACGCCGCGGCGTATTCCGCCAATCAATTCTATCCGACGGACGCCGCCCGTATCGCATCGACGGGAGACTGGCGCAGCCAGCACTATGTCGTCGTCGAGTTTCACCCGCTGCAGTACAACCCGGCGACGCGCCAGTTGATCTTCCACCAACAACTGCGCGTGGAGATCGATCTGAGTTATCCGCGCGGTCCGACCTCCGCCGCGCTGGGCGGATCGGCGAACGAAGGACCTTTTGAATCGGTCTTTCAGAACACCATCGTCAACTATTCGTCCGCCCGCAACTGGCGCGCCCGGAGCGCGCCCACGCGCGCACCCGCGCCGCACAGTCCATCGACGTATGCCAACGGTCCGTGGTATCGGATCGGCGTCAACGCCGACGGAATTTATCAGGTGACCTGCGGCGAACTGGCGGCGGCGCTGGGCAGCGCGTTGCCGGCAACGCTCGACCCCACGAAACTCCAGGTTTTCAAAAACGGAACGGAGCTGGCGATCAATGTGGTGGGCAACGGTTGGGCGGGCTGCACCAGTAGCGACACCGGCGACTATATCGAATTCTTTGGTCAAGCGCCGAACGCTCGGTACACCAACACGAATATGTACTGGCTGACATACGGTCAAACTACCGGCAAGCGAATGACGACGCACGACGGGACTGTTGGAAGCCAGACCGTCGCGACGACGTACACGACTACGCTGCACCTTGAGCAGAACTTGATGTACCGCGCCGGGGTAGTGACACCAGAGGGCGATCACTGGTTTTGGAGTCTTTTCTACGGATCGACGATTCAGGTAGGTTATCCGGTGACGCTCACTAATCTGGCAACGACTGGCGGACCTTTCACCGCGTCGCTCCAGGTCGAATTGTACGGTGTGAGCAGTGGAAATAACCAAACTATTCTTTCGATCAATGGCAACCAGATTGATAACACCACCTGGGCGGGACCGAGCGAGCGGCTTGCTACGATCAATTTTCCGCAGACGGATCTCATCCAGGGCAGCAATACGATTACCCTGACTGAGCCAACCGCGAGCAACGGCTTGATTGTTTACCTGAACTACTTTAATCTCAGCTATTCAAGTCCATTGACGACGACGAGCGATTTCATCCGGTTCAAACAACCGGTCGTTGGTTCATGGGCGTACCATATCAGCGGGTTTTCCAGCTCAACGGTCGAGACGTTTGATATTGTCGATCCTTTCAACGTCGCGCGAGTTGTCAACACGACCATTACGGGTACGAATCCTCCTTACACGCTCAACTTTGCGGATTCGCTCGCCACGGCGCACGAGTACATCGCGCTCACGCCCGCGCAGCGGCTAACACCGGTGAGCGTCACGTACAAGAGTTCCAATTCGAGTCTGTCGACCGGCTCTGCCGATTACATCATCATCGCCTACGGCGGCACCGATCCAAACGGCAACGTCAATTCAGCCAATAGTTTCCTTTCCCACGTCACGTCACTCGCCAACTTGCGCCAGTCTCAAGGAATGCGCGTCCGGGTGGTCGACGTGCAGGAAATCTATGACGAGTTCAACGATGGACTCGTCGATCCGCAGGCGATTCACGATTTTCTCTACTATGCCTATACCAATTGGACGCCACCCGCGCCATCGTACGTGCTGCTCGTCGGCAGCGGGACTTTTGACCCGAAGGGTTATTGCACCGCGACGCCCAGCCCGTGCGATGGCGTCACCACTCCACCGAACTCGACCCTCATCCCGCCATATCTCTTGATGGTCGATCCTTATATGGGCGAAACGTCGAGTGACAACCGGCTGGTGGCGTTCAATTCCGGCAACACCTTGCCCACGATGTACATCGGTCGTCTGCCGGCGTACACGGCATCCGATGTCGATGCGATGGTTACCAAGATCGTGAACTATGACCAGAGTCCGCCCGCGGGCAGTTGGCGTTCGATGGTTTCTTTCGTTACCGGCAGCGCATACCTTTCGTCCGGAACCGTTGATCCTGCAGGTAATTTCTGGGCTTATTCGGACGAGACTGCCAGCAATCCACAGTATATGTCGCCGGGAATGCAGGTGGATCGCATTTACTATAATGCATGCGACCCGAATGTCTACCCACAGTGCTCTTTGCCGTACCCGCCGTATACGACGCCGGCGGCAACGAATGTTGGCATTACGTCCGCCATCAATAGTGGTCGGCTAATTGTCAATTTTATCGGTCACAGTTCTATACAATATTGGTCAGGTCTCCAGAGCGGTTCGCCAGTTTTCTCAACAACAGATGTTGCCGGCTTGACCAACGGCAACAAGACTCCGGTGACGTTGGAGATGACTTGCTTGACCGGCTATTTCATTTATCCGGGATTGCCGAGTCTCGCCGAGACGAACGTCCGGCAAGCCGGCAATGGCGCGGTTGCCAGTTGGGCAGCCAGCGGTCAGGGCGTTTCGACCGGGCACGATCTGCTCGATAAGGGATTCTTCAGCGCGGTGATGAACCAGGGAATCCGTCAACTCGGTCCGGCGACACTGGCTGGAAAAACCAACTTGTACTTGAACGGCGGCGGACTCAATCTAGACCTACTCGACACGTTCGATCTGCTGGGCGATCCCGGCTCGCGTTTGCCTATCCAATTCAATCTCCGGTATTTCTTGCCGTTGATCCAGCGATAATCCAGGATGTACACCTTGATCGATTCTTCCCGCGCCTTCGCCGAGACGGCGGATCAATTGATCGACGCGCGTCTGCGCCGCGGTGATACGACGACCTTTGCGGTGACGACGCGCAGTATGTTACCTACCTTGCAGCCGGGCGATCGATTGACCGCGCGGGGCGCGCGCGCGGAAGAGGCGCGCGTGGGCGACATTCTCCTGGTGAAGACGCCAGGAGCATGGCTGGTCCACCGGCTCATCGAGCGGCGAATCGAAAACGGCGTGCTGCTCTTGGTGACCAAGGGCGACCATTGTGTGGAACCGGACCCGGCGTGGCGCGCCGCGCAAGTGTCCGGCGTGGTTGAATCGGTCGAGCGCGGCGGTCGGCGGTTGAATTTGACGTCGCGCCGGGCGCGCCTGTTCAACGTGTGGATTACGACTGTTTCGCGCGCGCAGTGGCTGGCGTGGCGAACGCGTCCCGGTTTCATCAGACGCATCACTCTGCTTTGCAGCAATGCCTTGCTGCGCGTCGGGACGCTCGCCGCGCGCTGGGTGGCAGGTTAGATATGTCTATTCAACCATCAGATTCCATAGTACCTATCGAACGAACTGTTGGCGCAAAGAACAAGAACCTTGAACCGCAAAGAGCGCAAATGGCTGTGGCGCACTTCGCCACAGCCACGCAAAGGTTCAGAAATTCTATTTCTTCGCGTTCTTCGCGGTTAAGATTGTTGGGTGTTGGCTTGTCCGAGTTGGGAACTTGGTTTGTTCAACTCGCGCTGCGACGACATCGCCGTGGATTGTTCGCGTTAGCGGTCGTCTTGATGTTGTTGGTGTTGATTCCGCTGCGCGCTTCCGCGGCGGTCACCGTCTCTTCTTTCACCGCCACCGTGCAGGGCAATCAAGTGGTAATTGCGTGGACAACTGTCAACGAAATCAATAATGCCGGGTTCTATCTTTTACGCAGCACCTCGCCTAGCGGCACGTTCACCAAGGTTCCTGTGACCGGTCCCGGCGTGAATCCTAGCACAGGATTGATTTTTTCCAAGAATCCCGGCGGACTTTCCACGACGAATTATTCCTACACCGATACGCCGCCGGTTGTCGCCGGTCAGACCTATTACTACAAACTAGAAACTGTCGATATGAACGGAAGTACCGAACAGTTCGGTCCCGTTCCAAATCCGGCGCCATCGCCAACCGCTCCGCCCCCGACGCCAGTACCGCCCACCGCGACGACCGCGCCGCCCGCGCCCGCGCGCACGGCGACTGCAATTCCGGCGGCAATCAGTACGCCGGCTCCCGCAACGGCTACCGCGATCGTCGCGGCATCTTCCACGCCCGCGCCAAATTCCACTCCAACGCGCGCGGCGACGGTACGGGCAGCGCCGCCGGCACGGTCTGCTTCTGCCGCCGTCGTCAAGACCGCGACCAGCATCCCGGACACTTCTACGCCAACGCCCGCGCCGACGCTGATCGCTTTGAATGCTAGCGTCCCGACCGTCGCCAGCACTGACAACAGCGCGTCCGATCCGACGACGGGATCGCAGCCGCAAGACAACACGACCAATCGCTCCTACTACATCGACCGATTGCTCGGTACTGGCGTGCTGCTCACGAGCGGCTTGATGCTTTTTGGCGCGTTCGCTCTCGGCGCGGCTGCATTCGCCATGTTCGTCCGCGCCGTTCGACGCTGATGCGTTTCCTCCGCGCTGCGCTCTACGCCGGCGTTCTTCTCGCGCTCGCCGGCTGCGCGTCGACATCGCCTGCCGCCGCGCCGCGCTATAAACTCTTCGTCTCCGCCAATGGGTTGTACCGCGTCACCGCGGCAGACCTGCAGCGCGCCGGCATCGATCCCAACAAAATCGATCCGGTGACGCTGCAACTTTTTGACGGCGACCGCGAGGTTGCGCTGCGCGTGCTGGGCGATAAAAGCAACCTGGCGTTCGAGTTTTACGGTCAGGCGAGCGACTCGCCCTATTCGCCGTTTCGCGTCTACTGGCTGCGTTGGGGCGTCGCGAGCGGCAAGCGGATGCGCGAGTCCGCGCTCGCGCCGCCCGCCGGCGCGCCGCAGCCGTCGTTCCAGGACGCGCTTCTCTTCGCGCATCCAACGCTCTACATTCCCCAGTCCGGCGACCTCCACGCGTCCTGGTTTTGGCAATCGCTGACCGCGCCGATGACGCTCACCGTGCCGGTGACTCTGCCGGTCGCGCTGCCAGCGCCAGCGCAGTTGCGCGTGGACCTGTGGGGCGAGACGGAAGCCGCCGCGACTCCAAATCACCACCTCAACGTCTATTTCAACGACGCGCGCGTGGCGGACGAGAAATGGAATGGACAAGGCGCGCATCCGATTGATGCACCAGTACCGGCGAACGCGGCGCGCGCCGGAGAAAACACAGTCCGCTTAGTCATGCCGGGAGATACGCCAGTCCAAGCCGACATCGTTCTGCTCAGTTCGATTGCCATTACCTATACGCGCCAGTTTGTCGCCGACGCGTCGCAGGACACGCTGGCGTTTCCCGCCGGCGCGGGAACGTTCCGCGCATCCGGTTTTAGCGGCGATGCGATTCAGTTGTACGACATTACCGATCCGCTCGATCCACTGCACGCGACCGGCGCGTCGGTCGCCGCAGGCGCGATCGCTTTTCGCAGCGACGCCGATTCGACGCGGCGCTGGCTAGCGATCGGTCCCACCGCGTACAAATCGCCGGCGCGCATCGCGCCGATGCCGGCGACCGATCTGCATTCGACCGCGCAGCGCGCGGATTACCTCGTCATCACCTATCCCGATTTTGTCGATGCGCTCAAGCCGCTGGTGCAGTGGCGCGAACAACAGGGCTTACACGTCAGCGTCGTGACGACGGATGAAATCTACGACGAGTTCGGCAACGGCAACGCGTCGCCGCTGGCAATTCGCGCGTTCATCGACTATGCGTATCGTCAGTGGGCGCGCCCCGCGCCGCGCTTTGTGCTGCTCGTCGGCAAAGCCAGTTACGATTATCTCGATTACCTGAACGGTCCGAACAAAAACCTCGTGCCGACCTATCTCCTCGCCACGCCGCATCTGGGACTCGCCGCGAGCGACAATTGGTTCGTCGCGCCGGACGCGTCGACCGGACGACCGGTGATGGCAATCGGACGGATTCCGGCAAAGACCGCCGATCAGGTCGCGCGCGCGGTCAGCAAGACGATCGCGTTTGAATCTGCCACGACCGGCGATTGGCGGCAGCGCGCGCTGTTCGTCGCGGACGACAAAGACCCGGCGTTCGATTCGATGTCCAACGAACTGGCGCAAAAATTGCCCAAGATGCAGACGGAGAAGGTTTATCTCTCGGCGCACCAGGGCGATACGCAAGCCACGCGCGCGGAGATCGTCCAGGACTGGAACGCCGGCGCGTCGCTCGTCACCTACATCGGACACGGATCGATTGACACGTGGGCGGCGGGACCGCTCTTCAGCATCGATAATGTGGGCGACATCAAAAACGGGGATCGTCTGCCCATTCTCTTCACGCCGACCTGCCTGGATGGATTCTTCTACCATCCGCAAGTGGATTCGTTGGCGGAGGCGCTCCTGTTCAAGAACGACGGCGGGATCGTGGCGGGCTTGGTGCCGACCGGGCTGTCCTTGACTCAACCGCAGGACGATATGATGCGCGCGCTCTACGCCGAACTCTTCGGGACGCCGGGGACGACGCTGGGCGAGGCGATCATGCGCGCGAAACAAAAAATGCCGGGCGATTCGCCCGACGTTCGCGAGGTGATCGATACGTTTGGATTGCTGGGCGACCCGGCGTTGCGGGTTCAACTCGGCAACTGAAAGGATTTATCCAAAGTCCACGAAGGAAAAAACAAGGATCTTTCGTGTGGCTTGGTGTCGCTTCGTGGATGATTTATCTTGGTCAGTTTCGGCTAGCCCAAGTTGGGGAGAGGTTACGAGGATCGAATCAGCCGGACGCCTTTGCCGCGCACGACCTGAAGGTACTGTTTCTCCGGCTGAGTCTCGCGCAGCCGGCGGCGCAGCCGCTTGATCAGTCCATCGACGGCGGTTTTGCTGATGCTCTGCGGATCGCTGGGCTGCCACGCCGCGGCAATGATCTGATCGCGCGAGATGATCTGGTCGGGCGAGTGATATAGGAGCAGGAGCAGCGCGGTCTGCGCGTTGGACAGCGCCGGCTCCACCGGTTTGCCATCCACCCACACCTCGCGCGTGGTCTCGTCGATAAAAATTCCCCGGGCGCGTTCATCGTCCACTTGCGCCGGCACGGTGAAGCGAAAAGTCATCGCGCCGCCTAGAACGATTTCGTCTCCATCGGACAGGCGCACCGGTTCGGCGCCGACGAGTTGCGTGCCGACGAAGGTGCCGTTGCGGCTCTCCAGATCGGCGATCCAGTAACCGCCGGGCGTGCGCGTGATGCTGGCGTGCCGCCGCGAGATCGCCGGGAACGGCAGCACAATGTCCGCTGGGGCTTCGCGTCCGATGATGAGACTGTCCCGGTCGAGCAGCCATTTGCCGGTTTTGCCATTGGGCAGTTTGCCTGACAGAAATGCGTTTTGCCGCATAGTCACACCTGTTCGAACCAACTCACGGTTTCGATGTGGTACGTCTGCGGGAACAAGTCGACCGGCTGCGTTTCATTCAGCCGGTAGCCCGCGTCGATCAATCGTCGCGCGTCGCGCGCGAGCGTCGCCGGGTCGCACGAGACGTACGCCAGCGCGCGTGGTTTTTGCGCGATGAGCGCGTCGAGCGCGCGCGGCGCGAAACCCGCGCGCGGCGGATCGGCGACCGCCAGATCGATCCTGGTCTTGAGCGACGGCAGTACGTCTTCCACCGCGCCGCGATGAAATTCCACGTTCGATAAATCCACCGCGTTCGCGCGCGCGTCGTCCACCGCGCTCGCGCTCTCCTCGATCTCGATCACGCGTGCGACGCGCGGCGCGAGCAACAAACCGAACGTCCCTACGCCGCCGAACGCGTCGAGCAAAACGTCTGAGGGACGTGGGGCGAGATAGCGCGCTACAAGTTCGACCAGTTTTTCCGCCATCGCCGTGTTGACCTGAAAGAACGATGCCGGCGAGACGCGGAACGCGCGCCCGCCGAGTTCTTCGTGCAGCGCGTCCTTGCCGATCAGCGGAATCGTTTCTGCCGGCGATTGGTACACCAGCGATACCGGTTCGTCCACCGAGATTTCCGGCGGTTCCGCGTCGCGTCCTTCGAGAATCACCATCTTCTGCCCGGTCTGCGTCCCCGCGCGCAGCGTAACGCCGTCGAACTCCGCGCCCTCAAAATCCAGTGCGTGGAACATCTCGTCGAGCAACGGGTGCAGGATGTGACACTCGCGAATGGGCACGCGGTCGTGCGATTCCAGCGCGCGAAAGCACAGCCGACCTTCCGCGCTCATTTGGAATTGCACGTGGTTGCGATAATGCCACGGCTCGGTCATCCCGATGGTCTCGCGCACCGGCGCGGCGGGCAGCTTGCCGATGCGCGAGAACTGTTCGCGCACGATGTCGGCTTTGAATTTCAACTGCGCGTCGTACGCGATGTGCTGCCACTGACAGCCGCCGCAGCCCTTCCCCTCCCCTGTCGTAGACGGGGGAGGGGTCAGGGGGGGGGGTCCAAAGTGCGCGCACCGCGGCGTCACGCGCGCGGGCGACGGCTGGACGATTTCCACGAGCCGCGCGCGCGCGTAGTGCTTTTTCGCTTCCACGATTTCCGCGACGACTTGTTCACCGGCAATCGCGTACGGGACGAACACGACGCGCCCGGTTTCGTCGCGTCCCATCGCCTCGCCGCCCTGCGCCATCGAAATCAATTTCAGATTTAAGATTTCAGATTTCAGATTGGATGCAGGTTGTTTGTCATTTGTCATTCAGCGGATCACGTCCATTTTCACGTACGGTCGCAACACTTCCGGCACGACGATGCTGCCGTCCTTCTGCTGATAGTTCTCCATGATCGCGATCATCGTGCGCGGCAATGCCAGCCCCGACCCGTTGAGCGTGTGCGCGAATTCGGTCTTGGCGCCGGTCTCGCGGCGGAAGCGCACGTTCGCGCGCCGCGCCTGAAAATCGCCGACGTTCGAGCACGACGAGACTTCCAGCCACTCGTTCTGCCCCGGCGCCCACATTTCCAGATCGTAGGTCTTGCGCGCGGCAAAACCGATGTCGCCGGTACATAGGATTTTAACGCGGTACGGGATTTGAAGCAAACGGCAGATTTCCTCCGCGTTCTCCCGCAGCGTCTCCAATTCCGCTTCCGAGTTCTCCGGCAGCACGAACTTGTACATTTCGACTTTGTCGAATTGGAAACCGCGCTTGATGCCGCGCACGTCCTTGCCCGCCGACATCGCCTC
>VFSW01004167.1_pt1 | contig 21543 bp, 21 predicted proteins | sample 5358111 | NCBI WGS metagenome assembly VFSW01 (sample SAMN11554181, study PRJNA540505) | mine drainage metagenome | isolation source: sediment from site ElyBrook_90M | place: USA: Ely Copper Mine, Vershire, VT | collected 2017 | reverse complement strand
CCGTCAGTCTTGAAGACGAAATGCGTCGTTCCTACCTGGAATACGCCATGAGCGTTATTGTGGGACGTGCGCTACCCGACGTTCGCGATGGCCTTAAACCTGTGCATCGGCGTGTATTGTTTGCCATGCACGAATTGTCCAACGACTACAACAAGCCTTACAAAAAGTCGGCGCGTATTGTCGGGGATGTCATTGGTAAATATCACCCCCATGGCGATACAGCGGTCTATGACGCCATCGTGCGCATGGCACAGGATTTTTCGTTGCGCTATCCACTGGTGGATGGTCAGGGTAACTTTGGTTCAGTGGATGGCGATAACCCCGCGGCCATGCGTTACACCGAAATCCGCATGGCGCGCATCACCCATGAACTACTGGCCGATATTGATCGCGACACCGTAGATTTTGGACCCAACTACGATGGCTCCGAAAAGGAGCCGCTGATCCTGCCAGCCAAATTCCCCAATCTGCTGGTCAACGGTTCATCGGGAATTGCAGTGGGTATGGCCACCAATATTCCACCCCATAATTTAAAGGAAGTGGTGGACGCCTGTCTGGCGGTATTGACTAACCCTGACGTTAGCATTGATGACCTGATCGCCATCATGCCGGCACCCGATTTTCCTACCAAAGGCATTATTTACGGCACGGCTTCGGTTCGCGAAGGTTATCTCACGGGTCGTGGGCGTGTGCTGATGCGATCGCGCACTCATGTGGAAGATATTGACAAAGTGGGCGGGCGCCAGGCCATTATCGTTGATGAACTGCCGTATCAGGTCAACAAGGCCAATCTCATCATCAAGATTGCCGAGCTGGTGCGCGAAAAACGCATCGAAGGTATTTCTGATTTACGTGACGAGTCAGACAAATCCGGCATGCGGATTGTAATCGAGCTTAAACGGGGCGAATTACCCGAAGCGGTTCTCAACAACCTGTTCAAGCAAACGCAGCTGCAAGATTCATTCGGGATGAACATGGTGGCGCTGGTGGACAACCAACCACGCCTGCTTAATCTCAAACAGTTTCTTGAGGCTTTTTTGCGCCACCGACGCGAAGTCATTACGCGTCGTACCGTTTTTGATCTAGGCAAGGCGCGTGAACGTGCCCATATTCTGGAAGGGCTTGCAGTTGCCCTGTCCAATGTGGACGAAATCATTGCCCTCATCAAAGCTTCGGCGACGCGGGTTGTGGCGCGCGACGCCCTGATGAACCATCTCTGGCAGTCCGAACTGGTTAGGGAAATGCTGTCACGTTCACCGGAAAATGCTTCGCGACCCGCCGGACTCCCTTCGGTTTTTGGATTGCATCCAGACGGTTACCGGCTGTCAGAAGCCCAGGCCATTGCCATTCTGGAAATGCAGCTTCAGCGCTTGACTGGACTTGAGCAGGAAAAAATCCACGGAGAATATCGCGAAGTCATGGAGCGTATCGCCGACCTGCTGGACATCCTGGCCCATCCGGAGCGCATTTCGCGCATTATCGCCGAGGAGCTTACGGCAATTAAAGACACCTTTGGGGATGACCGGCGCAGCGAGATCGTGGTCAACGCAGAAGATATCGACTACGAGGATCTCATTACTCCTGCTGAAGTTGTGGTGACATTGTCCCACGGCGGATATATCAAATCGCAACCCGTGGCGGATTACCGCGCCCAGCGTCGCGGTGGGCGGGGCAGGCAAGCTGCAGCAACCAAAGAGGACGACTTTATCGATCGATTGTTTGTGGCTAATACCCATGACCACATCCTTTGTTTTTCCAGCCTGGGTCGAGTGTACTGGTTGCGTGTGTTCAATGTGCCGGCTGGCAGCAGTTCAAGCCGCGGCAAACCCATCGTTAACCTGATGCAGTTGGAAGATGGCGAAAAAATAAATGCCATTCTGCCTGTCAAGGAATTCGATGCGCAGCATTTTGTGTTCATGGCAACGGCGCTGGGAACCGTCAAGAAAACTCCCCTCACTGATTTTTCACGTCCACGTGCGGCCGGGATCATTGCTGTTGATCTTGATCCAGACGATTATCTGGTCGGTGTGGCTATTACGGATGGGCAGCACGACGTGATGCTGTTTTCCGATGAAGGCAAGGCGGTTCGATTTGCCGAAGACGATGTGCGGCCCATGGGGCGGACAGCGCGTGGCGTACGCGGTATGCGGTTGCCGGAAGGTCAGCAGGTTATTGCCATGCTGGTGGCTGAAAACGAAACCCAGTCGGTACTCACGGCAACTGAGAATGGCTATGGCAAACGCACGCCAATCTCTGAATACACCCGGCATGGTCGGGGTGGACAGGGCATGATTGCCATTCAGACCTCGGTGCGCAACGGTCGGGTCGTCAGTGCCGCGCTGGTCAACCCCGATGATGAGTTGATGCTGATTACCACGGGAGGGGTTTTGATTCGTACCCGGGTTCAGGAAATTCGGGAAATGAGTCGGGCTACGCAGGGCGTGACCTTGATTGCACTGGATGGAGGTGAAAAACTGGTGTCTTTAAGCCGTATTGATGAGTCAGCGTCGGAAGACACAGTGGTCTGACCCAATGCGCGCCTTCAATTTTTCGGCGGGGCCCGCAACGCTCCCAACGGACGTCATTACCCAAGTACAGCGCGAGTTGCCCGACTGGCGTGGTACCGGCATGTCTGTCATGGAACTAAGCCACCGCAGTCCCGAATTTGCCGGGATCCTGGCCGAAGCCGAGCTTGATCTGCGCGAACTTCTTGCCATTCCCGATCACTATCGGGTGGTGTTTTGTCAGGAAGGAGCCAGTGCCCATTGGGACATGATTCCGCTCAACCTGTTGCAGGGCAACACCCGTGCCGATTATATCGAAACCGGCTACTGGTCTTATCGGGCCATCGAAGAGGGGCGCCGCTATTGCAACGTCAATATTGCAGCTTCCAATCGCGTGGATCAGTTTTGTGCAATTCCCGACCCTCGTGAGTGGCGCCTCGATTCCAAAGCGGCATATGTGCATTACTGCTCCAATGAAACCATCGATGGTCTGGAGTTTTTTTCCATACCGGATGTGGGTAAGGTTCCGTTGGTGGTGGATATGTCTTCGCACTTTCTGTCGCGCCCCGTGGATATTTCAAAATTTGGTCTGATCTATGCAGGCGCTCAAAAGAACATCGGCCCTGCGGGACTTAGCATTGCAATTATTCGCGATGATCTGCTCAAGCCTGCGGCGCCAGGCACGCCGTTTCTAATGAATTATCATGGTCAGGTGCATGCCCACTCCATGTTGAACACTCCGCCCACCTTTACGATCTGGGTGGCTGGTTTGGTGTTCCAGTGGATTAAACGGCAGGGTGGATTGCGGGCCATGGAGAGGATCAACACCCAAAAATCCCGGGTAATGTATGATTTTCTGGACAGTAGTGAATTTTATCGGTCCCGGGTCAGGCATCAGGATCGTTCGCGCATGAACGTGCCGTTTCATCTGCGCGAGCTTTCCCTGGATGAAGTCTTTTTGAAGGAAGCGGCGTCGCATGGGTTGCACCAATTGCGAGGACACCGGGTGGTTGGCGGAATGCGGGCGTCAATCTACAATGCAATGCCCATGGAAGGGGTAAATGCGCTGGTATCATTCATGGCAGACTTCGAGCGTCGATATGGCTGATTCGAAACCGGAAATTTCGCTACAGTTGCTAAGAGAGAAGGTCGATCAAATCGATCTTGAGATACTGCGCCTGCTAAATGCGCGCGCACGCGCTGCTGGCGAAATTGCCACATTGAAGACCGGGGTGCTGTATCGGCCTGAGCGGGAAGCACAGGTGCTGCGAAGGGTGCGTGAACTCAATCCAGGGCCTTTGGGAAACGATACGGTGGCCTTCCTTTTTCGCGAAATCATGTCGGCGTGTCTTGCGTTTGAGCGCCCCATCACGGTTGCCTGCCTTGGCCCTTCGGGAACTTATTCGGAGGCGGCAGCAGTACGCCAGTTTGGCCATGCTGCCACCACATTGGGCTGCGCCACGTTGGATGATGTTTTTCGCGTTACGGAAAGCGGCAAGGCTGATTTTGCTGTGGTACCTGTGGAAAACTCTACAGAGGGTGCTGTGGGTCGCACGCTTGACCTGATGATAGAAACTCCGCTCAAGGTATGCGGCGAAATCCAGTTGCGCATTCGCCACCAGTTGCTTGCAGATCCTGGTTTGACGGAACTAAAGGACATTCAGCGGGTGTTTTCCCACAGCCAATCTTTGGGACAGTGTCAGCATTGGCTTAACGCTTATCTACCCCAGGCTGAACGGGTTGCAGTTGCCAGCAATGCCGAAGCCGCACGTCTTGCCGCACAGCAATCAGGCTCTGCAGCGATTGCGGGAGAACTGGCCGGTGAGCGTTATGGCCTGAGCGTGCTTTACCCCAATATTGAGGATGAAGCCACCAACACCACCCGTTTCCTCGTCCTCGGGCCGGAGCTTCCGGGCCCTTCCGGACATGATAAAACATCCCTGGTGCTGGCAGCGCGCAATCGTCCTGGCGCAATTCACGAACTTCTGGCGCCGCTTGCTGAGTACGGTGTCAGCATGACCCGCCTGGAGTCACGTCCTTCGCGTACGGCTTTGTGGGAGTATGTATTCTTTGTGGATGTCGAAGGCCATCAGCAGGATTCCACGGTTGCAGCTGCGATTCGTGCGGTTGAAGAAAAAGCACTGTTCTGCAAGGTTCTCGGTTCCTATCCCGTGGCCGCTTTATGATTGATTTGTGTGAACTGACGCCTGCTCATATACGGGGCATTGCTCCCTATCAACCAGGTAAACCCATCAGTGAGTTGCAACGCGAACTCGGTTTAACCCACATCATCAAGTTGGCTTCCAATGAAAATCCGCTTGGCCCAAGCCCAAAAGCGGTGGCTGCGATACAAGCCGCGTTGCCCGAGCTTGCCCTGTATCCCGATGGCAATGGATTCGAATTAAAATCCGCTCTGACAAATCGCTTTGCTGTTTCGCGTGACCAGATCATTCTTGGCAATGGGTCCAACGATGTCCTGGAGCTGGTAGCGCGCGCATTTTTGAGTGGTAAAACTTCGGCGGTCTATGCCCAGCACGCATTTGCCGTGTATCCACTGGTAACGCAAGCTGTAGGCGCTGAAGGCATTGAAGTGACGGCGCGCGACTTTGCCCATGACCTTGAAGCAATGATTGCGGCCGTTCGATCCGATACCCGCGTCATGTTCGTGGCCAACCCCAACAATCCCACTGGCACCTTCATTCCGGGCCCCATATTGCATGAGGCACTGGAGCGTGTTCCCCATCATGTGCTGATCGTGCTTGATGAAGCCTACACCGAATATCTTCTGCCCGAGCATCGCTACGATGCTGTGTCCTGGCTTGAGACGCTGCCCAATTTGCTAATCACGCGCACTTTTTCCAAGGCCTATGGCCTTGCCGGATTGCGCGTGGGGTTTGGCGTTGCTCGTCCAGCCATCATTGATCTGCTCAACCGGGTGCGCCAACCTTTTAACGTCAGTAGCCTCGCTTTGACCGCTGCCGCGGCAGCCCTGGATGATGAAGCGTTTCTCGAACGCACCCGGGCGGTTAATTCGGCAGGTTTGACGCAGCTTACCGCTGGCTTCAAGCGGCTGGGGCTGCCCTTTATTCCTTCCTATGGCAATTTCGTTGCGGTGAAAGTAGGGCAGAGTGCACGCATCTATGAGTTGTTATTGCGTCAGGGAATAATCGTACGTCCGGTGGTTTCTTATCAAATGCCGCTCTATTTGCGGGTTTCGGTGGGAACGGAGCAGGAAAATGCAGCTTTTCTTGCAGCCCTCAAAGTAAGCCTTAGCGAGGCTGCGTAAGCAATGTCTGACCCTATCCGGAAATCCCCACAGCATCTTGCCATCATCGGTGTTGGCTTGATTGGGGGTTCGTTTGCTCTGGCCATGCATGAAGCAACCAGCGATGTGCATATCGTGGGATATGATCGCGACGAGCTCAATCTTGCCGCAGCACGCCATCTGGGTGTCATCAATAGTGTTGCACACGAGGCCGCAGCCGCTGTTCAAGGGGCAGACATGGTGATGATCGCCGTGCCCGTGGGTCAATTTGAATCGGTCCTGCAGCAGATCGCGCCAAGCTTAAGCCCCACCGCCATCATTACTGATGTGGGCAGTGCCAAAGGTTCCGTAGTACGTTCGGCACAGGTCATTCTGGGTTCGGCATTCAAACGATTTGTACCCGGGCACCCGATTGCCGGAGCTGAAAATAGCGGCGTGCGTGCTGCGCGGGCAGATCTGTTTCGCAATCGTTCGGTGGTCCTGACCCCTGTGGAAGGGGGAGACAAACTGCCGCGCGAGATCATGCGTAAATGCTGGGAAGCCTGCGGCGCCCATGTGGAAGAGATGTCCGTGCCTCGCCACGACGCCATTTTTGGGGTGGTGAGCCATTTGCCGCACCTCCTCAGTTTCGCACTGGTGTACGACATTGCCACCCGGGTAGATGCTGATACCTTATTTCGTTTTGCTGCAAGCGGCTTTCGCGACTTTACCCGCATTGCCGGAAGCAGTCCCGAGATGTGGCGTGACATCGGCCTTGCCAATCGCGATGTGCTGTTGCTGGAAATTGCGCGTTATCGCGACCATCTCGACCGATTAAGCGAGCTATTGACCCAACAGAATGCCACGGGACTGGAGGAGTTTCTTCGACTGGCCCGCGAAGCGCGCCGCGGCTGGACTGAAAACTCCTGAGAATTCAATGACACAAAATTACGTTGTTCGCCCTGGTGGGGTACTGTCCGGAACCCTGAGCGTGCCTGGGGACAAATCCATTTCGCACCGTTCCATCATGTTGGGCGCCATCGCAGAAGGCATCACAGAGGTCACGGGTTTTCTGGAAGGCGAGGATGCTCTGGCCACCATGTATGCTTTCCGGGCGATGGGGGTGCACATCGAAGGACCCGACCAGGGGAGGGTAACTATCCATGGCGTGGGAAAATATGGACTCAAAGTGCCCGTCCGGCCGATTGACTGTGGCAATTCAGGCACCTCCATGCGTCTTCTGGCCGGGTTGCTGGCTGGTCAAAAATTTGCTGTCACCCTGACCGGAGACGATAGTTTAAGGCGGCGTCCGATGGCGCGGGTAGCCAAGCCGCTACAGGCCATGGGAGCCCGTGTGGAAACCGAACCCGGGGGGTTGCCGCCGGTGCAATTGTTGCCGGTGTCAGGTCTTCACGGCATTCATTATGATTTGCCAGTGGCTAGCGCCCAGGTCAAATCAGCAGTGTTGCTGGCAGGTCTTTATGCAGAAGGGGACACCTCTGTTACCGAACCGAAACAAACCCGGGACCATACCGAACGCATGCTGACTGCATTCGGCTATCCGGTAAAGCGTCTGGGGTCCACCACGCGGGTGTCCGGAAAAGGGAAGTTGCGGGCTGTGCCCATTGAGGTTCCGGCCGACATTTCCTCTGCGGCTTTCTTCATGGTGGGGGCCAGTATCGCCCCGGGGTCAGACCTCACTTTGCAGGCTGTCGGAATCAACCCTACCCGCACGGGCATTATCGACATCCTGCGTCTGATGGGTGCAGACATTACGCTGATCAACCAGCGCATGGCAGGAGGCGAGCCAGTAGCTGATATCCGGGTGCGGTATGCGCCACTGCATGGAATTGTGGTGCCTGAGGCCCTGGTGCCTCTGGCAATTGACGAATTTCCGATCCTGTTCGTGGCTGCTGCTAACGCGTCGGGACAGACAGTGGTCACTGGGGCTGCTGAATTGAGAGTGAAGGAAAGCGACCGTATCCGGGTGATGGCCGAAGGGCTGGAAGGGTTGGCAGTGGACGCTACGCCAACACCAGATGGAATGATAATCAACGGAGGTCGTCCGGTGGCCGGGGGAGTCATCAACAGTCATGGCGACCATCGGATTGCCATGAGTTTTGCCATGGCAGCTTTGCGGGCTAATGGACCCATCACCATCCTGGATTGTGCCAACGTAGCCACCTCATTTCCCGGGTTCTCCAATTTGGCTTCCCAGGCCGGATTGTCTTTGTCGGCTACATGATTCCCGTTATCGCCATTGATGGTCCTTCCGCCTCGGGTAAGGGAACCGTGGCTGAGCGGGTAGCCCAATCCCTGGGGTTTCATTATCTGGACAGTGGTGCCCTGTACCGGCTGATTGCCTTGGCTGCAAGCCGTGGCAGTATTGCCATGGATGACACCATAGCGCTGGAAAAGCTTGCCGCAAGCCTTGACGCACGCTTTCACGACGGAAATATTTTACTAAACAATCAATTAGTTACAGACGATATCCGATCTGAAACCTGCAGTAGAAATGCTTCCCTGGTTGCCGCGATTTCCGGAGTGCGCACAGCTTTATTGACGCGTCAGCGGGCTTTTCGCGAAGCGCCGGGGCTTGTAGCCGAGGGACGTGACATGGGGTCGGTCGTGTTTCCCGATGCCGTACTTAAGGTGTTTTTGACCGCAGACTCTGAGGTCAGGGCACGTCGGCGTTATAACCAGTTGATGAATAAGGGAATCCCTGCTAATATGCAAGGCCTTTTGAGGGACATCGAGGAGCGCGACATGAGGGATGAATCCCGCGCCGTAGCTCCTCTGCAACGTGGCAATGCTTTGTTGCTCGACACGACAACACTCACCATCCAGCAAGCGGTGGATCAGGTGTTGGTCTGGTTTGCAAAGGCGATGCCCGGTGTTCCCTGATGTGAAGCGGAAGCGTCCGGACCGGGGTCTGGATTGCCGACATGAGGGTCTCCCTGCGCGATTCAGGGTTGGCTTGGCAGTTCTGTTGGTACGTTTCCTTTTTTAACAAACCCCGTAGCGTGGCGGGCGAATGAAAATGAAACAAGGTAGTCAATAATGAATACGACACAACAAATTCCGGTATTTACAGAAAGTTTTGCCAGCCTCTTCGAGGAGAGTCTGACGCACCAGGAAATGCGCTCTGGTGAAGTGATCACCGCGGAAGTGATCAGCATAGATGCCAATACGGTGGTAGTAAATGCAGGCCTCAAATCCGAGAGTCTGATTCCCATCGAAGAATTCAAAAACGATCGCGGCGAACTGGAAGTCCAGGTTGGTGATTTCGTTAAAGTGGCCATCGACGCGCTGGAAGATGGTTACGGCTCAACCAAGTTGTCGCGCGAAAAGGCCAAGCGCCTTGCGGCCTGGCTGGATTTGGACGATGCGCTGGCCAAAGGCACCCTGGTGCAGGGGGTCGTTAGCGGCAAGGTCAAGGGTGGTTTGACCGTCATGGTCAATGGCATTCGTGCTTTCCTGCCGGGTTCCCTGGTGGATGTGCGTCCGATCAAGGACACCACACCCTTCGAGGGCAAAGAGATGGAGTTCAAGGTCATCAAGCTTGACCGTAAACGCAACAATGTTGTGGTTTCGCGCCGCGCCGTGATGGAAGCTTCCCAAGGGGCCGATCGCCAAAACCTGCTGGAAAATCTCAAGGAAGGATCTGTGGTCAGAGGCATCGTTAAAAATATTACCGACTACGGTGCGTTCGTGGATCTGGGCGGTATCGATGGATTGCTGCACATTACCGATCTGGCGTGGCGTCGGGTCAAGCATCCCTCCGAAGTCCTCAATGTAGGTGATGAAGTTGAAGCCAAAGTCCTTAAGTTTGATCAGGAAAAAAATCGCGTCTCCCTGGGGCTCAAGCAATTGGGTGAAGACCCCTGGGTGGGCCTGGCTCGGCGTTATCCTGAGCGGACCCGCTTGTTTGGCAAGGTGACCAACCTGACCGATTACGGTGCTTTTGTGGAAATCGAGCAAGGCATCGAAGGGTTGGTGCATGTGTCAGAAATGGACTGGACCAACAAAAATGTCCATCCCTCCAAGGTGGTACAACTGGGTGACGAAGTCGAAGTCATGATCCTGGAAATCGATGAAGAGCGTCGTCGTATTTCGCTGGGCATGAAACAATGTCGTGCCAACCCGTGGGATGAATTTGCCATGACCCACAACAAGAATGATCATGTGCGCGGCCAGATCAAGTCCATCACCGACTTTGGTGTGTTTATCGGTTTGCCTGGCGGCATTGACGGCCTGGTTCATCTGTCCGACCTGTCCTGGAATCAAGCAGGTGAAGAGGCAGTCCACAACTACAAGAAGGGCGATGAAGTTGAGGCCCTGGTACTTTCCATTGATGTGGAGCGGGAGCGTATTTCGCTGGGCATCAAACAGCTTTCCGGCGATCCCTTCAGCAACTTCACGGCAACCCACGACAAGGGATCTTTAGTCAAGGGGGTAGTCAAGTCAGTGGATGCCAAAGGTGCCGTGATTGATCTGGGTGATGAAATCGAAGGCTACCTGCGTGCTTCTGAAGTTTCCCGCGATCGCGTGGAAGACCTGCGTACCCAACTTAACGAAGGGGATGCCGTGGAGGCCGTGGTGCTTAATATTGACCGCAAAAATCGCGGAATCAATTTGTCTGTCAAGGCGCGCGATGTAGTGGAAGAAAATGCCGCCATGCAACGTGTTGCATCAGAAAGTCCGGCTAACGCGGGTACTACTAGTCTGGGAGCTCTGCTAAAGGCCAAGCTGGGCAATCCGGATTCAGAAAATTAAGGGGTTTTCATGACGAAGTCCGAACTCATCAGCCTGCTGTCGGATCGTTATTCACAGTTGGTTGCAAAAGATACGGAAATGGCTGTTAAAACGATCCTGGATGCCATGAGTCATAGCCTGGTATCCGGCGAACGTATTGAGATTCGTGGTTTCGGCAGCTTTGGACTAAATCATCGACCCCCTCGTCTGGGACGTAACCCCAAGACGGGAGAGAAGGTGCGTGTTCCTGAAAAGTATGTGCCGCATTTCAAGGCCGGAAAGGAATTGCGCGACCGGGTGGATTACCCCAAATCTGAAGTCTCAACAGGTCACTAAAACACGGCGGGTGGTGGTTGCAAAACCCCCGCCGTTTCATTAGGGATGATCGGATGGTTTACCTAAAATGGCTGGTGCGCATCGTCATCTTTGTCTTGCTGTTGGGTTTTGCAGTTAAAAACCTTGAGCTCGTCACTCTCAACTATTTCATGGGCTACCAATGGCAGGAACCGCTGGTAGTTATCCTGCTGGCATTCACGATACTGGGTGTGATTATCGGTCTTTTGGCCGCGATGACCACCATGTTCAGGCAACGACGGGAAATCCAGGCCTTGCGTCGTGAATTGCGCCGGCTTGATAAGAACGCACATGAAACTCCCGCAGCATCACCTATCGCGGATACGGCTACAGCAGGCCATGTGGATGTGATGTGAAGAAACGATTTCCCCTCTGATGGATTTTCAATCTTACTGGCTACTGGCATTGCCGATGTTTTTCGGTCTGGGCTGGCTTGCAGCCCGGGTGGATATCCGTCATCTACTGACCGAATCACGGGCGCTTCCTGCTTCTTATTTCAAAGGCCTTAATTTTCTGCTCAACGAACAGCCGGACAAGGCTATTGAGGCCCTCATCGAAGTGGCGCGTGCCGATCAACAAACTGTCGAGTTGCATTTTGCTCTGGGTAGCCTGTTTCGGCGTCGCGGAGAAGTGGACCGAGCCACGCGCATGCACCAGAATCTGGTAGACCGCAGTGACCTGGGCAGTAGCCAGCGCATGGCTGCATTGCACGAATTGGCCCAGGACTATCTCAAAGCCGGTCTCCTGGATCGGGCTGAAGCCCTGTTCAAGGATTTGCGCAAGACAGAATTTTCCGAATCGGCGTTGCGATATCTGCTGGACATCTACGTCACCGAGAAAGATTGGAAGAAAGCCATCGAAACGGCCGAGGCCCTGGAAGTGGCGACAGGAGATGGTTACCGTCGCGAAGTGGCAAACTTTTACTGCGAACGTGCGGCAATGGAATACAGTCACTCCCGTCTGGAAGAGGCACGTGCCCAGATTGCTGCAGCGCTCGAGGCAAATCGCAAATGCGTCCGCGCCAACGTAATGCTGGGCAATTGGGCCCAACGAGAAGATCGTCACGATGACGCAGTGGCCATCTGGAAACGCATTGAGGTTCAGGCTCCCGAGTATTTGTTTTTGATTGCTGCCCCCCTGATCGAATCCATGCGTAAGCTAAATCGTATTCCTGAAGCCTTGACGCTGTTGCGCGGTTGGCTGCAACGTTATCCCGCACTTGATCTGCTTGGTGTGGTCTTTCAGGCCACATTGGAAGAAGAGGGTGCTGAAAGTGCCCTGCGGCTGGTGCGTGAAGAGTTGTATCGCAATCCCTCCCTCGGGGCGCTCGACAAATTCCTGGATGCACAACTCGTGACCGCAACACCAGACCAACGTGCCGATGTGCAATTGATGCGTGATCTGGTACATGCGCATAACAGCCGGCTATCTTTGTTTCAGTGCAGCAGATGTGGGTTCAAGGCACGCACCTTTCACTGGCATTGCCCTGCCTGTGGCGGCTGGGACACCTACCCGCCGCGTCGCAACGCGGATGGCGATCCGGCTAGCGCGGTCAATAATCGGGGTGCGATGTAATGCAGGATCGCCCCGTTATCGTCGCACTTGATGCGGCCACGGAATCTGCCGCCCTTTCGCTTGCAGATCGTCTTGATCCCAAGTTGTGTCGCGTCAAGGTAGGCAAGGAACTTTTTACTGCCACCGGTCATTCTTTTGTGGAATACCTGGTGAAGAAAGGCCATTCCGTTTTTTTGGACCTCAAATACCACGATATTCCCAATACGGTGGCTGCGGCCTGTCGGGCCGCGGCAAGCCTCGGGGTGTGGATGCTTGATGTTCACACCACGGGAGGGCCAGCCATGCTCGAGGCAGCACGCGAGGCCCTGGAACAGGCAAACGGTAGGTTCCGCCCCAAATTGATTGGGGTTACTGTGCTAACGAGCCTTGCCGAATCTGATTTGCAACGTATTGGCATGATGGGGCCCATTCCTCAGGCTGTGGCGCGGCTTGCGCAATTGGCTAGCGATTGTGGACTGGATGGGGTCGTGTGCTCGGCTAGCGAAGCGGCCCTGCTGCGGGCCCGGTTGCCTTCCCCGTTTCTGTTGGTTACGCCAGGAATTCGCCTGCCTGGGGCAAGCAGGGATGACCAGGTGCGGATTGTTACTCCTCAAGATGCCATCTCATCTGGCGCCGATTATCTGGTGATCGGGCGCCCCATTACACAAAGTGCCGACCCTGCGGCTATGCTTGCCCGGATCAATTCTTCTCTCCAAAAAGTAACGACACCATGAAAATTTCGATCATCGGCACCGGTTATGTAGGACTGGTAAGTGGGGCCTGCCTTGCTGAGGTAGGCAACCACGTGCTTTGCCTGGACGTCGATCCCAACAAAATTGCCATTCTGCGAAGTGGTGGCATTCCAATTTATGAGCCAGGGCTGCAAGCCATGGTCAAACGCAATGAGGAGGCGGGCCGTCTTGCTTTCACCACCGACATTGCCGAGAGCGTGGCCTACGGACAGGTGCAGATCATTGCTGTTGGCACCCCTCCGGACGAGGATGGATCGGCTGATCTGCAGCATGTGGTGGAGGCAGCACGCAATATCGGACGCCACATGAACGACCGCAAGGTCATTGTAGACAAATCCACAGTGCCGGTAGGAACCGCAGAAAAGGTGCGTGTGGCAATTCAGAACGAACTTGGTGCACGCGCACTGAACGTGCCTTTCAGTGTGGTATCCAACCCGGAGTTCCTGAAGGAAGGTGCGGCAGTGGATGACTTCATGAAGCCCGACCGCATTGTGGTTGGCGCTGAAGATCCTTATGCCATAGAAGTGATGCGCGCACTTTACGCACCATTCCAGCGCAATCACGAACGTTTGATTCTGATGGACATCAAATCTGCCGAACTGACCAAATACGCTGCCAACGCCATGCTGGCAACTCGGATTTCCTTTATGAACGAATTGGCCCTGCTGGCCGAACGATTGGGGGCCGACATCGAGCGCGTGCGCCAGGGCATCGGTTCTGACCCGCGCATTGGTTATCAGTTTCTTTATCCCGGTTGCGGCTATGGCGGCTCCTGTTTTCCAAAAGACGTTCAGGCGTTAATGCGGACGGCTGCAGGAAACGGTCTGGATCTCAAGATTCTCAAGTCGGTGGAGGTTGTAAATCAACGGCAGAAATCAGTACTGTTGGACAAGATTGTGATGCGCTTTGGCGAGAATTTGAACGGGCAGCACTTTGCGATCTGGGGGCTAGCCTTTAAACCCAATACCGATGACATGCGCGAGGCCCCTTCACGGGTGTTGATTGATGGTTTGTGCGCGCGAGGTGCCACTGTCGCGGCGTATGATCCGGCGGCCATGGACGAGGCACGTCATATTTATGGCAAACAAAATTCTGTACGCTTTGCGACATCGCCCGAAAATGCGCTACTTGGAGCGGATGCCCTGGTCATCGTAACCGAGTGGAAAGAGTTTCGCAGTCCGGATTTCAATGAAATCAAATCCATCCTGCGACATCCGCTAATCTATGATGGGCGCAACCTGTACGAGCCTGCGCTGGTAAGGCAAGCAGGCCTGGAGTATTTTGGGATTGGACGACTGTGATGGCCCTGAACGCTTCCTTGGTAGACAAATTTTCAGCCGCCCGCATTCTGGTGGTGGGCGATGTCATGCTGGATCGTTACTGGTTTGGAGATGTAAGTCGCATATCGCCCGAAGCGCCCGTACCGGTAGTGCTGGTTGGAAAAACCGAAGAACGTCCCGGTGGGGCGGCCAACGTGGCGCGGGGGGTGACAGCGCTGTCAGCACATTGCTATCTGTTGTCGGTTTGTGGCGATGACGAACCCGGACGGCGCCTTGAACAATTGCTGCAGGCAGAAGGAGTTCAGGCGGTACTGCATCGCGACCCCAGCATTGATACTACAGTCAAGTTGCGGGTGATCGGGCGTCAGCAGCAATTGTTACGCATAGATTTTGAAACCCAACCCAGTCAGGAAGTTTTGTTGGCCAAACTAAGCGGTTTTACCGGCATGCTGGAAAAAGTGGATCTGGTTATTCTGTCCGATTATGGGAAAGGGGGCCTGCGCCATATCGAGTCCATGATCGAACAATGTCGTCGGGCCGGCAAACCGGTACTGGTGGATCCAAAGGGAGAAGAGTATCGACGTTACAGAGGCGCCACATTGCTGACCCCTAACAAGACGGAATTTCGTCAGGTTGCCGGTTCATGGAAAAGCGACATGGAACTTGCCGCAAAGGCGGAAAAAATGCGCGCAGAGCTGAATCTTGAAGCGTTGCTGGTGACCCGCAGTGAGGAGGGGATGACACTGTACCAACCGGGCCGGGTAACGCATGAACCCACGCACGCACAAGAAGTTTATGATGTCAGTGGGGCTGGTGATACCGTTATTGCCACTTTAGGTGTGGCACTTGCATCCGGAATCAGCATGCCTGACGCTGTTCGTCTGGCCAACCGGGCAGCCGGCATCGTGGTGGGTAAACTGGGTACGGCTGTAGTCAGCCGGGACGAATTGCGGCAGTCATTGTAAACAGGACATTGCAGGAACAACAACCATGGTTACCATCGTCACTGGCGCAGCCGGATTCATCGGCGCCAACATTGTAAAAGAGCTTAACCGACGTGGAGTCACCGGTATTCTGGCGGTGGACAACCTGGAAAAGTCTGGCAAATTCAAAAATTTGGCGGATTGCACCATCGCCGATTACCTGGACAAACGAGAGTTTCTGGCGCTGATCGAATCAGACTCGCTGGATCAGGAGGTTACGGCTGTACTGCATCAAGGCGCCTGTTCGGACACCATGGAACACAATGGTCGTTACATGATGGACAATAATTTCCGGTACACCAGCAAATTATTTCGTTACTGTCAGGATCGCGAAATCCCGCTGGTCTACGCTTCATCCGCTTCGGTTTATGGGGCCAGCACACAGTTCAGGGAGGAGCCGGCCTGCGAGAACCCGCTCAATGTTTATGGCTATTCCAAACTGGCATTCGATCAGTATTTTCGACAACGTGCTCAAGATGTAGGGCTTACCGCCCCTTGCGTAGGGCTGCGCTACTTTAACGTGTATGGGCCCCGCGAACAGCATAAGGGCCGCATGGCCTCGGTGGCGTACCATTTTTTCAATCAATATATGGAGAAGGGCAAGATTCGCCTGTTTGAAGGCAGCGACGGATATACACATGGTGAGCAACGACGTGATTTTATTTCGGTGGAAGATGTCGTCAAGGTCAACCTGTGGTTTCTTGAACATTCCGAAATTTCCGGCATCTTTAACCTGGGTACCGGGCAGAGCCGTACTTTCAATGATGTTGCCGTGGCTACCATTAATGCCATTCGCGCCACCAGGGGAGAAGACGAACTGAGTTTGCAAGACATGCAAACGCAAGAATTGATCGAATATATTCCCTTTCCCGAAGCACTAAAGGGAAAGTACCAAAGCTACACTGAGGCCGACATGAAGAGCCTTCTGGAAGCAGGTTATGACAAGCCTTTTCTGGATGTTACCGAGGGCGTTGCTCGATATGTGGCCTGGATGACTGGCGCGAAAATCCCTTAAGCGAATCGCCAAATCCATTCTGCATTCTCCGGGGGGCTCTTCATGGCCCTTTTTGTGGAGGCTGTCATGAATGCTGTAATGTCGCGACGTATGTCCCTGTCTGTGTTCCTTCGGCTGTTGCTGGTATGGGTGTCATGCCTTGCTTTGCTGGGGCAAGCCTGGGCAATAGTTGATATCAACAGTGCTGATGAGAAATTATTACGTACCGTCAAGGGCATCGGTCCGGTCAAGGCTAAAGCCATTCTCACATACCGTGCCAAGAACGGCGCTTTCCGGTCAGTTGCCGATTTGCGCAAAGTCAAAGGTTTTGGGGCCAAGACCGTTGCGCGCATCGGGCCCGAAATCTCCATTTCTGGAAAACCGGTGGGGGTTGCGCCAGCTTCTGGCACCAAGCCCACATCATTGTCTGGAGCACGCCATTGATGATGCTGGAGACGATTGATCTGTGCTAAAGTTTTGTGCATGATCAAAACCATCGAAGAATGCATCGGCGATACGCCGCTAGTCCCGCTGCGGCACATGCCCGGCAACACTACCAATAAAATTTACGCCAAGCTGGAAGGAAACAATCCGGCGGGGTCAGTGAAGGACCGCCCGGCCCTGTCCATGGTAAAGCGTGCTGAAGCACGCGGCGACATCAAGCCAGGCGATACCCTGATTGAAGCCACGAGCGGAAATACCGGAATCGCCCTGGCACTGGCGGCGTCTTTGCGCGGATATCGTATGGTGCTGATCATGCCGGAACATCTAAGCATCGAACGGCGCCAGACCATGCGTGCCCTGGGTGCTGAAATCATTCTGGTATCCAAGGAGGGCGGGATGGAAGCAGCGCGTGATCTCGCACAGAAAATGCACGATGCCGGGGAGGGGGTCATTCTTGACCAGTTCAACAATCCCGACAACCCGCTCGCTCATTACGAAACCACGGGTCCTGAAATCTGGCGCGATACGGCAGGGAAAATAACTCATTTTGTGGCTACCCTGGGGACGACAGGAACCATCATGGGGGTGTCGCGTTACCTCAAGGAAAAAAATCCGGCCATTCAAATTGTGGGCGTGTACCCGGCTGAGGGTGCCAATGTTCCCGGTATTCGCAAATGGCCTGAAAATTACCTCCCCAAAATCTTTGATCGTCGGCAGGTGGACCAGATACTGGAGGTAACCCAACCTGAAGCCGAAGAGACCATGCGCCGTCTTGCCAAAGAAGAGGGCATTTTTGCTGGAGTATCCTCTGGTGGAGGATGCTGGGCCGCCCTGCAAATCTCGAAAACGATCCAACATGCCGTGATTGTCCATGTCGTTTGTGATCGTGGCGATCGCTATCTTTCCACGGGTGTCTATCCGGCATGATTCCGGTCCTGGTCTTCGATATTGAGACCATTCCTGATTGTGAGGGGCTGATCCGGCTTCACGATCTTGATCCGGCAACACCACACGCCGAGGTGGCAGAAAAAGCATTTGCCGAACGGCGCGAAAAAACCGGTTCCGATTTTCTACCCCATTATCTGCACCGAGTCGTTTGTATTTCCTGTGCCCTGCGCAGCCGCGATGGTTTCAGGGTATGGACGCTTGGCGCTCTTGAAGATCCTGAATCCAGCATCATTCAGCGCTTTTACGATGGGGTGGACAAATATACGCCGCAATTGGTGTCATGGAACGGTAAAGGGTTCGATGCCCAGGTATTGCATTACCGCTCGCTTGTTCATGGGGTTACCGCAGCCCGCTACTGGGACATGGGGGAGGACGATAAAGACTTCAAGTGGAACAACTATCTGTCCCGCTATCATCCCCGTCATCTGGATTTGATGGATGTTTTAGCTCTTTATAACAACCGTGCCAATGCGCCTCTTGACGCGCTGGCCAAGCTGATCGGTTTTCCTGGTAAATTGGGCAAGGATGGCAGTGCCGTCTGGCAGTCCTATCAAAACGGCGACCTTGCCGGTATTCGTGCTTATTGCGAAACCGATGTGCTTAACACCTATCTTCTTTACACTCGTTTCCAGTTGGTGCGTGGGCAACGCACCGAAGCTCAGTATCAGGACGAACTGGATTTGATCCGCGCTACAATCGCCGGCATGGAAGGGCGGCACTGGAAGGAGTTTTTGGAGGCGTGGAAATCCGCAACTTGAGAAGAGATTGGCAAGTCTGCGCTACCACCCATACGGGTTATGTTTTACCCCCCCGTTGCGGCTATAGACACTAACCCCTTGTTGCGCTTAAATGATCCGAGATTCTGAAATCGTTATGTAACCGGAAACAAAAGGGCGCAACTGATGGTTATTCCAGATTTCACCGATGGTGAAAGGAATCTTGCCAGCGAGATTCTATTGGAGCGCTATAGCCGGTTGGTGCCCTTGCAGCTTGCCGAGGCGGAGTTGCAACTTGATCCGGATTCGCAGGCGCTGACTGCCTGTCCCGCGCTTTACTGGAAAGCGCGTGGAGCCGATTTTGTCATATTCAAGCTGGGCGATTTTCGCTACCGTTGCCAGTTCTTTTACTCCGAAATCGAGCAATACGGTACGGGTCGAGAGGAATATCAGGATTTTTCGGAGTGCGTCATTACGCTGTTGCAGGTCCAGGCAGATCATGAAAAGACCCGTGTGGGTGCACATTCTGGAACCACGGGAGCCGATCTTGCCGAAGAGCAATATTTCGGCCCAACGCTTCTATGACGATAAGCAAGGCGAAACAACTGCTTGCAACCCAGGCTGGCTTTGGTGGTGGATACAACCGTAACGGTGCCAGGCTGATTCTTGCCGAAATACAGAAGGAGCATGGTCAGGTGTGGGTGGATAACCTGATTCGTGAGCTTGAATTGGACCGTGTTTTTGGTTTTTCTGTCGGGAGCCGTTTTGATTTTACGAACTCATGAAATGGGGCATGCCAGGGTGGATGCCAAATGAACATCTGCATCGTTTCCGACAGCCATGATCGTGCTGATTCGGTTGCCGCCGCAGTGAAGGAAGCTCAGGCGGCCGGAGCAGAAGCTGTCATCCACTGTGGTGACCTTATTGGTGCCCATACTCTGCGTGCTTCCATGAAGTTCGGCCTGCCCCTGCATGTGGTGCATGGCAACAATATCGGTGATCAGATGGCAATGCATAATCTGGTAGCGAAATCCGATGGGTTACTTGCCTATTACGGTCAGGATGCAACGCTGGAACTGGGAAAACGACGCATATTTGTCACCCACTTTCCCCATTATGGGCGCGCCATGGCTTGCACCGGAGACTACGAGCTTGTCTGTTGCGGGCATAGTCATCATGCTGAAATTGTAGAACAGCCAAATATCAAGGGCGGGTACAGCATGCTTGTTAATCCCGGCTCTGTTGCCGGGATTGATGCTCCCGGGGTCAAGGCACGTGCTACCTGGATATTGGGTAACCTTGACCTCATGAGTTTTGAAATACGCACGCTGCCCTCATGACTTGGCAAGCAAGGGCAGCTTTTCTGTATCCCATGTCGGACTGCAGCTAACGGAGGTTCGGATGATGGTTTCGATAGCAACCAATCAGACGATACTGGTTGTCGGCGGCGGCATCAGCGGGATAACCGCAGCCCTGGAAGCAGCCGAATGTGGAAAACAGGTCATCCTGGCTGAACGCAATGCAACACTGGGCGGACGGACAGCTTTGCTTTACCGTTATTTTCCGAAGATGTGCCATCCGACCTGCGGGCTGGAAATCAATCTGCGTCGTCTCAAATCCAATCGCAACCTGCGCGTGCTGACACTTTCGGAAGTTGTCGATGTAAAAGGAAATCGTGGTGACTATACCGTCAGGCTGAAAATACTTCCGCGCTACGTCAATGAAAACTGCACCGCCTGCGGCGAATGCGCCAAGGCGGTCGAGACTGACATACCCAATCCTTACGAATATGGCATGAGCAAGACTCGTGCGGCCTATCTGCCGCATACCATGGCGTATCCGCAGCGCTACGTACTCGATTCTTCAATTATCGGTACCGACGATGCCAAAAGGGCCAAGGCTGCGTGCCGGTATAACGCAATCGATCTTGATATGCAGGAAACAACGGTGGATCTTAAGGTCGGTGCAATCATCTGGGCCACTGGCTGGAAACCTTACGATGCAGCAAAAATTCAGCCATACGGCTATGGTCGCTTTGCCAACGTTATCACCAGCGTCGAATTCGAGCGGCTTGCCGATCCACGTGGTCCCACGGGAGGGCAACTGTTGCGCCCCTCCGACGGGAAGGCAGCCCGCAACATTGCCTTCATCCAGTGTGCGGGTTCACGGGATGAGAATCATCTGCGCCATTGTTCACGCATTTGCTGCATGGCTTCCCTGAAACAGACCCAGTATGTGAGTGAAAGTTATGGCGGGGAAGGCAAATCAACCATTTATTACATCGACATTCGCGCCATTGACCGTCTGGAGGATTTCTACCAGAAAGTGCAGCAGGACCCCACAGTTCACTTCGTCAAGTCCAAGGTTGCAAATATCACGCTGGACGAAAAGAGCGGCGACTTGATTCTTAATGGTGTGGATACAGAGGGTTATCACCGTTATGCAACCCGGCATGAACTTGTTGTCCTTGCAATAGGCATGGAGCCCGAAAGCAACGGGATCAAATTGCCAGAGGGTGTCATCACCGATTCTTCTGGTTTCATTGAAGGGGCAGCGGATGGCGGGCAATTTGGCGCGGGTGCAGCGTCAAGTCCGCTTGACGTTAACCGTGCCACACAGAGCGCGTCGGCAGCGGCGCTACGGGCAATTCAGGTGGTATACAGGAGCGCAGCTCGGGAGGCAGTCAAGCCATGAGCGATATGAAGACCGGCGCATACATCTGCTCCGGCTGCGGTCTGGGAGAGAAGCTCAACATCCCCAAACTGTGCGGGATTGCACAGAAGGAAGGGAAGATGGCGCTGGTGCGCGAACATAACTTTCTGTGCTCAGACTCCGGGGTGCAGATGATAAGCGATGATATCGAGAAGGAGGGTGTCACACATGTGATGATTGCCGCCTGTTCGCGCCGTTCCAAAACGGAAGCGTTCCATTTTCAGACAGTGGCGATGTCGCGTGCCAACCTGCGCGAGGGCGTGATATGGGTTGTTGCTGAAGGCAGCGAACATGACGAAGTCC
>VFSW01004166.1_pt1 | contig 21547 bp, 16 predicted proteins | sample 5358111 | NCBI WGS metagenome assembly VFSW01 (sample SAMN11554181, study PRJNA540505) | mine drainage metagenome | isolation source: sediment from site ElyBrook_90M | place: USA: Ely Copper Mine, Vershire, VT | collected 2017 | reverse complement strand
CCAGCGACCAGGGCGCGTTGCGCTTGTCGATGCTGGTTTTATGCACGAGGCTGGTAATGTTGTAATATATATGCAGTCCCCACTCGGTCATCAGGATGTCGTTAATTCCCTGGCTGAAAGTGACAATCCCCTCGGCGCGCAGCGCGCGGTTCACGTCTCGCGCCAGTTCGGCGGTTGCGAAGGTGGTCAGCAGGAAGCACCCGGTGTCGCCGCGCTCGTCGACGATCCTGCGGAGGTGCACCCGCGGGAACTGCTTCAGAGCTTCCCGGATCCGGTATTTGCTCGCGCGCATGTGACCCGTGATCTGCGGCAGCTTGCGCAGCTGAACCCGCAGCATCGCAGCTCGCATTTCGTCGAGCCGGTATCCGCGCCCCCACAGGCAATACTCCAGCCGGTCGTAGATCGCGCGCCCCGCCTCATTCCGCGCAAAGCCGGTATCGTGGACGGCAAACGCGCGCTGGTACAGGTAGTCATTGGTCGTTACCAGAGCGCCGCCCTCGCCGCTGGTCATGTTCTTGTTCATCTGGAAGCTGAAGATGCCGATGTCGCCGAATGTGCCCACCCGGCGGCCGTCCACGCTGCCGCCGGCGCACTGCGCGCAGTCTTCCAGCAGAAACAGATTGTGGTGGCGGGCAACGCCTGCGAGCGCTTTGATGTCCGCCGGGGCTCCGCTCATGTGCACGGCAATGATGCCGGTGCTGCGTGTGGTGATCTTCGACTCCACCGACGCTGGATCGAGGCAGAAGGTATCGTCAATGTCGGCCAGCACCGGGATCGCGCCCAGGTTCACGACGGCCGCGGCGACCGAGACCCACATATACGCGGGAATGATGACTTCCTGGCCAGGACCGACCCCCAGGGCCGCAAGCGCCGTATGCAGCGCGCCCGTTCCGCTGGTGAGCGCGAGGCAGTGCGAAACGCCCTCGAACGCCCGGAACTCCGATTCAAACGCCTCCACTTCGCCCTGAAGGTCAACACCGTAGAAGCGGAAGGGCGACCGGCTGCGCAACACGCGCAAAGCCGCCTCAATCTCCTCCTCGTCCATATGGTGAACGCCTGGAAATTCCAGAGGCAGCGGAGTTGTGCGAACCGGCGCCCCCCCGTGAATCGCCAGCGTTTCGTTCTCTTCCAGGGACTTTACTTCGGTTTCAACTTTCATGGAGACTCCCTCTGCCGCGCCCACGCATCCCGATGGATGGGTACGGAATCCAGCGATGCGGGGCCGCACTCTCCCGTACGGTCGAGCGAGCAAAGGAGCAGAATGCACCCCCACCTAATCTCCCAGACAATTGTTTTTGGGTCAATGGTAAATTAAGGTTCCCAGAGTACATTTGCGGGAATAATGATTCGGTAATGAATCAATGGCCTGCTTGGAATTACCGTCGTAATGGCACATCAGTCTTACTTTGTTCGTAGGGCTCCACTTACGATTTCAGCCAGACGCTGCGCGCGGTTCATCCACCCGGACCACTCTGAATCCCGCAGCCCTGGCACTCGCCATGCCGGCGTCGGAATCCTCAAAGGCTTGCCGTCGATCCCGAGTTGCCGCCGCACGAGCATGTACGGTTCCGGGCTCGGCTTCGGACGCGCGCAATCCTCTCCTAACACCAGTGCGCCGAAATACGAGAGCACACCGGCCTCACGCAGTATCGGCTCGACCTCGGCACGTTCCGAGCCGGTCACCAGGCCCAGAGGAGTGCCACTGAGTCCCTGCAGCATCTCGACCGTTAAAGGTGGAATCGGAGAGCGCACCTGGCACCATTGCCTCACCAGCTCCTGCCGAGCACCGATCTGCTTCCGCAACTGCACCAGCAGTTCGGCGTCAGCCTGTAAGGCGGGCAGCCGTCCCAGCATCGCCTCGTCGGTCAGGCCTCGCTCAAGGCGCAGGTAATCTTCCCAGCCAAGTTCGATCCGGTGCGCGGAGAGAAGCCGAGCCCAGGCGCGCCCAGATGAGAGGCTCGGTGATCGGCCAGAACCCCATCGAAATCGAAGACCAGGGCCTAGGGTTCGGATGTCATGAGCCTTAGGCCGGATGACTGGCCGCTCCGCCCGGCCGCGCTGCATCGTCCGCGGCAGGCGAATCGGCTGGGCTTGTTGCCACCCCCGCGCTGGTCGGCTGGCCCATGGTGCGCCGATAGAGGCCGTCAAGAGAGAGGGAGCTCATCATGCGAGCCGCACCGAGCGCGCCCGCTTCTCCGCCCAGGGGCGAGACGCGGAGTTGCACGTCGTTCGACGATTTCTCCAGCGCGCGTTGCCGGATGATGCGCCGAAGAGGATCGGCCAGAAGCTGAGGAGCCGCCCGAAACAGTGCACCCCCGAAAATAATCAGCCGCGGATTCAGCAGATTTACCAGATCGGCCAGGCCGCGCGCAATATGGGTCGCCGCTTCCTGCAGAACCCGAAACGCCAGGCTATCGCCTTCGATAGCTGCCTGCGCAACTACCTCGATACTGATCCGGCTCAAATCGCCGCCGGCAAGTTCGCGAATCTTCGAATCCACGCCGCGCTCAATGGCGACGCGCCCCGCGTGCACAACAGCCGCGCAGGAAGCCAGACTCTCCAGGCAGCCATGATTGCCGCAGGAGCACAAGGGCCCGCTCTCGTCGACTGTGATGTGCCCAAATTCGCCCGCCTTGCCCCCGGCTCCGCGGTAAAGTTTGCCTTCGATGAAAATCGCGGCGCCGATTCCCATACCCGCTTCGATAAAGAGAAAGTCGTCGTGTTCCCGCCCGAAGCCGAAGTAGCGCTCTGCGGTGGCCATGGTTCTGACGCTGTCCTCCAGGAGACACGGCAGGTGAAACTCCTCTTCGAAGATGGCTCGCAGCGGCACGTTCTTCCATTGCGCCATCTGCCCGGGTCGCGGCAACGACAGAACCATGCCCCGCTCGGTGTCGATCACCCCCGAGTGCGCAACCCCGGCACCCAGGATCGACTCACGACTGACCTTCGAGGCTGCGATCGCCTGATGAACACACTCGAACACCCGGTCCACCACGCGTACCCGGCCGTCCGGGATCCGGGTTTCGATCTGATCCTGGTGGATGATCCGGCCATTCATGTCGGCAATTACCACACGCGAGTAGAACGAGCCGATGTCGACCCCGATCAGGTGTCCCGCATCGGCGCGTATCTCGAGTGGGATCGGCTTTCTGCCGACCAGGGAGGAGACAGCCGGCGCCTCGCTGACGAGGTTGTGCGCAATGAGGTTGCGGACGATGCTCGTGATCAGTGCCGGGCTAAGCCCCGTCCTGCGCGCCAGATCGAGCCGCGAGTAATTCTGCCCGGAATGAATGAGGCGCAGGATCGCCAGTTCGCGCTGTTCCGGTTTGTCCTGAGCCGCTGCTTTGGTGGTTCGGGCTGCGTTGGATGGCATCTCGGGCTGGTCCCTGCAGTGAACTCAGTGAATCATGCTGACCCATTGTCGATCGAGAATCGGCCCGAATCTGGCCAGCCCTGCCGGAGGAATTGAAGCTCAGCCGGCCCGCAGGAAACGCCTGATCGAAGTTGGTCTTTACCTTGACATACTACATGCGCCTCGCCGGTGTCCGAAAGCCTCGGAGGAAAAGAAGGGCTGTTATAATGGATGCAAAGGCACGCCGTATCCTTACGAAACTCGGACAACGTCACAGTTTGCACGCGCCTGCAGGTACCGTTGATTCAAATGTGAATCAAAGGGCGGACCTCGGCCTTGCTTCCGTGCACGGATTGCCTTACCATAGCCGCTCGTGACCCCGACAGCCTGGCGAAGCACTGAGTTGCTCGTGAAGCAACCCACTTGCACCTGCGGCCCGCGGGCATCACCAGCGAGGGAGAAGGATGGCCTTGAAGCTCGGGAAGCTCCTGTGGAGACATTTCGTAGGCTGCCGGTGGTTGGCAGCAGAGCTTTTGCCGGTTGCCGTACTCGGTCTGATGGCAGGCACTCTGGGCGCGCAGGCCAGCCATCCGCAAAGCGACCCTCCCAGCGACCAATGGAACGGAGTCCCCACGTCCAAATGGATCAGCGCGAATGAGCAGGCAGGGATCGACGAAGACATCCTGCTCAAACACCTGGGCGACATTCCGCTGGATCCGGGTCCCAAAGCGCATTTGTCAGCCTCGCTCGACCGCGCCTCGGTGGATGCGGCGGCGCGCAAGGTGGCCGACTGGGAGCTGAAGCGCGCCGAGCCGAACATGAACCTGACCTGGACCTGGGCGGTGATGGGCACGGGCTTTATGGCCGCTTCCCGTGAGCTGAACGATCCGCGCTACCGCGACGCGATGGAGAAGCTCGGAGAGAAATACCACTGGGACCTGGGCGTAGAGGATCGCGTCGGGCGCGGATGGCCCGACAACGACGATCAGGCCATCGGGCAGACGTATCTCGAGCTGTATTTCCTCGATCCGAAGCCGGAGAAGATCAAGATTCTGCGCAACGGAATCGACGCTCTCATCGGCGTGCCCCAGCCTCCGCCCGATTCCGACCAGTTTCAGCAGCTGTGGTGGTGGTGCGACAGCCTCTTTATGGGGCCGCCCATGTGGGCGCGTATGACTGTCGCCACATACGACCCGAAGTACCTGGCTTACGCCGACAAGCACTGGTGGGAAGTGGTCGACAAGATGTATTCGCCGGCTTATCACCTGTTCTATCGCGACAAGATCTACATTGGCGTGATGGATCCGGCGATGAAGCCCATCTTCTGGTCGCGCGGGAATGGCTGGGTGATGGGCGGCCTGGCGCGCACCCTCGAGTACATGCCGAAGGACTTTCCCAACCGTCCGCGTTACGAGAACCTGCTGCGGGAAATGTCTAAGGAGCTGGCGTCGATTCAGGACCCCAGGGACGGGCTCTGGCACTCGGACCTTCTCGATCCGGCCGACTTTCCCCAGCCGGAGCTTTCCGGGTCGACGCTGATCGTCTTCGGGCTGGCATGGGGAATCAACAACGGCGTGCTGGACCGCGCGACCTATCTGCCCGTCGTTGAGAAGGCCTGGCGAGGTATGCTCAACGAGGTTTATGAAGACGGACGCCTCGGCAACGTCCAGCAAACCGATGAGTCTCCGGAGCACTATCTTCCCCAGTCGAGTTACAACTTCGGGGTCGGAGGCTTTCTGCTGGCCGGCGAGCAGGTCGCGAAGTTGTCGGAGCATCACGATTAGCGCCCGCCGAACTTCAGTGGCGTGGAACGGAGAAAGAAAATGACAGCACGGGAAAACACGGCTCCAACCGTGCAATCGCATCGCTTCGCCGCTGGTCGGCCTGCTGTTCTCCTAGCGTTCCTTGCCGTTGCCGCGATGACCGGAACGGCTCAGGACACAGCGGTTCCGGTAACGGCGGTGGCGAATGCGATTTCGCGCGCCTGGCCGCTCAAAGTCAGCGCGAACCACCGCTTCCTGGTGGATCAGAAGAACGTGCCCTTTCTGATCCTTGGGGACAATCCGCAGACCATCGTCACCCAGCTTCCCACCGCGGACGCTGCCGGCTTCTTCGCCAATCGCGCTGCGCACGGCTACAACGCGCTCTGGATCGATGTGCTTAACTCCGGGCCCTACCATCCCGCGACCCGCGATGACGGAGCCACCTACGACGGCATCCAGCCATTCACCGGCCATCTGCCGGGCGGCAACGACACCGCACACTACGACCTCTCCACGCCGAACGAGGCCTACTTCCGGCGCGTCGATAAGATGCTGGATCTCGCCACGAAGTACGGGTTCGCCATCTTCCTCGACCCGGTCGAGACCGGACAGTGGCTGCTGACGCTGATGAACAACGGTCCGGAGAAGTGCCGCGGGTACGGGGAGTACCTCGGCCGGCGCTACAGGCACTTCAACAACATCGTCTGGCTGAACGGGAACGACTTTGAAGACTGGAAGAAGCCCAAAAGCGACGAGGTCGTCCTTGCAGTCGCCCGCGGGATCAAGGGAGAGGCGCCGGAGCAGATGCAGACGATCGAGCTGAACACGTGGGCCAGTTCATCGACTGACGATCCGCAGTGGGCGGCGCTGATCTCCATCAATGCCACCTACACCTATTTCCCGACCTATCTCCAGACCTGGCACAGCTACAACTACAAGCCGGTGATGCCCACCTTCCTGCTGGAAGGCCATTACGACATGGCCGACAACTGGCCTGACGAGTACGGGACGCCGTCCGTGCTGCGGCGCCAGGAATACTGGGGGATGCTGAGCGGCGCGAAGGGCGAGTTCTACGGCAACAACTACACCGACGACTTTATGTCGGGGTGGAGAAGCTTTGTGGATACGGTGAGCGTAAACCAGTTCATGATCTGGCACGCGTTCTTCTCGGGAATGCCATGGCAGGATCTGGTGCCGGACCAGGATCACACGGCGGTGACGGCGGGATACGGCACGCCGGGGCACGCGAAGGACCGGGCGAGCAAGATGGACTTCTGCACGGCGTCGCGAGCCGAGGATGGGTCGGTCGTGGTGGCCTATATGCCGACGCGTCGCGAGATCATGGTGAACATGGCAAGCCTGAAGGCTCCGGCGATGGCAAAGTGGTTCGATCCGGTGAGCGGGACTTACATTACGATTCCCGGCGGACCGTTTGCTAATACAGGTGAGCGGAAGTTTTCGCCTCCGCACAAGGTGAATGAAGAGACTGGGGACGGTGACTGGGTACTGCTGCTGGTGGCACAGGGGGCGTCGTTCTAAAGCGCCGGTTACAACGACACCCGGTAGAGAGTATCGGAAGCCCAGTGGAGCCATTAGAAGAGGAACTTCAACGCGACCTGGCCGATGCGCGGATCGGCGGCGCTGGTGACGTAGCCGAAGGCGCCGGGGCCGTCGCTGAGGTTGCCATCGGTAGAGAAGGCGCCCGGGAACTGCGCGTGGTTGAATACGTTGAAGAATTCAGCGCGAAACTCGATGGATTTACTTTCGGTAAGCTTGAGATCCTTGAGCAGGGACAGGTTCCAGTTATCGATGCCGGGTCCGTGGAAGAAGCGGCGCGAGGAATTGCCGATTTGGCCTAAAGGCTCGGCAGCGAACAGGTCGACATTGAAATAGGGGTTGCCGTGGCGAGGATTCTTGTCTGCGTAGATCTTGCCAGGCGTGTAGACCGGCAGATCCGGGGAGCCGAAGTATCCGCTGTTGTTGGTGCTGCCGAGCAGTGAGTGGTCGTCCATTTCGAACATCGTGATGGGAAGGCCGGTGGTGAATTCGGAGATCCCGGATAGCTTCCAGCCCTTCGTATATCGATTGTCCTTCCTGAGGAGTTGATCGATGGGAAGCTCATACGTGTAGCTGGCGGAGAAATTGTGGGTCATGTCGTAGAGGGACAGAGCGCGGGGCGCGAAGACCGTGCCATTGGGATACACAACGACCTGCTCGCCAAACCCCGAACCGTTGTCCATGGCCTTGCTGTACGTGTAGCTGAGTAAAACAGAGACACGGCCGCTGACCTGGCGAAGGGTGGTTTCGAGGGCGTTGTAACTCGAGTTGCCGATGTCGAGCTGCAGGCCGTTGCCTTTGAACTTATAGCCGTAGGGTGCCCGGGTGCCGTAGATTGTGCCGCCGGCTGCGGGATAGAAGATGTCGTTCTGGCGTCCTGGCTTGCATATGTCGGTGCCGGGCATGACCGCACCGGCGCTGTTGAGGCTGAGACAGAGAGCGGGATCGCCGGGGTTGTTATCAGCATTGAGGATCAGGTGATGGCCGAAGGCTCCGACATAGTCCACGGTAAACATGGTGTTGGCCGCGAGCTGGCGCTGCAGAGAGAGGTCCACGTGCTCGGTGTAGGGACTGGGGGAATTGACCATTGGGCTGCGCATGCCGGAGAGCGGTTCAAATTCGGACCAGTCGATGTTGGCGGCCGATGTGGGCGGCGGCAGGGGGAAGCGCTGCCCGTTATTAATGCCCGAGGAGCGGCTGATGAAGGGCGTGGAAAGGAGCGGAGGGTCGGGAGCGGTGTAGTGATAGCCATAGGGCGGCGCGGAGAAGCTGTAGACAGCGGAGCCCTCGATGTTGGTGTAGTAGAGGCCAAAGCCGGCGCGCAGGCTGCTCTTGCCGTGGTCGCCGAAGAGGGAGCGCAGGAAGCCGGAGGGAGCATCGGGCGACCAGGCGATGCCGAGGCGGGGGCCGAAGTCATTCCAGCGGACGTTGGCCATGTGCTTCGGAATGCCAGGATCGCCGGGGAAGTTATAGCCGAGCGGGGCGGTGGGAAATTGGGTGGACTGCTGGCCGGCGACGAAGACAGGCTCGTTATTATTGGCCGAGGCCCAATAGGGATCGACATCCCAACGCAGTCCGTAGTTAAGGGTGAGGCTGCGGTTGATGCGCCAGCTATCTTCTCCGTAGGCGCCGGTATAGAAGTTGCGCAGGTCGACAGACGCCGTAGTTGCCTGGAAATAACTGTCGGGAGCGCCGATAAGCATGTCGAGAAAATCGAGGCCCGTTTCGCCTCCATAGAACTCGAAGTAGAGTTTCATGTTGGCGCGGGAGATACCGATGAGGTCCCAGTGGTAGTCGGCGCCGAATTTCAGAGTGTGAGTGCCAATGACTCTGGTGAAGTCGTCCTGGAACTGATACGTGTCATTGAGCTGAGCGAGGCGCGACTCGGGAGGTCCGACCGAGTAGTTATTGAATAAGACGGTGGGGTAGTTCTGAAACTGGGTGGTTAACTGGGCGATGCCTCCATCCTGCGGGGAGGCGAATCCGAGGGAGGCGAGGGAGGGTCCGCTCTTCGTCTGCCCGGAGATGTTCTTGTTGCGGAAAAAGCTGGCGGTGAACTGATTCACGGTGCTGGCGCCGAGTGTGCTGGTAATTCCGAAGGTTGCGAGTTTCGCGCTGCCGACGGACTGGTCGGGGAAGCCGGGGAGGTTGGCCCCGTCACTGGTGTCGTAGGGCGAGGTGTTGCTCCAGGGATCGTCGAAGTAGTAGCCGGAGACCTGACCGATGCGGGAATTCAGGTCGATGCGAAGGCCGCCTTTGTCGTCCTGGAGAGTTTCAGGATAGGCCGAGGTGTTGAAATTGGCGCCGGAATTGGCGGTCGGGATCAGGGGAAGGATATTCGGACTGACGGGATCCCACGCGGTCTTCGGGACCTGCGCATTGGGGAAGACGCAATCCACGGAACTGGTGCATCCGTCCGCATAGTAGGACTCACCGTCGCTGACGGTATAGCCGAGCCTGCTGCTGAGAAGGCTGGCCCAGTAAGCGCCATTGACCGCTGCGCCGGACAAGGTGCCGGCATCGTCGGGTGAGGAGAAGTCTCCGCCTCGTTCTGCATTGGAGGGCACCAGAACGTTGCCGGTGTCGACACCGATGGTCTGGCGCGTGCCCTGGTAGTCCACGAAGAAGAATGCCTTGTTGCGCAGGATGGGTCCGCCGAAGGTGCCGCCAAACTGGTTCTGGCGGAAGACGCCGCGGTTATCGGAGAAGAAGTTCTTCGCGTCGAGGTCGGTGTTGCGCAGGAATTCGAAGAGGTCGCCATGCCAATCGTTGGTGCCGGATCTGGTGACGACGTTGACTTGTCCGCCGGCGTAGTTGCCGTACTCGGCGCCGGCGTTACTGGTGATGATGCGGAACTCGCCGATGGAATCGAGATTAGGAATGACGGTGGTGCCGGCGCCAAAGCCCTCGACGACGTTGGCGCCGTTGACCATGAAGCCACTATTGACGTCACGGGCTCCGCCCATGGAGAGGAGGCCATTATTCAGAGAGTTGGAGGGCAGGAGGGTTCCGTACTGCGAGGTGGAGATGGGCACGACGCCAGGCTGCAGGGCGAGGAGGTCTGTGAATGCGCGGCCGTTAAGAGGCAGGCTGGTCATCTCCTTGTCGTCGATGACTTCGCCGATCTGACTGGTCTCGGTATCGACGCGAACCGCGGATGAAGTGACGGTGACGTGCTCCTGGTTGCTGCCCACCTGGAGGTTGGCATCGACGGAGAGGCTGGTGTCGACATTAATGACGAGGTTGGTTTCGCGAAATTCTGTAAAGCCGACCTTATTGAAGCTGATGTTGTAAGTGCCGACGTCGACAGCTGCGAATCTGTAAAAACCTTCCACGCCGGTTTCCATTGTCTGGACAACGCCGGTCTGAACGTTGAGGAGTTGGATGCTGGCTGCGGGGACGACTGCACCCTGCGGGTCGCGAACCGTCCCCGAGATGCTCCCGGTCACTTTTGCGAATAGCGGAACCGCCGCAAATGCAAGGAGCGAAAGCAGCATCAGGAGCCGGAATCCGGCCCTGGGGCGGCCTGTGGTTCTGCAATCGGTGCCCATCGACACCACAGCCTGTGCAAAATGCTCGTCTTTCATGCGTCCCTGTCCTTTCCTGTGCGACCGCGCACCCCCGCGCTGTATCTCTTTGTCGGTGCTCCCGTACCGGGGCAGCACGAGGACCGACCGGATCGCGACGCGCTGGAGGAGTGATACTGCTCAGGGGAGGTCAGCATTGCCCCCCCTCTAACTCCTTCCAACGAAACAAGCGTGCCTCAAAGTCTGGCCAATATCGCATCGATTGGCGAAGGCTGTCAATCAAATTCCTCGCTCAAGCGTCACATTGGTACCCTATTGTTTTATGGGTGAATCAAAGTTGCTGCCTGCGAGGATTGAATTCTCACGTGCTTGTGCAATACCATGGCGCCTCATGGCAAATCTCCCGTTCAGCCAAGATGTTTCTCGGCGTCAGTTCCTCAGGTTCTCCACGACAGGGGCTACAGCGCTGGCGGCACAGAGCGCATTTCCCTTCCTGTCGGCGGCACAGCAACAAAACGAGCCCGTGGCTTCCGCGGCGGCCGCTGGCGAGAACCTCTACGCCCAACTCGTCAGGGAGTGGTGCGATGGCCTCATCCGGCATCAGCTCAGCGGGCTGCACGACCCGGCTCTCGATGGCGGATTTCTCTGCCCCGCATGCGCGCTCATTCACGGCCGCTGCGCCGATGCGGTCTATCCGCTCCTCCACACCGCCCAGGCTACCGGCGACGACCGGTATGTGCAGGCTGCTCTGCGGGTCTACGACTGGTCCGAGCGCACGGTGAGCCGCTCCGACGGCAGCTGGGTCAACGACGTGAGCCTGCAGGACTGGCAGGGCATCACCGTATTCCGCGCTGTCGCCATGGCCGAGGCGCTCGGCCACTACGGATCGCTTCTCGATGCGGCGACTCGCCGGCGCTGGACCGATCGGGTGGCGAAGGCTGTGAAATTCATCGATGGATTTATCTCCATCGACACGGGGAATATCAACTACCCGGTTTCGGCGTCGTACGCGTTTGCTCTTTGCGCTCAGCTCCTTGGCGACTCGCACTGCAGCGAGCGTGCCCACTGGCTGGCCCACACCTGCATCGATTTCCTCAGCCGGCCGAATCACCTGATCTATGGCGAGGGTCACCCGATCCGCGATCTGAGTCCCAAGGGCTTTCGCCCTGTCGATCTGGGGTATAACGTCGAGGAGTCGCTGCCGGGTTTTGCTCTCTATGCCACCCTGACGCATGACCAGGAGATTCTCGATGCAACGGTGACCGCGCTGCGCAGCCACATGGAGTTCATGCTTCCGGACGGGGGCTGGGACAACAGCTGGGGCTGCCGCAATTACAAATGGACGTGGTGGGGCAGCCGGACCAGCGATGGGTGTCATCCGGCCTATATCCTGCTTGCCGATCATGACCCACGCTTTCGCGAAGTGGCGCAGCGCAACGTGGAGCTGATGGCGGCCTGCACGCACGACGGCCTCTTCTATGGCGGGCCCGACTATTTCGTTCACGGCGATAAGCCCTGCCTGCATCACGCCTTCACGCACGCCAAGGCGCTCACCACGGTGCTCGATCGCGATCCGCATCCGATGCCGGAGACGCGCGTGGCTTTGCCATGCGATGAGGCGTACGGCCTGCGGTCATTCTCCGAGATCGGCACGTACCTGGCGGCGGTTGGCCCGTGGCGCGCCACGGGGACCGAGTTCGACTGGAAGGAGCCGGGCGAAGAGGGCGGCCACGTTACCGGGGGATCGCTGTCGCTGCTCTTTCATCGCAGCCTCGGGCCGGTGCTCACCGCCAGCATGACCGAGTATGACAACCAGATCGAAGCACCGAACATGCAGGGATTCATCGACGCACCGCATATGCCGCTGACGCCGCGCGTGGAATATGTAACAAAGGATGATCTCTATGCGACGTTCAACGATCGCCGGGCCGCAATGAAAGTGAGCAGCGGGAACAACGACGTCCATTTCGAGGTCCGGGGTCAGATTCTCAGCGTCACGTTCAATCCGCTCCCGCAGGACGGCCTGCGCCACCACATGACTTACGCCGTCACCGAGCCGGCTGTTGAGATCACCGCATCGGTCGCAGGACGGGATCCTGGGCTCTCCGGCAAGCTGCAGTTTGTACTCCCCGTCATCTCGCGCAGCAGCGAGGCCGTGGACCACGCCGAACCAGGCCTGATTCGCATCACCAAACCGAACGGCACTCTCACGATTCGCACCAGCGCCACCGGCGGCTTCGAACCGCTGCCCCGGGAGCGAACCTTTAACTTAGTCCCTGGATTCGAAGCGCTGCCGGTGACGCTGGCAATGCGTCCAGGCGAAGAAATTCGCATTCGACTGGAAGCGCTGGTCGACGCCGATGCGCCGATGTGGTCATCGTCCAGATACGCCGCGACAGAACGTTAGGCAAAGGAAGACATGGATCGCCGCAAGCTGATCGCCGGAGGAGCCGCAACATACCTGCTCGCACGGACAACGGGCTTAGCCCCCGCGCAGGGCGTTAAGAGCGGCGCAGCCTCTCTTTCCCTGGATCCGGCCGGTCCGCGCATCCTGATCCCCGCCGATTACACCGGTCTCAGTTACGAATCGGCGCAGCTCGCCAACCCGGGATACTTTTCGCGCGACAACACGCGGCTGATTGCGCTGGTCCGGCAACTGGGTGAGCGCGGCGTGCTGCGGCTCGGCGGCAGCACCAGCGATTACGACACCTGGAAGCCGGAACACGCTCCTCGCCAGGCCCAGGACGATGGTCCGGTGAATCCGGACAATGGCGCGAGCGCGACGATGCGCGCCGTCATCAGCGAAACGGCCATCGACGAACTGCGCGGATTTCTCGACGCCACGGGCTGGACCGCGATTTACGGCATCGACCTCGGCCACGCCTCTCCTGAATCCGCGGCAGAGGAAGCCGCCTATGTCGTCAGCAAACTCGGGCCCAGGCTGCTGGCGCTGCAGATCGGCAATGAGCCCGATCTGTTCTCGCGCGACATTCGCCCGTCGACTTACGACTACGCAGACTACTTCCGCGAATGGCGAAATTTTGCCGATGCCATCCGCCGTCGCACGCCCGACGCGCCGCTCGCCGGCCCCGACATTTCTAACGTCGTGAGCTGGGTGGATCAATTCGCGCGGCAGGGGGCGGGCATTCGCATGCTCACCAGCCATTACTATGCCGAAGGTCCGCCGGAGAGCCCGGATTCCGATATCGTCCACCTGCTTCGTCCCGATGCCGACCTTGAGAAGCAAATGCGTCACCTGGTCGACGTCGCAAAGTCGGTGCATGTGCCCTACCGCATGTCCGAAGGCAACTCCTGCTACAACGGCGGCAAAGCCGGCGTGAGCAATGCGTTTGCTTCAGCACTGTGGGGAGCGGAATTTATGCTTCTTCTCGCGCAGCTTGGCGTTTCCGGAATCAATTTCCACGGGGGCGGGCAGGGTTTCTACACACCGATCGCCAGAGGAGGCAGCACGCCATTTGAGGTGCGCCCGCTCTACTACGGCATGCTCCTGTGGCGATGCTTCGCCTCCGGTTCTCTCATCCCCTGCAGGTTCGACGCGGGCGGCGTAAACGCAACCGCCTATGCCTGCATCGACTCGAAACGGCGGCTGGCTCTCGCCATCCTTAATAAAGATCTGCATCGGGACCTCAAGCTGCGGCTGCACGGCGATGTCTTCAACGCTGCTTCGCGACAAATGGCTCTCACCGCGCCGCACGCCGACAGCACCTCGGACGTGACCCTGGGGGGCGAAGCTGTGTCCGGCGGACAATGGCATCCCGTGTGGTTTCCGCAGGCCCGCCGCACCGAGCTGCTCGTGCCCCGCGCCAGCGCGCTGCTCCTCGAGTGGGAGGGCGTCAGCCTGTGATGTGAATGCACTCGATCCGGCCACTTCCAATCTTGAGGTCAGCCAGGCAGTTATGACTCAGACATCCGTTACGCTGAACACCGTCTTTGCCGTGCCGCCGCTGGCGCGAAAAACCGGCCCGAGCCGCTCCATCGACTTCGAAGCGAACCTCCGCATCGTGCGCCACATCGCCAACGGCGGCGTTCGCTCGCTGATCTATGGCGGCAACGCGTTTCTGTACCACGTGATGCTCAGCGAATACGAACAGATGCTCGAATTCCTCGATCCTCTCGCGCGCGAGGGCCTCACCTGCATCCCCAGCGCTGGTCCCTCCTTCGGCCGCCTGATGGATCAGGCTCCGCTGTTGCGCCGCCACGGAGTGCCCTGCGCGATGGTGCTGCCCTGCGCCGATCCTCGCGATGCCGCAGGCATTGGCCAGGGACTTCGCGAATTCGCCGAAGCTTCCGGCGCGCGCCTGCTCTGCTATGTCAAAGAGGAATCCAATCTCGGCGCCGATCTCGAGCGCGGCCTCGACATGCTTGGCGCGCTGGTCGACCAGGGCATCTGCATCGGGATCAAGTATGCCGTGGTTCGTCCGGATCCCAGGGTCGACCCGTATCTGGAAGCGCTCCTCGGCCGCGTCGATCGCTCGAAGATCATCAGCGGCATCGGCGAGCGGCCCGCCGTCATTCATCTGCGCGACTGGCGGCTCACAGGCTTCACCACCGGATCGGGCTGCATCGCACCGTCGCTCACACACTCCATTCTTGAAGCCTGCCGGCGCGGCAGTTTTGCCGAGGCGGAGCAACTTCGCGAGCAATTCCTCTCTCTTGAAGATCTTCGCGATGCATGGGGTCCGGCCCGCGTGCTGCATCATGCGGTGGAGCTTGCCGGCATCGCCACGACCGGCGCTGTTCCGCCGTTTGTTTCGGCTCTTTCGGCCGAGCAGCAGCAGCGCCTGCACCCTGTCGCCGGGGAACTGGCCGCGCGAGAGACAAGACAACCGGAGTTACGCTAAGCCGAAAGCAGGAGCAGCGCAACGAAGGAGATTCGGGTGAACGACACCAGGGGCCAATCCGGAATTCCGCTTCTCGGCATGCGCGGCGTTCTTGTGCTCTGGATGTTCGTGCTCAGTTCCATCGCCTACGTCGACCGCGTCAACATCTCCATTGCCGGCCAGGCCATCGCGAAGGAATTCCAGCTCAACAATATTCAGCTCGGCTGGATCTTCAGCTCGTTCGTTCTGGGCTATGCGCTGTTCCAGGCGCCGGCCGGCCGGCTCGCCGATCGCATTGGTCCCCGCCGCGCACTAACCCTCGGCGTCATCTGGTGGGGCATATTCACCTCCGCCATCACGGTCGTCTCCTCCCACTTCGCCGCCGTGCTGGCCAGCCTTATCGCCATCCGCTTCGCTCTCGGAATGGGCGAGGCCATCATGTACCCCGCATCCAACTGCGTCGTCTCGCGATGGATTCCCTTTTCGGAGCGCGGCATTGCCAACGGCATCATCTTCGCCGGGGTCGGCTTCGGCGCCGGAGTGACGCCGCCCGCCATCACCTGGGTGCTGCTGCATTACGGCTGGCGCGCCTCCTTCTGGGTCAGCGCGATGGGCGGCATCCTGGCGGGCGCAATCTGGTTCATCCTTGCCCGCGATGTTCCCTCCGAACATCCGTGGGTCTCCGCGCAGGAGCAGTCGTTCATCCGCGCCGGCATCGCGGTCGCGAGCTCGGCCGGAGAGAGCCCGCGCATGTCGTGGGGCACGATCGTGGGAAACCGCAGCGTCCAGGCGCTCACGCTGAGTTACTTCACCTACGGATACGTCACCTGGATTTTCTTCGGCTGGTTCTTCATCTACCTCAACGCGGTGCGGCATGTGGATCTGAAGCAGAGCTCTTGCTACGCAGCCGTTCCGTTTCTTGCTATGGGAGTGGGCGCGCCGCTCGGGGGCTGGATCAGCGACCGCCTCACGCGCCATGCCGGCAAGCGCACGGGACGCTGCGGCCTGGCCTGCGCCGCGATGATCCTCTGCGGCATCTTCGTCGCGCTCGGCACTCAGGTGGCCAGCGTAAAGTGGGCCACTGCCGTGCTTGCCGGTGGCGTCGGCACGCTCTATATCTCGCAAAGCTCCTTTTGGTCGGTGAGCGCCGATCTGGGCCGCGAAAGCGCCGGATCGCTTTCCGGAATTATGAACATGGGCTGCCAGCTCGGCGGCGCCCTCACCGCGTCGCTCACGCCGGCCATTGCCGCGCGCTTCGGCTGGACCGCGTCATTTCTGATCGCCGCCGTTCTGTGCACCATTGGCGGGTTGCTGTGGCTCACCGTCGCGCCTGAGACGTCTCCGGCGGCTGTAACCACGGCCCTCGCCGGGGAATCCTGAATCAGACGAGCACAGGGGCGATCCCGAGTTGCTGCGCCGCCTGAAACACTGTCATCAGCCCGTGCAGGAACGCCTCTTCGCGCTGCTCTTCTGTGACGACGGAGACGAGCAGGCCCTGCTCCACGAGCCGCTCGCGCCACGCGGCTGCCAGCGCAGCCGGACCCAGTACACGCATCTCCCGCATCTTTCCGGCATCGCCTCGTTTGAAGAGCTCGAGCTCCGCTTCGAGGAAGGCGCCATAGAGAAAAGCGAGTCGCTGCTCGCCGGTTCCCTGCTTCTCCAGCTCAAGAAGACGCACGCAAAACAGCGCCCGGCTCAGTCCCGAGCGCCTGTATTCGCTGGCGCCCAGGGCGAGCCACTCTGCGTCGAGCCGCTCAGGACGCATCTGCGGCACACTGGAAGCCAGCAGCGTCTGGGACTGCACTGCGTGAATCATCTCGACTGTCAGGCTCGTCCGGCTGCCTGCGATATGCCCATCCGCATCGAGAAAGATCCACTTCCAGTGCGACCCGAGATGAAGCACGGCGCCACTACCGCGCATCGGCTCCAGCGACAGCAATCCGACGCAGAGCGCCTCCTCGCCTCGCATCACATCCGACTGCAGAACCGCATCCACGCCGGTTCCCCGCGTCGCGGTCCTCACCCCGGGAATGAGGAACAGTGTCACATCGCCGCAGCTGCATGCGCGCATCCCCCGCGCCAGAGCCACTGCGCCCGCCGGCGCGGGCACATGAGGAACCTCCATGAGTCCGGTGGCTGACGTGATCATTCCAGCGGCGATCCCGAAGCGCGGCAAAGCCGCGGCTCCGGCGCGCAGTGCCTGCTGCCCGGCCTGTGCCATCAGGGCAGCCAGCCGCTGCCGCAGCTCATCGACCGACATCCCGCGGGCGACATCACGGACCCCAACGTCGGCCTCGGCGCGACCGAGGTACTGCTCGCCACATCTCACCCACACCCGGCAACGCGTGGTTCCCATGTCCACCAGGTACAGCGGTTCGCGGGTCACGCGGCCTTCTTCCGCGCGCGCTCCGCGAAGCGCCTGGCCCGCTCCCGCAGCCGGGCCCAGTCCTGTGCCTCGGCGTCGTTGCTGCGCCCCCGCTCCGAACCCACCGCGACCGCCCACGCGCCGGCGCAGAACCAGGCCGTGAGATTGTCGACGCTGACGCCGCCGGTCGGAATCACCCGAATCTCCGGCAGCGGTCCGCGCAATGCGCGCAGGTATTCCGGCCCCGCGGTCACGGCAGGAAACAGCTTCACCGCGTCGGCGCCGGCATCGATTGCCGCCACGATCTCGGTCGGAGTGAAAGCACCAGGAAAAACCGCCATACCAGTGTGGTGCGCCTTCGCCATCACCGCTGGGCTGGTGTTGGGCGCTACCATGAAACACGCTCCGGCATCGGCCGCAGCGCGCACGTGATCCGCGCTGAGGACCGTGCCCACGCCCACCGCGGTTTCATTGCCGACCGCATCCACCAACCGCCGTAAGACCTGCTCCCAGCCAGGGGACACGGTGGAAACCTCGAGCGCGCGCACGCCGCCTTCAAGCAGCGCCCGCGCGAGCTCGACTTCGCGTTCGCGAAAATCGCCGCGCAGAATCGCAATCAGGCGATGCTCGCCGATCACCCGGATGACTTCGTCTCTGGTCATTCTCGTCCCTCGCGGCTGACGCGTGGTCCTCGGGCACTTGAATATGGTGCCGGCTGGGGCGGTCGCGTGAGCACTGAGGCATCGTTCATACGCGGCGATCGCTTTGGTCCACGCCTGAATGTATCCCAACCGATGCTGCATGCTGCGGAAGACGGTCCCCGCCGGAACCTGATACGTCATCCCTGGACCGGACATGCCGAAATAAATCCCTTTGATGGCCTACTCCTGGGCGTTGTACGAACTCGCGTCGAGGCCGTGGTTGTCGCGAATGTATTTGGCAAAGTACGCGGCCTGCCCGTCGCCCTGCGCGGCCGCCTTGTCGTACCAGGTCACAGATCGCTCAGGTTGATGGCACGCCGATGCCGTATTCGTAGGCCCGACCCAAACGGCTTTCACCCGCCTCGCACGACTGCGCGGCGCTCTTCTGGTACCACTGCGCCGCGGTAATCCAGTTGTCTGGCACCTGATTGCCGGCTTCATAGAGAGCGCCAACAGCGGCCTCCGATTTACACTCGCCCATGGCTGCGCCCTTCTCGTACCAGCGCGCTGCCTCGGCCATGTTCTTCTGCACGCCGTCGCCGTTTTCGTAGAGATAGCCCATCTCGTACGTCGCCGTTGGATTGCCGGCCTGCGCAGCCTGCTCCACCAGCCGCGCCGCGCCTGCGTGATCGACGGCCTCGTAGCGTGCGACTCCCTGGTTCCAGAGGTCGGCGCCTGGAACCGCCTTCATCCCGCTGCTGCCCAGGTTGGCCAGGTCCTTTTGTTCCGCTCGCAGTCATTCTTTTCCACGGACTCAGGTTTGGGATGAGGTGGCAAGCTGGTCCAGCGCCGGACGACGGACCTTAGTTCCGCTGACGTCATGATCTATGTACTCCTGCACGATCTCGAAGCCGCGCTCCTGAGCGAAACGCCGAACCTCCAGACCTTGGGTTTCGGGATGCTGGTCCACAGTCGAGACTCGGAGATACAAGGCAGCGCGTTTCATGCCGTCACTTCGACATTGGGATCAGCGCGAAAACCGGCTTCGTTGGAACGCGATGAGCCGAGCACGATGCTCTGACGCAAGGCGCGGATACCTGAAAGCAGGTCAAGTGCGCGGATGTCGTCATTACGCTGAAAGGCCGCCTGTGCCGCCAGAACATAGGCTTCTCGCAGTTGGGCGAAGGAGAAACCTTCGGACTCCGCCGTCGGCCGGTCGATTTCTGCGGTATTGAACTCGGAGTTCATGTGCACGAAGTACGCCCTTCTCAGTTCTCTTCCGGGGTTGGGGAAATGGACAACTCGATCGAAACGCCCAGGCCGCCGCAGAATCGCCGGGTCAAAGAGGGAGGGCTGGTTCGCCGTCGCGACTACCACAACCCCCTCGCCGGTCGCCACGCCGTCAAGGCAGTTCAGCAGATACTGCAGGCTCACATTCGTGGTCGATTCGCCGGTTCGCGGAAATGCTCGGTCGAGATCTTCGAGGAGGACCATCGCCGGGCGCTCTGTCTGCGCAGCATCGAACAGATCGTCCAGATCGCTATCACTGGTGCGTTCATCGAACAGCCGCATTGTGAATGCACTCAAGCCACGGCTGCACAACATGGCCCGGACAGCCGTGCTCTTGCCGTTTCCGGGAGGCCCGTGCAACAGGTACCCACGCCGGAAAGGAATTTTTTTGGATCGAAACCAGGACTCGCGCTCCCAGAAGGCCTCAAAATCATCACGGAGCAGGGACGCGGCGGTCGGGTCGAGGACAAGGTCGTCCCAACTGCAGTGAGCGATCGTCCGTATGCTTCCGTTCTGCGTGTGGAGACGTGCACGACCGTCGCGACAGTCAAGATCCTCAATCAGCCGGATGATCTGATTCGTGCAGTCGCGCCTTGCGATCACGATGCTTGCTCGACTCTCGACGTCACTGGCTGGCCCGGAGTGGTAATAGACATTCAGCATGACGACAGGCGCGGAGATGGTGTGGAGCGTCATGGCAATCGGACAGTCTTCCCACGCAAGGCATGAATTGCCGGGATGCTCCATGTTCTGGAGCATCGAGCAGATGTCGCTTGAAGGAGGAGGAATTCTGTCGATACTCAGCAGCGGTGACCAGCCAGAGGGGATTTCGGCTGTCTTGACCAACGGTTTAAGTCTGCGTATCTCGCGTGGAGTTCTGGAATGTCCCTGAGCGCAGCCAAGAATCTTCTCCAGGCCGATCTGAGCCAGATTGAGCCTGGTCTCGAAGATTACGGTGTCTGAAACAGAAACACCGAGCTTCTCTTCGATCCAACTCTGCTGCGCATCGATTGCCCTTCGCAGGAGCGCGGGGCGTGTCGCGTAATCGTGCTGTTGGAGTCTCATGGCGATTCGCTCTGAAGATTCAAGACGTCGTGGCACAGGTTGAGGTCGGTTTCAGCGGCGAAACAGAAGACCAACATCGGCGCTGTTCCGGCTGATCAGCCGCCCCTCGCCATCGCGGGTGTTCTCAAACGCATTGTTGGAGTGGCCGAGAATGCGGCCACTGCGATCCCGGGCGACGATGTCGCCATTTGGGAAACCGCTTGTGGTGCTGCCGAGTATTTGATTGTTGCCGTCGAGAACGTATTCCATCTTCAGCATTTCCATCTCCCCTATAGGCGTAACCTACCTCCGCCTGGTAAGGAAATGGACTCAGCGGCGACTTTTTCTTCGCGGCTGGATCGTCAGGATCGCGGCACGCTTCCAGAAATTCTTTCATCTGCTCGGCGCTCAGCCGATTGCCGATCGGCACCTCGTCAAAAACAGAGTTTGCCCCATGGCCGTCGCGATCGAAGGAACAGGCGGGATGCCGTATTCGTCGAAGACGTTCTCGTCGACCGCGTACGGCGGCCCGTGGAACCAGCCTTCCTCCTCAGCTTGGCTGCGGTTCAGGGTCCTGACGGCTGCGGTCTCGGGTGGACCCGGCGCATAAACAACCATTTCGACTTCGTCAACCTGAATGGCGACAATGGTTCTGATGCCGATATCTCTGCGGCGCCACTCATGTCCGCCACACCAAAAAGCCTCACCAATCCGAAATTCGGAGTGTTTCATGGTTCTTCACTGGCGCTGGCTAAGACGGTGGATTTTGTTCCCGGAGATTCTGGCCGTCAAAATTCGAATGGCCAGGAATTCCGGGCCACTGCTCCCAGCGGCGAACGATGGCAATCCCGAAAGCGGCCACCTCTGATCCAATTCTCAACCTCAACCACTACATCGAACGAGCATCGGGTTCCTGCTCAAATCGGGCACCAAGCTGATGCGCGTTGACTTCCAGCGGGATCGCCTCGCAGGCCCCACCCTCCAGAATTTCGTGCACGTACGATGCAGCAAACCCAGGCAGTCCGATTCCGTCTCATAGGGCTGCCTGTGGCACTCATCATCATCTCCCGTTGCAAGCCCGCCACCGCTCCAAGATGACGCTGCTGTGTCAGTCTAGTGTAGTGCGTCATGCAGATTGCCGATTATTCTGAGCGGCGCGGGCGCGCT
>VFSW01004165.1_pt1 | contig 21551 bp, 19 predicted proteins | sample 5358111 | NCBI WGS metagenome assembly VFSW01 (sample SAMN11554181, study PRJNA540505) | mine drainage metagenome | isolation source: sediment from site ElyBrook_90M | place: USA: Ely Copper Mine, Vershire, VT | collected 2017 | reverse complement strand
CATTTAATACACATAGTAGTGTTTTAAAAAACTTTTTCCCGAAGCTACGAGTTGTAGCACAACAGCCCTCTACAGCTGTAACATCTCAGGTAGCTCATCAAAAGTTAGTGACAATTGATGATTTATCCAATATTCCAGACCAGATGAAAGCCAGGCCAATAGCCCCTGTTCCACGCACACAAGCCACATCTAAAACAACTATCGATGGATTACCTAATGAATTACTTACCATAATTTTTGAATTTTGCATTGGAAACTCAAAGAATCCGATAAATGATCATAATAAACTGCACCAAGTTTGTAAGCATTGGCGAAAGATCTGCAAACAAATGGAGCATTCAATTACCCTTATCATACCTGAAAAAATTTTCGGATCTCCAATTATATATTTCAGAGGTTCTGCTAGCAGAAAATTGATCGCTATGAGCACAAGTAATCCATCAGCCATTATAAGCAAATCAATAAAAAATTGGTGCATCCCACTGGTGTGGGTAAAGGATAATAAGCAAGCCATCCTTAGCAATCAACTGCTCCCCTTCAAAATATATAATAATGCAACTAAAAGAATCGATCTCGTTTCTTTTAAAATTATTGAGCTAACGTCCGCAGAGAAAAATAATGAGAATGTTGTGGATATTGGTCAAACATCTTCAAAAGCAAAATATGAAATTGTCGAGAACTGGATTCAGAAAGAAAAACCTGATCCCCAAGCATTTGAAACGAATTATTTTGATGAAGCGAATCGTGGATTTCATACCACAATCACTGTTATTGGAATCGTTGCGGTACTTGGGTTTTGGTTAGGCGTAGGATTCCTTATATTAAAGCCTAACAAATAGCTCCAACCGAGCTGCAAACCTAGACTACACGAAACTGATGCCGCGGAGCCCTTGCTCCTCGGCCCATTCGATTTTGCCCATCAGCGTCGCCTCGTCATCAAATGAAATCCAATCTCCCGTCTTAGGGTTATAGAGAAAGGACTGCAGAACGCCATCGAGAGAGGTGTGGAAAAGGCGCGCTTCGGGGTGCGCTAAAAGATAATGCTCGATTTGGATCGGAGACATACGGGGATGCTTCAGTTGCTTCGTCCCACAGGTTTCTCCCAGGCCTGTCTCTTCAAGACCAGGAGGAACATGCTTGTAAACGTATCCGTAGGTAGCAAGGACGAGGTTGATTTTTTTAGGATGGATACTTTGCTCTTTGAGCTGAGTCAGGCTTCTCTCGATGCAAGGACCCGTCTCATCAGCTAAAAGAGTGTGGATGCAAGTCGGATTATCCCTTTCAGGACGGTGGTAATCAAATCCCCAGAGTTGATACGCCGACACCAGAGGGTCGATCTCTTTGATGCGCGATAAATCGCTATCGGGTGTGATCGTTAAACTGATTTCTAATTGGCCGCGTGTACGGATTTGCCGACAAAGGTCGCGCAGATATCCGGCGGGCAGACCTTCGGGTGGAAGGTGAAGTGCTGGTTCCATAATTTTCTTTTACTGCTAGAGCTAATAAAAGAAAACTGTCATTTACGAATCAGTTTTAGAAAAGTGTCTAATCGGTATGTTTGCGGAGTGATAGGAACGGGTTTGATACCCAGCGCAGACCAGTAAGTATGGTTTCCATCTCCATCGTAGTCCACCAGCAACTGCTCACCGGGTTGGATGGTTTTTTTTGCTAGATAGATGATTTCGAGGGGAGACGGAGTAAGACCGTAAGAATTCGTGGGAATGGCAAAAAAATCTGCCACAACGTTGGGCTTATCAGAATGGTTGATAAAACGGGTGAAATTCCCCTTTTTCAAGGCATCAATTTGGAGAGCATACAAACGGCGGGGATGATAAGGACGGTCTTTATCGTAACGCGCTTGCTGCTCTTTTGTAAGAAGGATGTCGCTAAACGGCTCAAAGGCGTAAAGAGCATCATCAGGGCCATTTTTTGGAATGAGAAATATCTCTCCCGCATAAGGTGCAATGATTTGACCTTTTAAAATCGGCTCTGCCTTGGGATGCAAAAAAATGCCATATCCCAATCCATCAGGAAGCTTCTTTAGGACAAAATTCTTAGGAAGGCCCTGCTTTTTGATAGCCCGAGATACCTCAGCGATCTCTTTCAAATCTTTTTTATCAGCACCTATAACATAGAGTTTTTGCTTACGGACTTCTCTGGAAACGATTCTTTTTATTTCTTTTGATAGAACCTGTCTTGGGAGTTTGTATTTCATAAAATAAATGATAACATAATTAAGCATTTTTATTAACAATTACAACCTAATCATAAGTGTCTAACTTTTAGAAAGTTATAAAATTTAAGGGATAACATTTTCCTTTATTTCAAGACTTTGATACAAAGTCACACATGCAGGAATCATGGAAGATGTTCAATGTCATCTCGCCCACCTACGATCTGACCAATCGGATCTTGTCGCTAGGTATCGATCAGCGGTGGCGCAAAAAAGTCGCTGCATTTTTACCTAAACAGGAAAGCATTACTCTTCTTGATGTCGCCACGGGCACCGGCGATCAACTCTTCGCTCTCATGGATAAATCTAAAAATATTGCGCAAGCGATCGGCGTCGATCCCGCCATTGAGATGCTCCATATCGCAGAAGAAAAAAATAAGCATAAACCCTACCGTTTTCGCACACAGTGGAAACAAGCGAGTGCAGAAGCGCTTCCCTTCGTCGATCATTCGTTCGATGTTGCCACCATCTCGTTTGGCATCCGTAATGTTCCACATCCCGTGAATGCCCTTAAAGAAATTCGCCGCGTTCTTAAAAAAGACGGATCGCTCATCGTTTTGGAGTTTTCAATGCCGAGTATCAAATGGCTCCACGCTGCGCATCTATGGTATTTACGAAATGTTTTGCCTAAAGTCGGCGGACTTATCTCTAGAAACCCTGAAGCCTATCGATACCTCAATACAACCATCGAAGCTTTTCCAAGCGGCCGCGCCTTTTGCGCCTTGATGGAAGAGGCGGGATTTAAGGAAGTGAAAGCGCATCCTCTCACAGGTGGTATCGTGACCCTTTACCAAGGGTACAAATGACGGATATTCTTCATTGGCTCGCTGACCAGAAGGAATATCCAAAGTTCTTTTTCCGCGATCGCGACACGCATCATAACCTTGCAGCAGCTGGGGCAAAGGAAGTTTTCGAAAACATTCCTGAAGATCCTCAAGAACTCTATGTCGGCGCTTGTCGCTTTTCAGGTTCGGGGCTTTTTTTTGCTCCCCTGCATGTAAAAGAAGATGACGGCACTATTGCACCGGAAAAGCTCCAGATCCCTTTTATCTCGAGAGAAGATCTTCCTTCTAAAACTTCGTGGGTGCAGCTGGTAGAACAAGCGCTCAGTCATATTCAGCAACAAAGCTTTGATAAAGTGGTTCTCGCGCGGCAGACGACTCTTCAATTGAGAGAGCCGGTCGATCCTTATTCTCTCCTTCGTTATCTCTGCCATAATGCCAAGCGCGCTACTTGTTTTCTGCTCGAGACAGCGCCCGGTCATGCCTTTGTGGGGGCCACGCCTGAAAAACTCTACACACGCGAAGGAAATTCCCTCGTCGTCGAAGCCGTCGCTGGCACAAAACCTCTAGGAAGTGAGGGTGAAAAAGAACTGCTGGCTAGCGAAAAAGAACGAAGAGAATTTGGTTTTGTAAAAAAGTTCATCCAAGAAAGACTTGCGCCCTATTGCGATCAATTTTCCTGGGAAGACGATCGCGTTTTAGCGACAACGAGGGTGCAACATCTCTACAACCGATTTTCTGCGGTCTTGCGCAGGGAAATTTCCGATGCTGATTTGGTAGCCCTTCTGCACCCGACGCCAGCCATGGCAGGACTTCCTCAAAAAGAAGCCCTAGAACACTTGAAAAACCATGAGCCGTTCGAGCGAGGCTGGTATGCCGCGCCCATCGGCTGGATTTCTCCGGATAGCGCAAATATCGCCGTAGGCATAAGATCTGCGCTGATTACACCAAGTGAGTTGCAACTTTTTGCGGGGGCTGGCATCGTCGAAGGATCGAACCCCGATAAAGAATGGAACGAACTAGAACTCAAAATTTCGCAATATATGAGGTAGTATGAACGAGAGATATGCCAAACGGATCATCGATACTCTTCTCGAACACGGCGTGCGCCGCTTTTGTCTTTCACCTGGTTCCCGTTCAACACCTCTTGCTTATGCGATAGCCCATGAGGAACGGGCAGAAGTTTTGGTCCACTTCGATGAACGGGGCATGGCCTTTCATGCGTTTGGTTTTGCCAAAGGAGCCAAAGAACCCGTCGCTCTCCTAGTAACATCCGGATCGGCTGTCGGCAATCTCATGCCCGCTGTCATGGAAGCCGCAATGGAAGGCGTACCTCTAATCATTCTTACAGCCGATCGTCCTCCTGAACTGCGTGATTGCGGAGCCAATCAATCGTGCGATCAAGTGAAAATTTTCGGCGAATATGTCCGCTGGAGCTGTGATATTCCCTGTCCTGACAGCACTCTACCCGATGGGTATATCGGGTCGACTGTTGCTTATGCTGTCCACCAGGCTGTCCGCTTAAAAGGCCCTGTTCATTTGAATTGCATGTTTCGCGAACCCTTCTTTAGCAGCGTTTCCTTGGTCACACGCACGTCCACTGTATACGAAGAACCTAACGCATCTCTTACTCCCTCTACGATCGAAAAATGGGCGCGCATTCTCCATCAAGCTGAAAATGGCGTGATCATTGTTGGAGCGCAAACATCTTCCCGCTCCCTCAAGTCCATTTTGGCGCTTGCCGAAAACCTCCAGTGGCCCGTTTTGCCCGACATACTCTCAGGCATGCGCTCCGAGCAATCCCATCCTGCAGTGATTCCCTACTATGATGCAGTCCTCAAAATCGCTCCCCACCTCAAGCCCGATTTGATCCTTCACCTGGGCGATCGCATTGTTTCTAAACCACTCACTGAGTGGATCACAAAAAGCCAGCCCTCTATTTACGCCCTCGTCGCCGATCATTCTTGGCGCTACGATCCCTATCACACGCTCACACATCGCCTCGAATGCGATCCGATCCTATTCGCGGAGCAAGTTCTTCCTCACGTCGGACGGCGCCCCTCCTGGTTAGAAACGTGGAAAGTTTATAGCGACGCCATCGAAAATCACATCGATACCGCCATTAAACCCCTTTCAGAACCAGGTGTGGTCCGTTATCTGCATCACCATCTTCCGGCCCACTATGCGCTATTTTTGGCTAATAGCATGCCGATCCGCGATGCCGATCAGTTCTTTTTCCCACGGTTTTTCAGAGGGCCCATTCTCGGCAAACGGGGACTTTCTGGGATAGATGGCAACATCGCAACCGCCATCGGCATCGCTGAAGGAACTCAAAGACCCACTCTCGCCATCATGGGAGACCTCACCGCTCTACACGATATCAACTCTCTGGCGCAAATAACTAAAGCGCGCCATCCCGTCATTTTCCTCGTCATCAATAACGGCGGCGGCGGCATTTTCCACTTCCTTCCTGTTGCAGAAAAAAAAGATTTCTTCGAAGAATTCATGGCCGGCGCCCACACCTGGACTTTTGAAAAAGCGGCCGAGATGTTCGATATTCCCTACACCTGCATCGATGATTTTTCCAGCGTTGGAAAGGCGCTGCGCGATGAAAAATCGTGCATCCTTGAGCTTCGCACCGACCGCGCCGAAAATCTCCTCATCCATCGACAAATCCTCGAAGAGCTCAAAACATGCTGCGCCTCGCTTTCCTCCATGGTTTCTTAGGCGACAAAGAAGACTGGGCAGAGGTTATCCGCTATCTACCGGATTTTACCTGCCTGGCTCTCGACTATCCCTTTGTTGTACCCGAAGGTGCTATTGCGATTGGCTACTCGATGGGAGGACGCATTGCCCTCTCCCTTCCCCAGCCTAAAATCATCATCTCTGCGCATGTGGGGCTGACATCGGGACATGAAGAGAGGAAAAGGTGGGAGGATCATTGGCTGCACAAGCTACAAACTCTCCCCTTCGAAGAATTTGTCCACCTCTGGTACGAGCAACCTCTTTTTGCAACTTTGAAGGTTCCTCTCGAGCGCCGCTTAGCTCAAAATCCAGCTCGAGCTACGCTGCAATTTGAGAACCATAGATTATCAAAGCAGCCCCTGCTCCTGCCCGAAAATGCGTACTACATTTACGGCGAGAAAGATAAAAAATACGCTGATCTCTATAATCAATTTTCTCTTAACGCCATCGCAATACCGAGGAGTGGTCATGTCTGTCATATCGAAAATCCCGAAGAATGCGCAAGAGCCATCCGCTGCCATCTGGACAGAATCCAAATCTTACACCGACATCAAATATCATAAACGGCCCGGCATCGCGAAGATCACCATCAATCGTCCTCAGGTGCGCAATGCATTCCGACCCCTCACCGTCACCGAAATGATGGATGCCCTCGAAGATGCCAGAAATGACAATGAGATCGGTGTTATCTTGCTAACGGGAGAGGGTAAAGAAGCTTTTTGCTCGGGCGGTGATCAAAATATCCGTGGAGCTGCCGGTTATCGCGATACCGCGGGCACAGAACGGCTCAACGTCCTCGATTTTCAACGGCAAATCTGCACATGCCCCAAACCCGTGATCGCCATGGTCGCAGGCTTCGCGATCGGCGGCGGCCACGTCCTGCACGTCGTCTGCGATCTTACCATCGCCGCTGACAATGCTATTTTTGGGCAAGTCGGTCCCAAAGTCGGCTCATTCGATGGAGGCTTTGGTTCCAGTTACCTCGCGCGCATCGTCGGACAAAAAAAAGCTCGCGAAATCTGGTTCCTCTGCCGGCGCTACAATGCGGAGGAAGCTCTCGACATGGGCCTCGTCAACGCCGTTGTCCCCTACGAAGAACTCGAATCCACCACGCTCCAGTGGTGCGAAGAAATCCTGCAGCACTCTCCCATAGCGCTGCGTTGCCTGAAATCGGCCCTCAACGCTGATTGTGATGGGCAAGCAGGACTTCAAGAGCTCGCCGGCAACGCCACCATGCTTTTTTACATGACCGAAGAGGGCCAAGAAGGCCACCGCGCCTTTCTGGAAAAACGACCCCCTAACTTTAAGAAATTCCCTAAAAGGCCTTAAAATATGTCGATTGCTCTGTGGATTCAAGCAGCTCGCCCTAAAACCATCGTCGCTTCTTTTTGCCCCGTTCTTATCGGAGCCGTCCTCGCACTCAAAGAAGATAGCATCAATCCCCTCCTATTCCTCTTTACCCTCCTCACCGCGCTCGGCATCCAGATCAGCACAAACCTCGCCAACGACTACTTTGATTTTCTCAAAGGCGCGGACACCAAACACCGCATCGGACCTCAACGCATCACAGCGGCCGGCCTCGTCTCCCCTGCTACGATGCGCCTGGCTGTCTTTGCTTCTTTTGTTCTCACCGTAATACTCAGCATCCCCCTCATAATCCAAGGCGGCGCCATCATGTCCCTTCTCATCTGCATCTCCCTCCTTCTTGGATATGCCTATACCGGCGGCCCTTATCCCCTCGCCTACCTTGGCCTCGGAGATCTCTTCGTTCTCGTCTTCTTTGGACCTTGCGCAACGCTCGGCACCTACTTCCTTCAAACAGGCCATGCCTCCCTTCTTCCGATCCTCATGGGACTGCCCGCAGGCCTCATCTCGACGGCGATCCTCACCGCCAACAACCTCCGCGATGTCGAATCCGACCGCGCCGCTCACAAAAAAACTCTCTGCGTCCGCTTTGGGCGTGCGTTCGGGAAATGGGAATATACCCTTTCCTTGAGCCTTGCTATCATTCTCCCTTGCCTATGGGGCTATTTTCTTCCTCTCCTCGCAGCTCCCATCGCATGGCTCCTCATCCGCAATGCGTTTAAAGCAGAGCAGCCGAGCCAATTCATTGCCGTTTTCCAAAAAACCCCGCCTTTTCTGCTTCTGCATAGTGCATTATTAATCTTTAACATTTTAATCAAACAACCATGACAATATTGAATATCCCCCTACAATCCATCCAAACTAAGCCGTATCTCTGGGCTGTGTACCAAACAACTGACAACTCTAAATCCCATTCCGTGCGCACTCAGGAAGTCGAAACTCTCGTGAAAAAGCGATCGGAAATGTGGAACCACAAAGATATAAGACCCATCCAAATCAACTCTGAACAAGAATGGTTAACTACCTTAGAAGACGTCGAAGCTATTAATAATGTCTATCGATTTGTGATCTCTACGCTCAGCTACGAGCATGGCAACTACTTATGGGAGTTTAACCTATGCGTGGATTATGCAACAAAAACTCAGCGACTATCTTTATTTGCTTTAGAGTATTTTATCAAGATACGACCGTTCCTCTTCTTATCAAATGCTGCGCTCCATCCTAATCAGGAACTCATCGTTGAGATCCCAACGAACCAAAAAATCTATAAACTTCCCGAAACTATCGGAGGAGAGAAACTGCCGAAATGGAAGTATTTCCCATGACAACTTTTAACATCGATTTACGGTCCATCCAGAGGAAAGAGTATCTTTGGACAATCTATCAAGGCGCCGACGCGTCAAAGCCCCACTCGCAAAGAATCGCAGAAGTTGAGAATATCGTACGAACCCGATCGGAGATGTGGAATCATAAAGAATTCCATCCTATCTCCCTGTCCTCGCCCGATGAATGGCTAAATGTTTTAGATGATATAGAAGCAGTGAATAACCTCTATCGACATGTCATCACATCGTTAGGCAGCAAATCGAATGAAGACTTCGAAGCATTTTCGCTCTTCTTCAAAGAAATCGTCATCGAACGCCGCCTATCGTCGTTAGATCTACTCCGATATGTGTCTAAACATCCAAGTCTTACTACAACTTCTTTACCGTTCTCTCTCCCGGAAAGCTATAAAATCTACAAGCTACCTAACTGGAAGCAAGCCTGAGAATCTACACATCCAAAAAACACCCCCTCCGCAACCTTCTAATAGAACTTGATGATGGTTCTTGGGGAGAAATCACTCCTCTTCCCGGCCGCAGCCAAGAAACCATCCAAGATATTTTGCATCATGGCCTCGATCCTGCGCTTTTTCCCTCCGTTCAGTTCGGTACCTTCCCTCTTCCACAAGAGGCCCTTTCTTGGCCCGTGGCTGTGCTATTCATGGGATCCCTGTATGACATCTTTCATCGAGCAGAGAAATTCCAAGATTTCACCCACGCCAAACTCAAAATTGGAAATCTCTCCCTTTCTGATGCGATCCATGCTGCAAAAACTCTTAAACAAAACTTCCGCCTGCGCATCGATTTCAATGGACTATGGGAACCTGCCAACGTGCTAGCTTTCTGCAGCCATTTTGTTCCTAGCGATTTTGATTATCTTGAAGATCCGGGCACAGATGTCAGACCATTTGCTTCAGCCGAAGATGACATCGCCTTGGGAGCTGATTTTCGCATCTGGAAACCCTCAGTCCTCGGCATCCCGGCTCCCAGTCCCCGTCTCATTCTCTCGAGTGCGTACGAAACGGGCATCGGAACAGCCCGTCTCATCCAGCTCGCTCATCATCTTAACCTTCCTCCCCATCCTATTGGCCTGGGAACCTATCATTACCTAGAAGAAGATCTGCTGAAAGAGCCATTACAATTTAGCGACGGCAAAATCCACATCCCCGCCCATCTCGAGCCGGATCTTTTTCAACTTTTTGAAATTTAATCTGAAATACACCGCGTATAGTAAATAATTCCCTCGTCGTTTAAACTCTGCCCCTTTTTGAGGAGGATCTATGACAACGACATTCAGTACCGTCTACCAACAATACAAAAGCGATTCAACCAAATGGATCTCTTGCGACCCGAAAGGCACCCCTCAATGTATTCCCAAAGAGGACGGAAGAGGACTCTTAAAGGGGCAGCTTAATTTTCTCCACTCTCTCGGTTATGGCCCCCAAGCCTATTTTGCAGTTACAAGAGCCATTGATCGCATCGCAAGCGAAGCTATTGCAGAAGAAATTAAAAAAGTTTCATCTCCCCTCATCAAAAAAATGACCAGCGGGGATCTCTCTGGAATATCTGTGATGACCCCTAACGAGTATTTGGATATCGCACCTGTCCTCAAGCGCATCAAAGAAATCGACATCCAGAAGAAAGAATTGATGCAGCTTCTAGAAGAGCGGTTCTCCAAAAACACCAAAGTAAAAATTCTTATCGTGATTTATCATCTCTTTAGTGCCACGATCAACCTTATAAAATCACAACTTTCCCAAAAGTCCGAGCCAACCATCGATTGCAACCTGACATCTTTTACCAATACCTATTCCCACTACAAAACAGTGGAATCTTCAACATGGCTGAATGTAGGCCCTGAAGGAGAGATTTCGTGCGTTTCTAAAGAGGAAGAGAAAAAGAAACTCCGCGCATGGTCCAAATGGCTCCATTTCTTCGGATTAGGGTCTATGGGATATTTAACCCTCTATTTGGCTGTGAATCGCTGCGCCTCTAAAATTTTCGTCCAAACTTACGCTAACCTCCCTAAAGAAACCTTATCCAAATTGTCAAACCAACTGACGGCTGGAGAAGTTTTAAAAAACACAGATGTTCAAGCAGCTTTTAAAAACTTCATAGAGACAGAAAAACAACGAAGAGCCTTTTTACAACTCATCGACGATCGATTCTTAAAGCATTCGCCTATATCTAAATTCATCCTACCTCAATTCCAAACGATCGGCTGGCTGATTTTGTTCTTCGAACGTCTCATGGACCGGTCCAAACCGACCGCTGACGATCCCCGAACTATCCAGGCATTTACTTCCTTTTCTAAGCCCCAACTCGAGCGAGCTTTGATGGAAGAATATGCCACTCCTTTCCCTCTTTGGTCTGATGATAAGATCAAGATCCTGTATTCACTCTCTACACAAACACCCGGGTATTATTATCAAAAGCTTACCATCCAACAAGATGACTTTACGATTGGTGAAGTGAGTTTCTATGCTGATGGTAAAAAACTCTTTGTAAGCTCTTATCAAAATGATGACAAGCCTGCCGCTGAAGCGCCATTCGAAGGCCTCCCCTTTTTCTCGATGCTTCCTAAAGAGCTCGCGGCAGCGCTCCAACAAGCACAGCCAAGCGCCCCTTCAACAAACACTAGACAACCTATCGCTAAGGGTTTTTTGGCTCATTTCTTAAACCAGTTGAAGGAAAAGGGAAAGTTTGAACAAATCGATGATACTAAATTCACAGACCAGAAAATTTTAGAAGGGAATTCCTATTCTCCTAGCTCAAACGTCAAGGTTGAAAAACAAGACACATTGCAACGTTTCATTACCGAAGCTCAATTTCTTGACCTTCTGAAAGGATTGATCCCCATCGAACCCGTACTTGATGCATTAAAAAGCTATGAAAACAGCTAGGCTTTTCCTTCGCCCCGCCCAAATGGAAGATGCAGAAAAACTGGAGAAATTCTACCAGGAGAACCATACCCATTTTTCTCCTTGGGAGTCCCCGTTTAAAAACGTCGCAGCGCAATTGTACCAATGGGCCTGTGAAGAAGTCGAAGGCACTGCTGTCCGACTTCTTCTATTTACCCCTGAGGAAGAAATCATCGGCCTGTGTAATTTCACCCAGATTTTTCGCGGCCCCTTCCAAGCCTGCTATCTAGGCTATAAAATTGGGGAACGCTACGAAGGGCAAGGGCTCATGTTTGAAGCCTTAGTGGAGGCCATCCCTTATGTGTTTGAGGAACGCAATCTTCATCGCATTATGGCCAATTACATGCCTTCTAATACCCGCAGCGCCCGCCTACTTGAGCGCCTGGGCTTTCAGATCGAAGGCCTCGCAAAAAACTATCTTTTCATCAATGGAAAATGGGAAGACCACGTTCTCACTTCCTTGATAAATCCTGATTGGAAACATCTTTAAAAAATAGTCATCATGTCGTAGGCTTTTCACTTCAAAAGAGGTAAACACCAATGACAACGACTTTTACCGATATCAACAGCAACTATGAAAATAAAAAAATTACTCACTGGATGAAAGCCGCAAACGACAATCTTTCCTACGTAACTAAAAATAGCGGTCAAGCCGAGGTTCAACAAGCATCTTCTTTGGGTTATGGCCTATGGCGACGATTTGGGTTTGGGCCGTATGGATATTTGACCATAACGAATACCATCAAGAAAGTCGCAGAAAAAGAAATCGATGATCGTATTGCATTATTGGCTGTAGATGCGGAAGTGATGGGAAAGAAAAGCGCATTTGTCCTTAAGGATCTTAAGGAGATAATCAATTGGCTGCAGGGTGCCCATACAATCCAACAAATCGATGTCCAGCAAAAGGCTCTCATCAAAAGCGTTGAGGGAAAATTTTGCTCCCATTTTGGTCTCCTACGAAGCTCTCTGACGATCTTTGGATGGCATGTTACGAAATTTATGGTGAACGTCCCCAGCGCCATCATGGGGTTGTTTGATCAAAAGGTACGTGATCGCAACGTCGCTATGCGATATGACATCCAAAAAACATTTATAGATTTGATCTTCTTATTTAAAGAACATTCTATAGAGATTTGGTATGCAAGCGATAAAGAAAATAATAAAGTATCCGTAAACTTGTATACTTTTACAGGAAAGCAAGTAATCCTTATTCAAAAAAATGATGAAAAGCTCCTGGCAGCTGAGTTCTGGGTTGATCGCCAAGTTTTACAAATAAAGTTCACCCAATTTAAGGAAGATGCCGAGGCTATCGCCCTTACCCATCGGCTCTTTACAAAAATCGTTGAGTGCAAAGGTCTATCTCTTAAAGAACCCTTGCCTGAATCGAAATGTGAGCGCGCTTATCAACAAAATCGCTATTCTACTTCACTTTATGGTCGGGATATTTGTCTAGATACGATTATCCAGGGAGCGCATAAAATCTCTAAACTGACCTATCTACTTTCCATCACCACCCTTGTTGAGGCCGCCAATCATTTAAATGCTAAAAACTGATACTCATTTATGGGATGCGGAAGAATTCGAGGCTGCGGTCGAAGGGATGTGCTATGCACTCAGCGACTGGAAAGAGCGCATCGTCCCCTTCTTTGCAACGTTGACTCCTGAAGTGATATTTCTTTTTTTTGCCCTTTGGAAAATGGGTAAAATCGCCTATCCCCTGAACCCTAAAGTCCCTTATTCAGGACCGCTTTTTACACCCCAAATGCCCCAGCCGAAGAAACCCAAAGGCTGGGAATGGAAAGAAGAAAACCTCGCAACGATCATCGCTACCTCAGGATCGAACAGCACTCCGAAACTTGCCTGCCATACGATCGGCAATCATCTCTATAGCGCGCTGGGATCTCTGACGATCATTCCTTTGGGAGTTGGCGATCAGTGGAGACTCGACCTTCCCCTGTATCACGTGGGAGGCATCGCCATTTTATTTCGATGTTACTTTGCAAGAGCGACGATGGTCCTTTCTGCCTCCATAGAGGGAATCACGCACATGTCTTTAGTCCCAACCCAGCTTTATCGCATGGGCAATGTCCCCCAAGTCAAATGCCTTCTGCTGGGCGGAGCGCCTATCCCATCATCCATACCGCGAAATCCGCCCATCTTTACGACGTATGGCATGACCGAGATGAGCTCGCAGATCGCCACAAATGGACAAGTTCTTCCCTTTGCCCAAGTGAAGATAGAAGAAGACGGGCAAATTTGGGTGCGGGGCAAAACGCTCTTCCAAGGATATTGGAGAGAGGATGGTATTCATCTTCCACTAGATCCCTTGGGTTGGTTTGCAACGGAAGATTTAGGAAAATGGGACGATGGCAAGCTTCAGGTCATCGGACGCCAAGATAACATGTTCATCTCTGGCGGAGAAAACATCCATCCTGAAAACATCGAACGCGCCATCTATCAAATGCCAGGAGTCGAACAGGCGATCGTGATTCCAAAAGCAGATCAGGAGTTTGGCATGCGCCCTGTGCTCTTTATCCGGCCTCTTTTTAGCCTTGAACAGATTCAGACCCATTTGCAGGGACTTTTGCCAAAGTTCCAATGGCCCGTAATAGTGCTTCCCTTTCCGGAGAATTCAGGTCTTAAACCGTCGCGAAAAATGCTTTCGGCCGTTATTGATTCTCATACTTTTTAATCAGACTGATAATCTCAGGATTGCTTGATTCTTCCGCTAATTCTTTCGCTGTTTTTCGAGGATATCCACCTAGAGCATTCAAATCCTTTATGCCGCCGCCGTCCAACACAATCTGAATAAGCGTTAAATCATCTGCTTTAATAGCCGTATGAAGTGGTTCATCGACTCCCTCCAAATTCACACCTATTTCGATGAGATAAAGCAAAATGCTTAGAGGTTTTTTTGGGCGGAAAAAGTCAAAATTTTCGAAGATCGTCTGCATCCATTTTTTATTCTTAAAATCCTTGGGATCATGGGAGAGAAACTTTGCAATATCGACGTCATCATTTCTCAGAAGCTGATATAAAGTGTCATAATCGAGTTCATTGGGAGTGACTTTGAAACCCCTCTCTCTAAGAAGCTTTAAAAATTCGAGCATGCCATCCCCAACAGCTAGGCTCAATAAGATATTGGTCCCATTTTCCATAACTGGGGAAAACTTAGCGCTCAAAAGGATATCCACCGAGCGAAGATCTCCTCGCTGCACGAGCAAGCTTGATAATTCTTCACGCTCCTTATCAGTCATCTGCGCGGCATCACCGATCATGTCCAAGACTTTCTCCAACATGCGGCTTCCCCCACCTTGATAAGCTCGGAGCAAAAGATTCCCTTTAGCCACTTTGTCCAATTGAAGTTGGTAGCCCTGTGACACAAACTGCTCCACTTGGGACACATCCCCTGAACAAATCACTGCAAAAAGGGCATTAGATTTTTGCTCAGAGGTCGATATCTGATATCCACGACTCATCAGATGCTCTAAAAGTTTTTTGTCTCCTTTCTCAATTATACTTCCAACAGCAGTCAGGCCTCTTTCTCCTATCTGATCCACGTTAGCTCCCTGATCAAGAAGCCAGAAAAAAACCTTTTCTCTTAATTCTGGCTGCTCAATGAGTAAAGCTTGTTGCAGGGGAATTCTTTGTCCCTCTTGACCGTTTATCATTGGCTTGGAGGGCTTCGCCAGTTTAAGTAAATCGATATCCCCTGTTGAAACAAGGATGTTGAAGTAGGTGTCTCGGTCGCTGAGCGCTGTAAACTCAACTCCCCTTTCTAGACAAGCGCGTAGTGGCAGGGAAAGATCTATTTTTTCTTTACTTATTCGATCACAAATCGCCTGAAAAACAGTCTTCCCCGATGGGAGAATGAATGTGGGATCGATCTCTTTGTTTTGGATCAGTTCAGCTAGACTCTTAGAACTCAGCTTTGTGATGAAAATCTGATAGAGCTCTCCCTTACTTGCGAGATTGGTTTGAATTAGGTCATGAAAACGAGCCGTATCTCCTCTACTGGCGTACCTTAATGCGACTTCGCCTAAAACATTGCCAGCCAGCTCATAAATAGTAGAAGGAATAGCCCCACCCATCGATTTAACACCCTCTATTTTCTGCTCATCTTCTATGAATAAAGCAGCCAAGTAGGGAGTAAAACCCCGCATATCGGTCACGTTGATGGCACAATCGGGGTGCTTCACCAAGAAAGCGACCATTTCGGGCGAACTTTTAAGAATCGCTTCGATCAACAAGACTTTGCCATCCTGATTTTTGACAAAAGGGTTCCCTCCTTTCTCCATCAACTTTTTCACGAGGTCCATATCGTTTTGCTCAATCGCTATCTGCAACGGCGAAGGACTTCCTTCATTAGGATCACATCCCCAATCAAGAAGCGCATTGACTACTTCTGTTTTTTTCCGCCTAACCGCATCAGTAAAAATGAGCTGTCCTTGCTTTGAATCGTTTTTGGCTCCTTTTTGCTGCATTTCTTTGACGATTTTAGAATCAGAACCTTCATTTAAAAAGGCGATAGAGTAAACGGTCAGTCCATGACCATTTTCTAAGTTCACATCGACCTTAGGAGCATTTAAAAGTAGTTGTATCAATGTAGGATCCTTGCCTTGAAGGGCAAGGTAGAGGGGTGTCCTTCCCGATGGCCCTTTCCTCAGAACATTTACATCACAGCGATGGATCAAATATTTAACAAAGGATGAATATTTTTGTTCTACAGCAAGACATATAAGCGGAGTTCCCCACCGATCTTTGATGTCGGGACTTACTCCTTTTTTCGTAAGAATCTCTTGAGCAAGATCGGGCCTATTTTGCTCCATCAAATAAAAAATCATTGCCGGGGCTTCTTCTGGGGATAGAACCGCTAAAAGCTGATTTATATCGGTTGAAAGGAGTCGTGGATCGATGGAGAATCCCTCAATAAATTTCTCATGGAACATGGCTTCTGTCTCATGACCCCTTGAAGTTGCACGGACAGCGTCAAGGCTTGCTTTACTCTCATTTTCTATTTGGAGACAAAGAATCGCGTATTCGCGAGAGGAAATCTCCTTTGTCAACGTTCCGTCATAAAAATAACATTTTCCTTTCTCCTGATAGAGATACCGAGCGCCATTTTGCGTGATAACGAGCACTGCTTTTTCGACTGTTTTGTCTTTCGCTTCGATTTTCTCAAAAAAATAGGCTTTATTATTCCCGGTGTCTGCTTCCTTGTAAAAACTGATATTCCTGTTAAAAAACTCTTCGACCGTGTTGTCCACAATCTTAACATCAGAGAAATAATGGTGCCCTTGACCGGGAATCATCGATATCAATGCGGGCATGGTGCCACTAATTTCTAACCTGGCCTCTGTAATAACAGGATGAACCTCTAAAAATTCTTTTTTTTGTACGACGATTGGTTTTTTTTCTTTAGCTCGTGCCGCTTGCTCAGCTAATGTATAGGATAAACCTCTTCCTCCTTCATTAACGGCGACCAATCCTCCCACAGCATCCCCCGATTGAGGCAAATAAACCTTCATGAGATTTACCGATGATTTCATCTCGTGGCCTTGTTCGGCGTTCTCGACTTTTCTTCTCAAATGACCGACTGTTTTCGATTGGTCATTCGTTGCAAAATCTGCCATTTCATTTAAAAAAAAATGCAAGCTATCCTCTGCCGCTTGCAAGGCATGGGTTGGAAAATCTCCTATGGAACGAGCAACCGTGGGAAATTTATGACGTGCAGCAGAACTTTCAAAACCTGCCACCTGATTTTTGTCTTGAGGAGACGTCAAAAGTAAAGAACTCTGCCCCCCCGAATAGCAAGAACTTATCAATAATCCCTGGCATCTTTGACGATCTAAAAAATTTAAAAATTTTTCGTATTGCACTTGATCCAATCCCCCCACGGTTTTTGAGTCTCCGTGGCCGTTAAGAAAAAACACTTTGTTGACGTTTGGATCTGCAGAAAAAAGTTTAAAAAAATCATCAAAATGAGCCTCCTGCGAAGGGCCTTGAAATGCTTTTTTTAATGATACCGGCTTTAATGTCCCATCACTAACGAAATCGAGCGCCTTTAACTTATCCAGTCCCGATAGATGTGGAGCTAACGATTTAGGCAAAAAAACAACCATTTCACCTTGCTGAAATATCTCCCACTTATCTTCCGTTTGCAAAAGGGCAGTTTCTAACCGCATCCCGGAAACAGGGTACTCGTAATCACCCGATTCAACCTCTTTCCCTTTTAATAGAGAACGGGTTGCAATAAAGGGAACTCCCGTTTTAATGGCGATCTCAAGATTTGAGGTAATGGCGAAATTATGATCTGGCGCGTCAATCGTGCTGAAAACGGCAATTTTCAACCCCACTTCTATAGGCCTTTGAATTTTATCCGGTGAAGAAGCAATCGTTTGACTTAAAACTAAAGCTGCCTTGCTGAGCTGATCTATTTTATTTTCTTTTAACGATGCGCTTACGTGGGAAAGAACTTGCAGAGTTCGCTCTTTTAAATCGGGTCTAATTTCGGGAAAACCCTCTCGCGTATGCTCTCTTAAGTCGTTCAGTTTTTTTTCCACCTTTGCGACTTGCTTTTCAAGAGTCTTTTGATCGGGATGGCTGTCAAGGCCTTTAGCCAAATTATCGAGCGCTGCTAAATCGGAATCAACTTCAGAGATATCCATGTCTTCTAATTAGAAGACAGAACTATAAATGTAAATAATTTAAGCTTTCTGGAAGTGGGATAGAAACAAGGGTCGTCCGATCGACAGCCACATGGACAATGGTCACGTTTCCGGCCAAGACATCCCCGAGCATGAACTGATAAGAGACCGTTAAAGACGAAGTTCCCGGGGTAATGATAAAAGAAATTTCCACTTCATCGCCGCACCGTAAAGGAACTTTATAATCAGCCTCGACATGAACAATCGGTAAAAGAAAATTTTCTTGGCCAAGCATTTTCTTAAGGTCAAAATGATCTTCGAAGGCCTCAATCGCCATGCGCTGTAATTCCGTAAAATAAAGAACGCCCGTCGCGTCTGTATCGCGCAGGTAAATCCGTTTGCGTTTTTTCGTAAAAAGATCCATAATATGTATACTTTATGCGAGCTACGCTTTATTTTTTACTCCTATTTCCTTTTCTTCTTTTTGCAAGAGTTGGCGATGTGCTCCTCTCTACGCAAGGCACTGACCCCCTGCCCATCTTGGGTGAGGTAAAAGAAGCCCTAGCCAAAAAAGATATTAACCTTGAGCTCTCTGATTTTAAAGGCATAAAAAAATGGGATAAAGTGGCAAGTACCGTTGTTTGGAATAAGCCGCGATCGCTGAAGAAAAAAATCCTCTATAACATGCCCAAGAAAAGAGCCATTCTTTTCCAATGGCAATCGCCCGTAGAATGCTCCAAACTTTATGCGCGCAAATACACACGCCATTTCCGAAGAATCTATACGTGGAACGACGATCTCGTCGATAATTATCGCTATTTTAAATTTTATTTTCCTGCCCTGAAGCCCATGGCCTCCCATCTTCCCTCTTTTGAAAAAAAGAAGCTCCTCACGATGGTCGCCCCGCATAAAACCAGCAAAAAAATAGGCGAGCTCTATTCCGAAAGAGAACTTGCCATTCAGCACTTCGATGGTAAATCTTTTGAGTTCTACGGAGCTGACTGGGAAGAAAACAAATACCGTTCCTATCGTGGAAATGCCCCTGATTTAAAAAATTACCGATTTGTCCTTTGCTATGAAGACATGAGCGGCGTGAAAGGATATATTACCGAAAAAATCTTTGATGCCTTCGCCGCTGGCTGCGTGCCCATCTATCTCGGCGCGACCAATGTAACAGACTACATCCCCAAAGAGTGTTTCGTCGACCGCCGCGACTTTGCCAATGATGATGAGCTCTATGCTTTTATCGAATCGATGGACAGATCCACCTATGAAAATTATCTAGCCCACATCCGGACCTATCTCTCAAGCGATAAAGCGCAGCTTTTTTCACTCAAATATTTTCAGGTAGTCTTCCTCGACGCGATTCATTTTCCATAATGTAATTTTTTAGTTACCCCCATAAGTCCTTGATTTCTAGCTATTTACTTTTATAGGAGGCACTTGGGGAAACTCCTACCAATTGTAGGAAATACCGCCCCTTTCTATAATCCCGACCCATGATGCCGAGTAATCCACAAGATTTGATGATGGAAGGAGAGCTAGCGCTCCTCAAAGGAAATGCGAGAGGGGTCGACCTTCTCGAAGAGGCGCTTAAGCTAGATCCTCACAATCCTGCATTGCATTACCGCCAAGGCCTTGCACTGCTCGAGTACGCAGCGGAAGAAAAGCAAGAGCGGTATCTGCACTTAGCCTGTAAAAGATTTAAAAGAGCAACAGAGCTTAAGTCTGATTATTCAGAGGCCTGGCAAGCGTGGGGAAGCGCGTTGGAATCTCTCGAAGATCCCATCCAGGCAAAAGAAAAATACTCCCATGCCACACCCAGCGCAGAACTCTATTGGGATATCGGACGCGTGGCTTATCTTGTGGGTAAAGAATCAGGCGAGGTCTCCGATATCAAAGAAGCGCTGGATTCTTTAGAGAAAGCTGGAAATCAACAAAGCGATTTGCCAGGAGAATATTGGATAGATATCGGAAAAGCTTATCTCCTCATGTCAGAGAAAGTAAGAGACCCTCGTCTCATCACAAAATCGATCCATGCGTTTAAACAGGCTGTCTCTTTGATGCTCGGCTCATCCGACGGATGGAAACACTTGGCCAGAGCCATTGAAAGACTCTATTCACACACGCACGAAGAAGATCATTTTACCCAAGCGAGCGAATGTTTTGCGGCTGCCTTGCACCTTCACCCTTTTGACGGCGATTTATGGCTGCATTGGGCACAGTTTCTGCTCGTTAGCGGACGCAAATCCCGTGATGAAAAGAAACTAGGCTTAGGTATTGAAAAGTGCAAGCAAGCACTTATCTATTTGCCCAAAAATCCGCGCGTAATCGCTACATGGGCGCAGTTGCTGGCTCTCATCGGAGAAATCACCGAACGCGTTGACTTCCTTTATGAAGCTGAAAATAAGATGAACGCAGCCCTTGATTTAGATGAAGACGACCCGTTCCTCTGCTACGCCTTTGGCATGTGCTACATCTCTTTTGCGCATTACTTCCAAGATCCCGATTACTTTTTCCAAGCCATCGAAAAGCTGCAATGGAGCCTATCGCTCGACCGCACGCTCCATGCCAGCTGGCATGCGATGGCCAAATGTTACAGCGCCTCCGCAGAGATCCATGAAGACATGCAGTATCTCCAAACGGCGATCCGCTTTTACGCAAAGGCCGAAGCGCTTCTCCCCTGTACAACTTATCTGGTCGATTATGCCATTGCGCTCACGCAGCTAGGTGAAATGAAAAATGAGCCCACACTTTTCGAAGAGGCCATCCGCCGATTCGAATGGGCTCTCTCACAGCAAAAAAATGCCCTCTATGCCCACCCAGAATGGTTTTTTTATTACGCTGTAGCCCTCGATCTCTACGCTAATTATCAAGATGAAGAAGGATACTACCTCAAGGCGATTGAGATCCTCTCGCACGTCATCATGGTCGAACCTGACTTTCCTCTTTTGCATCAGAGACTAGGCCTCGTGCTTTCCCACCTCGCCGAGCTGCGGGAATCGCCCGAAGGGTTTTATAGGGCTCTTCACCATTTCCGTTTGGCACTCAAAAGCGATCCTGAAAATGACTACGTCCTTCTCGACTGGGGAGTTTGCCTCCTCAACCTCTCTGATTACCTTTACGATACAGAAGAAAAAGAAATGGTCTTAAGAGAAGCTCAAAATAAACTTAATGCCGCCGCACGGCTCGGCAATGAACAATCCTACTACCATCTTGCCTGCTTCCATTCGCTCTTTCAGCAATATGAAAGAGCTCTTTATTTCCTCGATAAAGCGGGCCGCGCCCAAACCCTCCCCCTCATTGAAGAAATCCTCGATGATGAGTGGTTAGAGGGCCTTCGGATGACCGCTCCTTTTCAAGAATTTTTAACACAGCTAGAAAAGAGATAATCTGATAGGCTGAGCTGCTATGGACAAACGTACAATTTTTTTCATCATCGCGCTGACTCTTACGTTCTATTTGATCAACAACGTCTTCTTCCCTCCCCGCCCTGCCGTGGCGCCCCCACCAACTCAGGCACAAATCCAAGTTGT
>VFSW01004164.1_pt1 | contig 21552 bp, 16 predicted proteins | sample 5358111 | NCBI WGS metagenome assembly VFSW01 (sample SAMN11554181, study PRJNA540505) | mine drainage metagenome | isolation source: sediment from site ElyBrook_90M | place: USA: Ely Copper Mine, Vershire, VT | collected 2017 | reverse complement strand
AACCGCTGTTTTTTTGCTAATACATTGGGTAAACTATAAATTTAATTTATTTTGTGTCCGCCCCCTAAAATACAACTCATTAATTGCCGGGCCAGGACACTAGGGCCTGATTAACGTTGGCGAGCAGATCGCTATTGGGCTAGACTAATAAACCGGCCGGGCGCAGCGCAGATCCGGCAGCCGATTTTCCACTGAGGGAGAGCATGATGGCCGTGTCCAAAACCAGCAAGACCAACAAACCCAAACTCGTTTCCCAAAAAGCCGAAGGCCCCAAAGCCCAAAGCTCCAAAGCCCCGGGCCCCAAAGCCGAGCCTCAAAAACTCGAACTCCCGAAAGTCGAAGCCCCGAAAGTCGAAGCCCCGAAAGTCGAAGCCCCAAAAGTCGAAGCCCCAAAAGTCGAGCCGCGGGCCGAGCCAAAAATTGGCGCAAAGACCGCCGCCCCAATGATGGCGCCGCTCGGCGCTTTCATGCCTGATATCGATTTTTCCAAGGCATTCGGTGCGATGAAAATGCCAGCAATTCCGGATATGGATGTGGTGCTCGCGGCCTATCGGCGGAACATGGAAGCCTTATCCGAAGCCAATCGCGTTGCCCTTGAAGGTGCTCAGGCGGTTGCACGGCGCCATATGGAAATCATGCAGCAAACCATGACCGAATTGACCGATCAGCTTCGCGGCCTGTCCGCCACCGAAACCCCAAAAGCGCGTGCAACGAAACAAGCCGAATTGCTCAAGCACGCTTATGAAACCGCCGTCACCAACATGCGTGATCTCGGCGATCTGATCCAACGCTCAAATCATGAGGCGGTGAGCAAACTCAATCACCGCTTTTCCGAAGCGATGGATGAGATGAAAGGCCTGATTGATAAGGGCGCAAAAAAGAAATGAGGCGGAATGGCTGATTTTCCGCTCACCCACGCCCTAGGCGCCACAGCGCCCGTGGCATTCATGCCGAAAAAGCAAAGTCCGCCGCCTATGCAGCGGGCTTTGCGCGTGGTGTCTGATTATCAGCCAGCCGGTGATCAACCCCAAGCAATCAAAATCTTGCTCGATGGTCTCGCGCAAGACGAGCGGGATCAGGTGCTCCTCGGTGTCACCGGCTCAGGCAAAACTTTCACCATGGCGAAAGTCATTGAAGCGGCGCAGCGCCCGGCGTTGATCCTGGCTCCCAACAAAACCCTGGCGGCCCAGCTTTATGCCGAAATGAAAGGGTTTTTCCCCGATAACGCGGTCGAGTATTTCGTCTCCTACTATGATTATTATCAACCCGAAGCCTATGTCCCGCGCACCGATACCTATATCGAAAAAGACGCGCAGATTAACGAAACAATCGACCGGATGCGCCACGCGGCCACCCAAGCCTTGTTAGAGCGCGGCGATGTGGTGATCGTGGCGTCGGTTTCCTGCATCTATGGCATTGGCTCGGTCGAAACCTATAGCCAAATGGTGGTACGCCTCGAAGTTGGCGGGCGCATCGAGCGCGATAAACTGGCCAAAGCCCTGGTCGAGCTGCAATATCGCCGCAACGATACCGCATTCCAGCGTGGCACGTTTCGCCTGCGCGGTGAAACCGTGGATATTTTCCCAAGCCAATATGAAGACCGCGCATGGCGGGTCACCTTGTTTGGTGACGAGATCGAAAATATCGCCGAGTTCGACCCGCTAACCGGAGAAACCGCCGCTGCCCTTGCTTCGATCGCGATTTACGCCAACAGCCACTATGTCACCCCGCGCCCGACGCTCGGCCAAGCGATCAGCCAGATCAAACGCGAATTGCAAATAAGACTGGCCGAGCTAACCACCCAAGGCAAATTACTCGAAGTTGAACGGCTGCAACAGCGCACCACATTCGACATCGAAATGATGGAAACCACAGGATCCTGCAAAGGTATTGAGAATTATTCGCGCTATCTCTCCGGTCGCAATCCCGGCGATCCACCACCAACCTTGTTTGAATATTTGCCCAGTAATGCCTTGCTCATCGTCGATGAAAGCCACGTCACTGTGCCGCAAATCGGCGGCATGTATAAAGGGGACTTCGCCCGCAAATCGATCCTGGCCGATTACGGATTTCGGCTACCCTCCTGCATCGATAACCGACCGCTGAAATTCGAAGAATGGGAATCCTTTCGCCCCACCACTGTCTTTGTCTCCGCTACCCCCGGCCCGTGGGAGCTTGAGCGCACCGGCGGCGTCTTTGCCGAACAAGTCATCCGCCCCACCGGCTTGGTCGATCCGGTGATCGATGTGCGCCCCGTCGAGCGTCAGGTTGATGATTTGCTGGCCGAATGCCGAACCGTCGCCGCCCTCGGCGGGCGCGTGCTGGTCACGACCCTCACCAAACGCATGGCCGAGGATTTGTCGGAGTATTTGACTGAACAGGGCGTGAAAGTGCGCTATCTGCATTCGGATATCGACACGCTGGAGCGCATCGAAATTATTCGCGATTTGCGGCTTGGTGTCTATGATGTGTTGATTGGCATCAATCTTTTGCGCGAAGGGCTCGATATCCCCGAATGTATGTTAGTCGCAATCCTCGACGCCGATAAGGAGGGATTTCTGCGCTCGGCGACCTCCTTGGTGCAAACCATTGGCCGCGCCGCCCGCAATGTTGATGGGCGTGTCATTCTCTATGCCGATCGGATGACCCGCAGCCTCGAATATGCAATCGGTGAAACCGAGCGTCGGCGCACCAAGCAAACCGCCTGGAACCAAGCTAACGGCATCACCCCGCAAAGCATTCGCAAAAATATCGGCGAGGTGCTGCACTCGGTCTATGAACAGGATTACGTCACCGTCGCACCGGTGAAGGATACCGATGCTGATGAATTTATCGGCAAGGATTTGCAATCGAGTATCGCCGAATTGGAGAAAAAAATGCGCAACGCGGCAGCGAATCTCGAGTTTGAAACCGCAGCGCGGCTGCGCGACGAAATCAAACGGCTCGAAGCACTCGATCTCGGTCTGCCACCGCCCGCCGCCGCCCCGCGCCGCCCGCGCGATCGCACCCCCGAACCGTTAGGCCCCGGCGGTGGCGGCTATGACCCTGAAAAACGGCGCGGCGGCGGTCGGCGGCGGCGCGGATCATGAACCGTCTTGCGCCCGCCCTCGGCCTGATTGGCCTATTCACCCTCCCAGCGCTCGCGGCAGCGCCGCTGGCCTCGCAACGCGCGACCTACGCACTTAACCTTACCCGCGTGCGCGGCCACGCCGTTACCGGGGCCACCGGCCGGCTGCAATTTAATGTCACCACCACCTGCCAAGCTTATACTGTGGCCCAGCGGATGACATTATTAATCCGCAATGAAAATGGTGTGCTGAGCCGAACGACCAGCGACTATGATACTTGGGAAAATCTGCAAGGCACCCGCTTCAGCTTTCTCTATCGTGAAACTGACGGGCAGACGACCAAAACCGTTTCGCAAGGCACCGCCACCATGGGCCCCAATGGTGGCTCGGTGGTCTACACCGCCCCCAAGCCGCATATCGTCAAGCTGCCCAAAGGCACCTTGTTCCCGATGGAACATACCGCCGCCTTTTTGCACGCCGCCGCCAAGGGGCAATCCTTTTTCGACCCGCCTTTGTTCGATGGCACCTCGGTGCGCGGTGCGGATCACACCTTTGTCGCGATCTTGCAGCGCCGCAAACCGCGCCGATCAAAGTTCCACCAGCTGAGCAAGCTTGCTTCAGTGGCGGTCGATATCGGATTTTTCCACCGCGCCGCGCACGATAACGGGCCGGATTTTCGCAATCAAATGCGCTATTACACCAACGGCGTTGCCCGTAATATCAGGCTCGATTTTGGTGGTTTCGTCATGCGAGGCGTGTTGCAGCATCTGCAACTACCACCCGATGAGTGCCAGCAAAAGCCGGTATCGGCCGATCAGGCAGAACCAAGCCATACCCATGGCTAAATAAAAAACCGGCAGCCCGAAAGCTGCCGGCTTCTAACGTCTAGACCGATTATCGATCCATCAAAACCACTTTGCGCAGCCTCAATCAATTAGGCCGATTTCTTCGCGGCCTTTTTGCTGCTGCTGCGCGCCAAAGCGGCGGGCTTAGCGGCCGCCTTCGGTGCAGCGGCCTTTTTCGCCGCTGGCTTGGCAGCGGTCTTTGGTGCAGCAGCCTTAGCCTTCGCGGCGGGTTTGGCAGCCGCTTTCGGCGCGGCCTTTACCGCGGCTTTCGCCGCCGCTTTCGCGGGGGCTTTGGCTGCGGGTTTCGCCGCCGCCGTCTTAACCTTGGTCGCGGGCTTAGCTGCCGGCTTCGCAGCGGCCTTCGGTGCCGCAGCCTTGGTCGGTGCTGCTTTCGCCGCCGGTTTTGCCGCCGCCTTTTTCGCGGCAGGCTTCGCCGCAGCCGCCTTCGGTTTGGCAGCAGCGGGGGCTTTCTTGGTCGCAGCCTTCATAGCCATCGCTTGCGCACGCAGTGTTTCAGTCATCGTCACGGTCGAACTCCTTGGTTGGCACAGATGAGCGTTATGCAGGCCAACGGGCCTCGTCCTCTGTGCGATATGATAAACAGTAGGTTAGAAATAGCCCAGCCGGGCGAACAGCACACCCGGCGCCGATACGAGCAGAAAGACCTTTGGATGACACCGCGCTCAACGCAACGCCTTCTGATGAAGTCGCAAGCCGAATGGAATAGGGGCCCCGCGCGTGGAATGCGCGGCGGAACCAAAATCCAATCATGCGAGCGCATCGCGTCATCGCCAAATGTTCACGGTTCGTAACCGTCCTTTCCTGCAACGCGAGCCAGTTTGTCGCTTCATGATGCAGCGCAACGGAGGGCTAACGGGGTTGCCAACCGCGCGCGCGAATCGAAAAAAAACACGCGTCTAAATCGCTATTCACCGCGTCTATGCGTCCTGTCAATAAAAACCATGCATTGAGACATGATTATTTATCAGATTTTTGCGTAGCTGTTGCGCAATATCCACGCTGATCCACCATGCCGACAGACAAGCCGCCGGCCAAAAAATCGAAAAATACTTGAAATAATAAAGAACATCTTAATTTCGCCAGAATTTAGTGCCACTTTGTACGGTGACGCCAGCATCGTGCTCACGCATTGTCTGCTGAGCCGTTCAACGCTATCGTCAATGAGCAAAATTGGAGAGGGCACCGCGACGATGCCGAATGATCTAAGCCATAACTGGAGGCCCAAGGGCAGTCCCAGATCTCCCGAAGTGGCGATGCCCTCCTGGCCAATCGCCATCGGTCGGGGCTTACGCATGCAATGCCCCGCTTGTGGGCAAGCGCCAATCTTCCAAGGCTACCTCAAGGTTAATGCCGAATGCGCCGCCTGCGCCGCGCCGCTCGGTCGCGTGCCAAGCGATGATGCGCCACCCTACATCACCTTGCTTGTGTCACTCCATGTTATCGCGGTGATCTTGGTGCTGGCGGATCGCAACGGCCACATGTCCGCCTTAACCGCTGTTTGGATTTTCGTTCCATTCATCATTGTTCTTGAACTTTTACTCCTGCGCCCGCTCAAAGGCATGGTCATCGCCGTGCTACTCAAGGTCGATATGCTCCGCAAAAAACAACCGATGCGTCCCCCCAATGGCTGATCCCGTTGGCAGGGGTCATTTGCTGCGCGTGGTGCTCGATGATGAGAGCATGCCAGCACTTTCGCCGATGCAAGATGCGGATCGCCGGCAAGCGTTGGCTGATCTCGCCGCCGATAACCGCTTCGCTCTGATCGATCATCCCGACCGTCCAACCTTGCTGTATCTCTCGGTGCAAGATGGACGCCTGATGTTTGATGTGCGCTCAGCCGATGACGTCTCGCTGCAAATTTTCCTGCTGGCACCGGGGCCATTCCGCGCCTTGGTGCGCGACTACCAAATGCTGCTCGAAAGCTACGCCGCCGCCGTCGCCGAAGGTCGCGAAGCGCGCATCCAGGCGATTGATATGGGCCGCCGCGGCCTGCATAATGAAGGCGCTGAACTCGTCATCGCCCGATTGGCGGGCAAGGCGGCACTCGATTTCGAAACCGCGCGTCGGCTATTCACTCTGATCGCGGTGTTGCATCGGCGGCTCTAAACCGGCATGGATATGGGTTGAATGCGGGCGCGTTGATGATTGACCCCGCTGATGCCCCAGGAGCAGAGTATGAAAATCGACGGTCGGGCTTTCCGTAGCATATGGCTTGATGAAACCGATCATTGGTCGGTCCGCATCATCGACCAAACCAAACTGCCTTGGACGTTCGACATCGCCCGGCTGAGCAATGCTGACCATGTCGCCCACGCCATCCGCGCCATGCAGGTGCGCGGCGCGCCGTTGATCGGCGCCACCGCCGCTTATGGCGTCGCCTTGGCCATGCGCGCCGATCCCTCCAATGACAGCCTCACCCAAGTCATCGCCCAACTCGCCGCCACCCGCCCGACCGCGATCAATTTGCGCTGGGCGCTCGAGCGCATGGAGCAGAGCCTGCGCACGCATCCTCCCGCCGAACGGGCTGATATCGCCTATCAAGCAGCCGCCGCCATTTGCGATGAGGATGTCGCCACCAATCGCGCCATCGGCACCCACGGCCTCAGCCTGATCGAAGCGCGCGCCCGCAGCGGCCGCCGGGTTAACCTGCTCACCCATTGCAACGCTGGCTGGATCGCGGCGGTTGATTGGGGTACCGCCCTCGCACCAATCTACCGCGCCCATGATGCCGGGATCGATGTGCATGTCTATGTCGATGAAACCCGCCCGCGCAACCAAGGCGCATCACTAACAGCTTGGGAACTCGGCAAGCACGGCGTGCCCCATACCGTCATCGTCGATAATGCCGGCGGGCATTTGATGCAGCGTGGTGCAATCGATATGGTCATCGTCGGCACCGATCGCGTCACCCGCACCGGCGATGTCGCCAATAAAATCGGTACCTATCTGAAAGCCTTGGCCGCGCGCGATAATGGCATCCCCTTCTATGTCGCCTTGCCCTCCTCCACCATCGATTGGCGCATCGCCGATGGGCTGAGCGATATCCCCATTGAGGAGCGTGCCGCCAGCGAAGTCACCACCATCACCGGCCGCGCGCTCGATGGCAGCATCGCCACCGTGCGGATCGTGCCCAAGGACAGCGACGCGGTTAACCCCGCCTTCGATGTAACCCCGGCCCGGCTGGTGTCCGGCCTGATCACCGAATTGGGCATCTGCGCTGCCTCTGAACCTGCCCTCGCCGCCCTGTTCCCCCAAGCGCGCGAGCCGATGGCCGCCTGATCACGTGGAACCAGCACCACCTAACACGGATCTGTTCGAGAGCCTCCCAAAAGCCGCGCCGCGCGGCCCGATGCCCCTCGCCGAAAGGCTGCGCCCGACCACGCTCAATGCCGTTATCGGTCAAGATCATCTGCTCGGACCGCAAGGCCTGCTCACGGGCATGCTCGAGCGCGCAAGCCTCGCCTCGCTCATCCTCTGGGGGCCACCCGGTGTCGGCAAAACCACCATCGCGCGGCTGCTCGCCGAACAAGCCGGTTTGCATTTCGTCTCGATTTCCGCTGTATTTTCCGGCGTCGCTGATCTAAAACGCTGCTTTGATGATGCAAGGCAACGCCGCCGCAGCGGCACCCGCAGCCTGCTCTTCGTCGATGAAATTCACCGCTTCAACCGCGCCCAGCAAGATGGCTTTCTGCCGGTGGTCGAAGACGGCACGGTAACACTCGTCGGCGCCACCACCGAAAACCCCTCTTTCGCCCTGAATAGTGCGCTGTTATCGCGCTGCCAGGTCTTGGTGCTCGCCCGCCTCGATGATCCAGCCTTGGAGCATTTACTCGCCCGCGCCGAACAAAGCTTGGGCACCCATTTGCCACTCACCCGCTCAGCCCGGCAAACCCTCCGCGCCATGGCCGATGGCGATGGCCGCGCCTTGCTCAACATGGTCGAACAACTCGCCGCCGCCCAATTGCCACCTGAACCGTTGCTGGATGACGCGGCCTTGTCCAACCTGATTGCCCGCCGCGCCGCTTTATATGATCGCGACCGCGAAGAACATTACAACCTCATTTCAGCCTTGCATAAATCCATGCGCGGCTCAGACCCCGACGCCGCTTTATACTGGCTCGCCCGCATGCTAACCGGCGGCGAAGATGCTCGCTATATCGCCCGTCGCCTCGTGCGTTTCGCGGTTGAAGATATCGGCCTGGCCGACCCGCAGGCGCTAACACAAGCCCTCGCCGCCTGGGAAAGCTATGAGCGGCTGGGCAGTCCGGAGGGCGATCTCGCAATCGCCCAAGCCGTGCTCTATCTTGCCACCGCGCCGAAATCCAACGCGACCTACAAGGGTTTTGGTGCTGCCATGCGGTTAGCCCGCCAAACCGGCAGCGTCGCACCCCCCGCCCATGCGGTCAATGCACCCACCAAACTCATGCAAGAACTTGGCTACGGCGCTGGCTATGACTATGACCATCAAAGCCCGGACGCGTTCTCGGGTCAAAATTACTTCCCCGACGGCGTCGCGCGCCAGCGCCTCTACGCGCCGGTGGAGCGCGGCTTCGAGGCGACCTTGCGGCGTCGGCTGGAACATTGGAACACATTACGCGAGGAGCGGTCATGACCGAAACGGACGAAACCGAATCGCGGCTCGAACAGCGTATCGTCAGCAATGATGAAGCCCAAATGCGGCTGGATCGATTTTTGCGACGCCATCATCCCGGCATCACCCAGGGCGTTATCCAACGGCTCTGCCGCACCGGCCAAGTGCGGGTCGCGGGCAAACGGGTTGAAGCCTCAACGCGGCTGGAACCCGGCCAAGCCGTGCGCATCCCGCCGGTGCCCGATAGCAGCGCGCCAACCCGCCACGTGATCGATTTGAACAGTCACGAAGCCGCCGATCTCGCCAAACTCGTGCTCTATCGTGACGATGACGTGCTGGTGCTGGACAAACCCGCCGGCCTTGCGACCCAAGGCGGCAAAGGCATCGCCCGCCATCTCGATGGCATGTTAGACGCTTTGCAATTCGAGGCCGCCGAGCGCCCGAAATTAGTCCATCGGCTCGATCGCGGTACGTCAGGCGTGCTGATCCTGGCCCGAAACAGCTTCGCGGCGAGTGCCCTCGCTGCGGCGTTTCGCGGTCGCGATGCCGCAAAAATCTATTGGGCGCTGGTCGTCGGCTTACCCATACCGTTAGAAGGCCGGATCGATCTGCCGCTCGCGCGCATCTGCGGCGCCGGTGCGCGCACCAAACCCGCCGCCCGAAACGATGAAGGCGCCGCCGCCGCAATCACCGATTATCGCACGCTCGATCATGCCGGGCGAAAATTCGCTTGGCTCGAATTGCGTCCACTCACCGGCCGCACCCATCAACTCCGCGCCCACTGCGCCGCCCTGGAAACCCCCATCCTCGGCGACGCACCCTATGCCGGCGCGCGCGCCTATGCCGAAGGGTTCGAGAAACAAATGCACCTGCATGCCCGCCGTCTCAGCATCGCTCATCCCCGTGGCGGCGTGCTCGAAATCGAAGCGGACGCCCCGCCCCATATCCGTAAGGCCCTGACAAGCCTTGGTTTCACCATCCCACGCGCCGCAGCCCCCCTCCTGAATCGGCGCAGCTGAGCCGACGGCAGATGACTGAAATTTCACTTAAAATGACCTTTTCATGACCGGCCCGGCCCGGCCACCGGGTTGACGCACCACCCACGCCGCACCCAAGTATTATCACAATGAAGCGTTTATCAGAGCGTGCCCTGATCATCGCGGTGACGATATCCTTATGCCTGTTTGGATTAGGCATTGGTGTGGCCTGCGCGGCGAACCCCCAACCCTATCGTGTAACTCTGAGCAAAACCGGCAACGCAGCGCTCGACACGCTGCTGCGCAAAAGTGCCCAGTTGGAAACATTGCGGACCAAACTGAGAGTTTCCCCGTTCGCGCTTATCGGGCGCGCACAAGCGGACCAGAAACGTCTGCTAACGGTGTTGCACAGCGAAGCCTATGATTCCGGCACCGTTGCGATCACCATCAATGGCCTCGCCCTCAACAACCCCAGCCTGCCCAGCCTATTGCGCCGCGCGCCCGCACAGCCTCCAGCGCAGGTCGTCGTCAAAATTGCCCTCGGCCCCTTGTATACGATCAGCGCGATCAAAACACCCGGCCTCACCAACCCCGTCCCCGTCCCCGCGCTCGGCATAGCCGTCGGTGCCACCGCGCGGGCCGCGCCGATCATCGATGCTCGCGCCCATTTGCAAGCAGCCCTGCGCAATCACGGATACGCCTTCGCCAAAGTCGACCCACCAATCGCCTATGCGAACATCACCCGCCACACATTGACGGTTCAATATACAGTCCAACAAGGGCCACGCGTCGCGGTCGGCGCGATCCAATTTTCCGGCGCACCCGCCTTGCAACGCGCCTTTCTGGCCCGCCATATTTTACTCCGGGCAGGCCAGCCATTCAGCGAAACCGCCCTGGCCAAGGCACGCAATCAATTACTTGCCCTGCGCGTATTTTCCTCGGTCTCAGCCAAAACCGCCTCCACCCCAAACCCGCCGGGCCAAGTGCCCATCACCTTTTTGCTCCAGGCGGAAAAGCCGCACCGCGTCGAAATCGGCGCCTCCTATTCCACCGATCAAGGCATTTCTGCTGATGCCTCCTGGACGGATCGTAATTTGTTTGGCCACGCCCAACGGCTAACATTCTCTATCGGCGCCACCGGCCTTGGCTCCTCGACCGGTAAAAGCATCGTGCTGCAACCTGGATACGATGCAAAAGCCGCGTATAAAGTGCCCGATGCCTTCCAGCCGGGACAAACCTTCACCGCTGACATCGAGGCCCTGCGCGCCTACCTGCCCGCCTATAACCGCACCGGGGTCCTCGCGAATATCGGTTTAGAGCGGCCATGGTCCAAATATATCGATCTTCGCTACGGACTCGGCTATATCGGCGAACAGGTCCAGCAAGAAGGCATAAGTCGTCGTTATAATCTTGTGCAACTGCCCCTATCGCTGCGCTACGACACCACCCATTCACTCCTCAACCCAACCCAAGGAATGCGGATCACGCTGCGTATTACGCCCTCGGTTCCGTTATCCGGCGGATCGGGCGTGTTTCTCAATACCGCACTGATCGGCAATACGTACATCAATCTCGAAGCCCCCGGTCGTGGTGTGTTAGCGCTGCGCGGCGTGCTCGGGCGCATATTTGGGGCCTCGCAGTTCCAAATTCCTCCCGATCAACGCTTCTATGCTGGCGGCACCGGCACCGTGCGCGGCTTTACTTATCAAACCGTTGGCCCGCTCTTCGCCAATGGCGTTCCGCAAGGCGGCACCGCGATCGATGCGGCGGAAATCGAGTTTCGCCAGCGCATCGGCAAGAGTTTCGGAATCGCCCCCTTCGTCGATGCGGGTCAAGTCGCCGCCAATGGCACGCCGTTCACCGGCACACCACGTGTTGGCGTGGGCATCGGCCTGCTTTATTTCACTCGTATCGGGCCAATCCGGCTTGATCTCGGCGTCCCCGTCAATCGCCCGCCTGGCGGCGCCTCGTTCGCCGTCTATATCGGGCTGGGGCAGGCGTTCTGATGCGCCGCCTCCGCCCCTGGCTGTTGTCGCTTCTCGGAGCGCTGATCATCGTGCCGCTGGGCATCGTGTTAGCCGTCGGCATCGCGTTCAATTCCGGTGCCGGACGCCATTGGGCCGCCGCAAAAATAACCGCGATTACCCAAGGCACCGTGCGGATATCCCGCCTCTCTGGCCATTTTCCCGCCTATATCGCCGCAAGCGGGATCAAAATCGCCGACTCCAAAGGGGTTTACCTCACGATCAACCAAGCGACATTGCGCTGGAATCCTCTTGCGCTTCTCCACCGAAAACTATCCATCGCCGCGCTCACCGCGCAGAGTGTCGCGTTAAGCCGGTTGCCAGTCCCTGCCAAACCCAAGGTCAAACCAACCAAATCCGGCTTCAGCCTGCCTGTCGCACAAATTGATCTGCACCATCTCGCAATCAACACATTAACAATCGCATCGCCGGTTATCGGCCACGCCATCACCCTGCACCTCACCGGCCATGGCAGCCTATCGGGGCACCGTCACGCCGCCATCGTCCTGCAGGCAACTTCCCCGCACAATCAGGGTCACTATCACATCGCCCTAGCACTAACGCCCAAATCCATCCAATCGACGATAACAGCAACCGAACCACCGCACGGCCTGATCGGCCAGTTCGCCGGTCCAAAACTCGATGATGGCGCTTTAGCACTCCACGCAACGCTCGCAGGCCCGCGCCAAGCCGCCACGCTCACACTCGCCGCATCGCTCGGCGCCCTGCACGCCAACGCAACCGGCACGGTCAATCTTAGTCCCGCCACCCCTAACGCCAATATCACCATCACCCTGCCCAATATCGCCCCGTTCGCGACGCTCGCCGGTCAAAGCCTGACCGGTAGCGATATTGCGCACCTCAACATTGCTCGCACCAAAGCGGGTCAGTGCGCCCAGTTTGACAGCACCTTGTCGATCACGGGCGGAAAAACCACTCTTGCAAGCGTGATCGGTCCAAAGGCGCAGCTAACGGGCGCCATATCAACCCACCAGAGCACCATCACAATTCACCAACTCACACTGCAAACCAGCGCCGTTCATGCCAGGCTGCAAGGCACCGTCGAACCCACCTCGATGGCCCTGCACGGCACCATCAGCGAACCCAACATCACCCTGATCGATCCCCAACTCTCCGGCCACGTCGCCGAACAAGTCGATATTAGTGGCCCCCGCACCGATTTCGCACTCAACACCACAATCAACGGGATCATTGCAGCAAAATCGATGACATCAGGCCCCTTCACCGTCACCTTCGCCGCTGCCCATTTGCCGCGCGCGCCAACAGCCAAACTCACCGGCTCCGGCACGCTCGATGGCGCGCCATTATCGCTCGCCGGCACGTTCGACCGCAGCCTCACTGGCGTGATTAATGCGTCTATGAAACAAGTGGCATGGAAATCCGTGACCGGACACGGAGCAATCGCGGTCAATCCGGGTCATTGGCCGACCGGGTCGTTTTCACTCGCCATCGGCCAACTCGCGGATATCGGCAAACTTCTGAACACCGCCGTCACCGGCAACCTCCATGCGACCTTCACCCATCAGCCCGGCCAACCCGTCGCTGTTCATGCGCAATTGACCCGCTTCGCGCTCGGTCGATCAATCGGCGTCGCCAGCGCGATCATCGCTGGCCATTTCGATCACCCCGATCATCAACTCACCACGGCCGCAACCGCCACCATAACCGGCGTGCGCGCGCCGCAACTTGTCGGCGGCCTTACCCTCTCCGCCCAGGGTCCGTTGACCGCGTTAGAAATAAAAATGGCCGGTCAGTTCAGCCAATTGGCTGGAAAGCCGGCCCAGATCAACCTCACCGGCTTGCTCAGCAACCCGCATCACAGCTTGACCGTGCAAACCCTCGCGGCCACCGCCCGTGGCGTGTCTCTCCGCCTCCAGCACCCAACAATCGTGCAATGGCAACCCGGCCTCGCAGTGCGAAATCTGGCCATCGGACTAGGCGGCATCGGCGCCGGCGGCTCACTAACGCTCAACGGCTCAATCCGGCCAAATTTAGCTATCGACTTAGCACTCCGCCACATTCCCGCAAGCATCATCCAAGCTGCATCGCCCAAAATCCAGGCGCAAGGTCAAATCAACGCATCAGCAAAGCTTTCGGGCAGCCTTGCCGCCCCGCGAGGCACGGTCACGCTCGCGGCTAATCGTCTGCATCTGCGCACCGGCCCTGCCGCAATCCTGCCGCCCGTCAGTGCATCACTACGCGCCCAACTATCGGCGCACACAGCGACCGGCACAGCAACATTGCAGGCGGGCCCGAAATCTCATCTGCAAGCAAACGGCTCCGTCCCACTCGGCCCGCAAGGCCCTATCGCCCTGAATGTCCACGGCGCGATCGATCTGAACCTGCTTAACCCGCTAACAGCCGCCCAAGGCACCCATGTCGCGGGCATCATCACGCCCGCCCTGCAAATCGGCGGCACTCTCGCAGCGCCACTGCCGAACGGAACCATCACCCTTAGCGGAGGGGCCGTTCAGAATATCGGCTCGGGGCTCGATCTGTCGTCCATCGCGGCGACCCTCAGCGCGGCGGGTCACCAACTCGCTCTCACCAACCTCCAGGCCAAAGCAGGCAGCGGAACAATCACCGGCACAGGCACAATCGGTCTCGCCTCACCCATGCCGATCGACTTGCATATCAGCCTTAACCAAGCTCAGCCCATCAGTAGCGATGTCCTCACCGAAACACTCAGCGGCCAGCTCCAGATCACCGGCGCAGCGACCACGGGCGCCACGATCGGCGGCACGGTGGATATTGACCGCGCCAACATTAATATCCCAAGCGGATTGCCGCCGTCGGTCGCCAAACTAACCATCTTGCGCCCTGGCGAAACCCTGCCCAAACCCAGCCCCCCTCTGCCGATCGCGCTCAACCTCACCATCATTGCCAAAAACCAAGTCTTCATCCGAGGTGATGGCGTGTTCGCTGACTTGGGCGGCCGCCTCCATCTTGGCGGCACCGCCGCCGCACCGGTACCCTCCGGCGGGCTCAACTTGCTGCGCGGCCATTTTACGCTTGGCGGTAAATCGCTCTCTTTCACCAAAGGCAATATCAGCTTTAATGGCGGCCTGCTCCCCGCCCTCGACCTTGAAGCCTCGCACAGCGCGAACGATGGCACGGTCTCCACCCTCGCCCTCACCGGCACGCCGACCGCGCCAAAAATCACCCTGAGTAGCGTGCCTTACCTGCCATCCGATGAAGTGTTGTCGCACCTGCTCTTTGGTACCGGCACCACCCATCTCTCCGCGTTCCAAGCGGCCTCGCTCGCGGCGTCCTTGGCCCAGCTTGCAGGGATTGGCGGCGGCATCAATCCGCTCGGCGGAATTCGCAATGCTCTCGGCCTCGATGAACTCTCGCTGGGGGGCGGATCAGCGAACGGCGCGCCCACGATCGATGCAGGGCGCTATGTCGCCCCCGGCGTCTATGTGGGCGCATCGCAAGCCGCTTCGGGTCAAGGCTCGCGGGTCAAGGTCGAGATCAATCTGTATAAAGGCCTGAAACTCAATACGTCGGTCGGCAACGGAAGTGGTTCAGGCACCTCGAATGGCGAAAGCGTCGGCTTGGGCTACCAATTTAACTACTGACCCCCTGCGCAACCAACCGATCATTCACAATCTTGCCGCGCTCCAGCGTGATCACCCGATCGACATGGCGCAAGCTGGATGGGCGGTGGCTGATCAATATCGTTGTGCGTCCGCGCATCAACCCATCCAAAGCGGCAAGCACAAGGTGCTCGGCAGTCGCATCAAGCCCCTCGGTTGGCTCATCAAGAATCAAAATCGGCGCATCCTTGAGAAATGCGCGGGCAATCGCAATTCGCCGGGCTTCGCCGCCAGAAAAATTCGCACCAGCCTCGCCAACCAAACTATCAAGCCCATGCGGCAAAGCCCGCACCAGCGCAGCCAGTTGCGCCTGCTCTAACGCCATCCATAATTCGGCCTCCGGGGCGTCTGGCTTGGCCAGGAGCAAATTTTCGCGAATGCTCACATTGAACAAATGGGTCTGCTGCGCCACCACGGCAAACAAAGCGCGCGCGGCGTCACTGGTCAAATCGCGGAGCGAAACCCCGCCAATGGTCACCGCGCCCTCTTGAAAATCCCAAAACCGGAGCAAAACATTCAACAAGCTGGTCTTGCCAGCCCCCGATGCACCGACAATCCCGACCCGAGCCCCCGCCTCAACACTTAGCGAAAAATGATCAAGTGCCCAAGCCGCCTCAGGCGCGTAGCGCATGCATAACCCAGTAATTTGCAAATCAGACCGAAGCGGTATCGGGGCTGGATCGCTCGGCTCGGCTATGCTCGGCTTGGCGTCGATGATCTCAAAAATCCGCCGCACCGCCGCCAGCGTCTCGCCCAACGCCTGAAAGGCCGCCGGTAGCGTCACCACAGCCTCAAAACTGCCCAGCACCAAGAGCGCCAGCATGGGCAAATCCGGCCCGCTAATGCGCCCATGCACCACCAACGGAACCGCAATTATCAGCGCCAACCCCATGGCGGCCTGGGTGGTGAAACTCGTCAAACCAGTGAAAAACCCATTGAACCCTGCAAGCCGCCGCTGCGCGCTGACCAATTCCTGGCTCTTCGCCGCAATCCGTTCACTCTGGCGTTCGGCAGCACGATAAATCTGCAATTCGCCCAGCCCGCGCACCGTATCGGCCAGATCAGCCCGCAACCCAGCGCGCAGCAAAACCGTGTTGTTAGCAGCCGGCCGGGCGAGCTTGAACGCAAGCCAGGGCAAAACCAGCCCCACCAGCAACAGTCCCGAACCATCAACCAACGCAACCTTGCCGCTCCAGGCCGCAATGAACACATCGATCATGCACGCCGTGAGTATCGCCGCAAACACCGGCACCAGCACACGAAGATAAAAATTATCGAGACTATCGATATCCGCCCGAATCCGGCTCAACAAATCGCCGCCCCGATAATGCTGCAATCGTGCAGGAGCCAGCGGCTCAAGCCGCGTATAAAACCAGACACGCAGCGTCGCGAGCAGTCGCAACGTCGCGTCATGGGTCAATAACCGCTCGCTATAGCGCCCACCCGTTCGTAAAATTGCCAAGCCCCGAATTGCTGCCGCAGGCGCAAAATAATTCAGCAACGGCCCGCCCAACCCGGATAGCGCCATCGCCGCAATAAACCAGCCCGCCAGCGCGACCAATCCCGCATTGGCCAAAATAACGATGCTGGCCAGCCCGATGCCCGCCAATAATTGCGGCAAAGACGGGCGAAATAGCCGATAAAGCCGCAGCAAATCATGCATCAAACGGCCCCCTGATAGAGCGCCGTCGTCGCCGCATAGGCGCCGCGCAATGCCATCAGCTGATCATGAGTGCCCCGCTCAATAATGCGCCCCTCCTCAAGCACCAAAATCAAATCCGCATGTCGCACTGCCTCTAACCGGTGCGCAATGATTAACACCGTCCGATCACGCATCAAGCGTTCGACTGATTGATTGACCAAAGCCGCCGTCTCCGGGTCCAAATGCGCGCTGGCTTCATCCAAAATTAACAACTCAGCATTTTTCAAAAACACCCGCGCCAACGCGATCCGTTGAATTTCACCCCCCGACAAGCCTTGCCCCCGATCGCCCAGGACGGTGTCGAAACCGTGCGGCAACCGGCTAATAAATTCTTCAGCATGCGCCGCCCGCGCCGCCGCCAGGACAGCCGCGTCATCAGCCTCCATGCCTAACCGAATATTGTCGCGCACACTGGCTTGAAATAAAGTCGGTCGCTGAGGCAACCAAGCAATGCGCTCATGCCACTCGACTAGGTTGATGTCGCGCAGATCAACGCCACCCACCATGATCCGCCCAGCATCAGCAGTCAAAAACCCGAGTAACAGCTTGCCAATTGTGGTTTTGCCAACCCCGCTCGGCCCCACCAAGGCAACGCTCTGGCCGGTGGAAATGGTGAAATTAATATCCTCAATCACCGAATGCCCAGCATCATAGCCAAACCCCACATCGGCAAAACTAACCGCCATCGATGGGCGAACCAAAGCGACTTTGCCAGGCTTGGTCGCCGGTACAGGCACATCAAGCAGCGCCACCATCCGTTCAGCCGCCCCAATCGCCTCCATTCGCGCATGATAATGCGTCCCCATCATCCGCAGGGGCCGATAGAATTCAGGGGCGAGCAACAACACAAAAAACCCAGAGAGAAAAGCCATCTCATGGTAATAGAGGTTAAAACCAATATACACAGCAACCATCGCCACGCTAACGGTCGCAAAAAACTCAAGCACTAGCGAGGAGAGAAACGCAACCCGCAGCACCGCCATGGTCTCTTGCCGATATTGATCCGAAACACGCGCAATCATCGCAGCCTCAGCGCGGCTCGCGCCGAATAGTTTGAGCGTGGTCAGCCCCTCGATCGCATCAAAAAAATGTGCACTCATCCGTGCCAATTCGCGCCATTGCCGTTGGTTGATCCGCTCTGCACCTTTGCCAACCAGCACCATAAAAAATGGGATCAACGGCGCGGTGATCACCATAATCAGCCCGCTAACCCAATAATTTGGAAATACAAAAACTAAAATTGCCAGGGGCAAAAATCCGGCCAGCGCCATGGCGGGCAAATATCCCGTATAATATTTGTCCAAAATCTCGACGCTATCCACGATATTATTGGTAAGATCACCGGTTCGCCCCCGGGCCAGCCAAGCCGGACCCAGCGCGGTCATGTGCTGATAAAGTTGTTGGCGCATATCAAGCTTGATTCGCGCAGAAGCCTCAAAGCCAATCCGCTCGGTGAGCCCTGCAAGGATCGCGCGGAGCAAAAACACGCCGAATAACGCCACGAGCCAGTGGCTCACAGCGCCGAGCCCGCCATGGTCAATCACCACTGCATTAATGACCAGCGCGAGTAACCAACATTGCAGCACCAGCAACAACCCGTTGCCAGCGCTGATTCCAATTGCAACCGCGAGTGGCCAACGAGCCCGCTGTACATAACCGCGCAACCAGCGTTCCAATGTTTTGCTCGCCGAGCGGGGCAGGGGCGCTGTCGGCGTCGCCATCAATCAACCAGCGCGCGATCGCAAGGACCGTATTTCGGCGCGCAGCAAAATCAACGCCAATAGTGCAGCAAAAATCGTCATTCCCGCCGCAATCAACCACAGATCGCGGGGTAGCCCAAAAATCAGCGCAACCAGCATTACCCCGGCGGCGGGCCCCACCATGAACAGCATCATCCGCCATTGTCGGCGCATGGCGTCAAGCCAAAGGATTGCCGGGACACCCATATCAGTGGCCATAAGCTGCAAGTTTCGTTATTCGTGCCCGAAAAACCCAAATCTGATACCAATTATACATCAGCATCACCGGAAAAAATCCAGCCATCGCCAGGGTAAACGTAATGATCGAAACTTGCGGAGTCGCGCCCGAATAAATCGTCCAAGTCTCGGGCACGATCCACGGATACATAGTCGCCATCATGCCGGCTGCCATCAGCGCAATCGCCAGATTAAGCCACAATATGGCAGCAAAATCGCGCTCGTGCGCCGAGGCTTGGCGCATTTTCACAATGGCCGCCATTACCACTATGCCAGCAAGCCCCCATACCCAGAAAGCACCACTAAACCATTTATTCGCCACCCAAGGGAAAATGAAAGCACTAATCGTCACAGTAATTAGCACCGCCATCAGCGCCAGATAAAACGCCCCATTGGTCCAACGCGCCGCCAATTTACGAATCGGCTCGTCATGTTCAAATCTCGCCCGCACAAACAAACCACCTTGTAGTGAAACCGCAATCACCGCGGCAACACCGGTCCAAACGCTAAACGGCGTTACGAACCGCAGCGCCCCACCCACATAGGTCGGCACGGTCCCCGCCTCATGGGTCAACGGAAAGCCGTTCAACGTGGCGCCCACCGCCATACCACCAAAAAACGTGGTGGCAAGGCTCGATAATCCAAATGCCCAGTCGCTGAACCGCTGATAACGCTGCTCGGCCAGATGGCGAAATTCTAATGCTACAGCACGGGTAATGATACCCCAAAGCGCTAACGCGAGCGGTATCATCAAATAGCTGAATAGCGACCCATAGACCGATGGAAATGTGCCAAACAAAACGCCGCCAGCGACGATCAGCCAAGTCTCGTTCGCATCCCACGTTCCCGCCATAGCCGACATAATGGCGCCGCGCTCATCAGCATCCGTCACGAACAGCGAAAATACCCCCGCCCCCAAATCGGCGCCATCGAGCATAACATACAGCAGAATCGCAAGGCCAAGCGACATCCACCACACGAAAGTAAGGATATGCTGGGTCTGAGTAAGAACATCCATAACCGTTTCCCCTTACGCGGGCCGAGGATAGGACGGTGAAGCCCCAGCCTGCGGCGCGGGCGCTTCCATATGACCAAGGCTCTGATGTCCCTCCTCAATCACCGGCGAAGTCATATCCGGCCCCTTGCGGATCATCTTCGCAATGAAGTACCAAGCCCCGCCCAGCACCGCAAGTTCAAAGCCCATGTAGCCAACCATCCAGAATATCTCAGCAGCAATCGGCATCCGGCTAACCCCGGCGGAGGTCCGCATCAGCCCATAAACGAGCCAAGGTTGCCGCGCCACCTCGCGGGTCCACCAGCCGGTCCACACCGCGAGATAGGGTAGGAACGCCGCACCAATCACACTCCGCAAAAACCATGTCTGCTCAGCAATCCGCGCGACGCTAAACCGCCGACGCACGATCAGCAACGTTCCCCACAGAGCCACCAGCACGAGCGCCATGCCGCTCGCCACCATAACTCGGAAGGCGTAAAACGGCACTACCACTGGTGGCCGGTCCTGCGGCTTAATGCTGTCTAAACCTTGAACTTTTCCATTCCAACTATGGGTTTCGAGCAAGCTCAGCACGTGGGGGATCGTAATCGCAAAGGCATTGCCGTCACCCTTGGCATTCGGCCATGCCACCACATGCCAACCGGTATTGGCCGATCCATCCTTGTTGAACGTGTGGTAATGCCCCTCCATCGCCGCCAACGCCGCCGGCTGATCACGCGAAACCACTTGCCCCAAACCATCGCCGACATAAACCTGCAACGGTGCAATCACCAGCAACGCCAGAATCGCGTATTTCAGCGGTCGGGTGAACAGCGCCACATGGCGCTTGGTCAACACAAACCAAGCCGCTACGCCAGCCATAAAGAACAACGCCAGTTCAAAACACGCAATTAACATATGGGGGAAACCCAAGATCACATCGGGGTTTAAAATCGCGTCATACCAGTTCGTAACCTGAAACATCCCATCCTTAAACACCACGCCGGTCGGTGTTTGCATCCAAGAATTCGCCACCAAAATCCACATCGCGGAAAACGACGACGATAACGCAACGTTAAACGTCGCAAAGAGATGCATTTTCTTGCTGATCTTGCCCCAACCGAAAATCATCAGCCCGATAAACCCGGCCTCATACATGAACGCCGTAATCGTCTCATAGCCCAATACCTGGCCAAAAAACGGCCCCGCCGCTTGCGAAAACGGCCCATAGAGAATGCCGAACGCCATCTCCATGGTAATCCCGGTGGCAACGCCCGCGCCGAAATTAATAATGAACAGCTTTTCGAAAAACCGTGTGAGCCGATACCATTGCTCATCCTTGGTTTGCATCCAGCGCCATTCAAACAGGAATAAAATTACCGCAAGCCCAATCGTGAGTGGCGGATATAAAATATGAAAGCTGGTGATCCAGGCGAAATCGAGCCGGGAAAGCATCACCGATAACGGGCTATTGGTCATCATATCCTCGTTGCCTTACGGTCAGAATGTTAGTCTAGAGCACTTCATCAACATCGATATCCACATCGGCACGGCTCTTGCCTTTGCCCAGCAGCGGCAGCCGGTTCTTCAATTCCAGCAGCGCCACAACGCGCCCGCCCAATTTCAGCAATTGCACCAGTTGGGCGGTATCCAGCTTTTGCACATCGTCAGACCAGCGAAGCAGCAATTCGATCAATTCATGCATCTCGCGCAACCGGCTTTGCGCATGCCGGT
>VFSW01004163.1_pt1 | contig 21554 bp, 29 predicted proteins | sample 5358111 | NCBI WGS metagenome assembly VFSW01 (sample SAMN11554181, study PRJNA540505) | mine drainage metagenome | isolation source: sediment from site ElyBrook_90M | place: USA: Ely Copper Mine, Vershire, VT | collected 2017 | reverse complement strand
GTAAGGACCGGGCCGGGAGCGGCAAAGAGACCGCGACGAAGTGGGCAGGGCGCAACAGCGCAGAGGACACCGCAGGGAAGCGCCTGACGACCCGCCAGCGCCGCGTGCAGACAGAAAAGCTCATCGACCAAGCTCGTAAGGCGCATGAAGACCTGAAGGCACTGGGCAACGAACCGAAGGGAGAAATTCCCCCGCCAGAGTTCAAGCCGGAGCCGGAGTACACCCCACCCGCGCCGGAAACTCTCAACACAGACGATTTGCGGCGCTACAAGCGTGAGCAGTTGAATAAGAAGATTGACTCCCTCGAAGCCAATGGGATGCGAATTGGACTCCGCGGTATGGGTACGATCGGACTCGCGGAACTTCTCTCGCACTTCATGGGGATGGGAGAGGCTTCGATGGCGGGCATCGCCGGGGGCATCGCCGGAGCATCCCTATTCGGCCCCAAGATTATCGCGCGCATCCTGAAGATGCCGGGCGTGGCTGAGAAGTTGCTGACCATCACGAAGGCAGATATGGATGAGCTCGCCAAGCTGCCGGCCAACCAGCGTGTAGAGGTCGAGCAAAACATCATCAGCATGACGCAGGTAGCGAAGTCAGAGGGGTACATCAAGCCGTCTGACCCTACACCACTGGCGAAGTACGCCAAGAAGGACATCGTAAAGGCGAAGGAAGAGGCTGCGAAGGACAAAGCGGAGCCGAAGCCCGAACCTCCGCCCGAGGAACCGCCGGCGTCCGCCGCGTACGATCAAAAACTTATAGCTAAAGTAGAATCCCTATCTGCCAAAGGGTTATCGAATCTCCCAGAAGACGAATTTCAAGAGTATGGGAAAGCTGTAAAAAGAGAAGAGCAAAGGCGTATTGCGGAAGGAGAACTGCGAGAAGATTTCAAATGGAATGACAGTCAACATCCAGTGTTTCAGCATATTGCAGATGGAGTTATTTATACTAGCCGAAAACTAGAAGACGGTTCTGTACAAGTGCGCGCTACAGATACGAAGGGTCGCCGTGTTGCCGAAGTTGATTTTTCACCGGAGGGAGACAATGGTAAGGAGGCGTTCACGTCTGGAGTAAAAGTTCCAGATGATATTCAAAAAAAAGGCATTGCTTCTAACCTCTACAAGCAATTACCAGCTATCGCCAAACAATATGGAGTAGAAAAAATTGTTGGCGAGGGAGTGCAGTCCGAAGGCGGCCAAAATTTATGGAAGTCCTTAGAAAAACAAGGAATAGCTAAGCCAATTAAGGCTTTCGACCAAACTCGTCTTGGCATAATAACTAAGGATGCCCCCGATATTCACAAGCCCCACGTTACCGGCGCCTACGTTAAGCCGGACGCCGTGCAGAAGTACACCGGCATGGAACAAGCCGTAGCAGAGCAGCACGGAGCCGCCGAAGACTTCAAGACCGAAGCCCAGAAGAAAGAGGCTCAAAGCTCCCTCATCACCCCAAAGGCCGACATCAGCAAAGCAACAGGAGAGATGGAGCGCAACAGCCCTCTCTTCCGGGATAGCGAAGCCAGTGGGCAAGGTGGGTTGTTCCGTGAGAACGTGGCACCGGAACCCGCGCCCGCTCCCGCTCCCCAATCCGACGTCATCCCCAGCCGCCGCCTCGAAGACCTGAAGGTTGATCCCAAGCGGTTCCAGTACAAACTGGGCGGGAACAAGGCAGGGGTTACGGAATCGCGCGCCGACGCAACATGGAATCAATCCCTTGCTGACCCTATTCACATCTGGAAAGACCCGGAAACCGGGGAAGAGTTTGTGGTCAATGGCCATCACCGCTATGAGTGGGCGAGGAGAGCGGGAGCGGAGCGGATCAACATCGCCCCGATGGACAACACGGTCATCAAGACGGCCGGGGACGCGCGCGAGTTTGGCGCACTGAAAAACATCGCAGATGGGAATGGAACATCCATCGACGCAGCGAAGTTTTTCCGTGAGAACAAGCTCGGCCCAGCCGATTTGAAGGCCCGCGGAATCTCCCTCAAGCAATCCGTGGCGAACGAAGGTCTGTCCCTCGCTCGGTTGAGTGAGGACATCTTCTCCCGTGTGGTGGATGGGAACCTCGACCCGAAGGTTGGAGCGGCCATCGGTGAGGCTACGGAGTCCGCCGTCGATCAGGAAGCCATCCTGAAAGATGTGCAGCGCCGGGAGAAGCAAGGCCGCCCGGTGAGCGCGGAGCAGATTCGGGAGTCCGCACGACTCATCAAGCAATCGCCAACCTACACCTCGACCACGGAAGACCTGTTCGGCAACCACGAAGAGGAGCGCAATCTTTTCCTTGAGATGGGAGAGGTGTCGGAGTACATTCAGAAGGAACTGGCAGATGAGAAGCGGACGTTTGGCCGGATCTCCACCAAGGGCGCAAGTGAGCAACTGGCCAAAGGCGAGAACGTCATCAACGCGAAGAAAAACGCCGAAATCTCCCAGCGCGCCGCTCAGCTACGGGAGTTGTATGTGAAGCGCAGCGCGCAGGCTGGCCCGGTTCATGCAGCACTTCAGGAAGCCGCCGAACGACTGGCAGAGGGAGGTAAGCCCAATGAGATTAAGCAAAATGCTCTCGACGAAATCCGTGAACACCTCGACGACGAACTCGGCCCCATGGAGTGAAGAAAAGAAAGATAGGATGCTGGGATACCTGAAGAGGGTGCTGGAAGAAGAAGAGCACCGTAAGTCCCAGGTTGCCCGCCCGAAGTTTACCCACGTCGCCGTCCATTCAGAAACGGGTCATAAGGTCGGCCATGATGGCAAGGTGTGGCGCGACCTGGAGACGGGCGCGGAGGTCAAATAATGCCCTCTCCATCTACCCCGCCGAAGGGCTACGCTCTCGTAACCCCACCCACGCCCCCAGCGGGCTACTCGCTACCTCCCATCGACAACACTGTGCCAACGTTCATCCGCGAAGGAATGGACACAAGCAAGGTGCAGCAGGTAGTCGAACCAGCCTCACAGCAAGGTGCGCCGGATGTGGCCGGAGCCAAGACAATTGCGGAGTCGACGCCGGGCAAGATCGCAGTCTACGACCCAGCCAAGTACACGGCCCAAACCCGCAACCACGAGATGACGCACCAATTCCAGCAGACGCGCTCGGATGGAACGATTCACCTGCCGGGCGGATATGAGTTGGCACCCTTTGGGCAAGCGAAATCCCAAGCCGATCAAAAGTACGTTTCAGGTGATCCAAAGAACTACGACTATGGCGGGGAGGCGGGCCTGATCGCCGCGCGCAACTCCGGCAAGACGATGGCGGACTTCAATCAGGAGCAGCAAGCCGACATCGTGGCAAGGTATAAGGCGAAGCAGGACGAATACCTCGCCAAAGCCAAGGCCGGGACCATGACCAAAGACGATCTTCACGCGATGTACCAGACCTACAAGGCGTACCACCCGTTCATCCAGCAGCTTGCCAGCGTGCCCAAGTCCCTCGCAGACACGTTGCCGAGTTTTAGGACTCTGATGGGGTTCGGGAAGCCAACGCCGCTCGCCCCCAAGCCTGAAGCCCCCGGACTCCCGGCCTATGACACACCAGGTCTTCACGTAGCTCCCGCAGACCCGCTCATGGGCGGTCAATCCCAACCCACCAAGAGGTAGACAATGGAATTCCTTCAAGTCGACGAAAACCTGTTCATCATGTGCCGCCATGTAGCCGCGGTGAAGCGCTCTACGATCGACGAGGAGTCCTGCACCATCTTTATGAAGGGCCAGTCCTCGCAGGATGGGTTTGTGGTGAAGCGCAAAGCAGAGGATGTTTGCGCTGACATCGAAGCAGAACCCGAAGATTAAACCCGATTGAGCCATTGAAATGGAGCATGTCCCGGACTAGATTCTCTTATAGGAGGACGATCATGGCTAAGAAGAGTTCAATGCGTGTTGGTGGGGGTGGACGCTTTAAGAAGTTGGAGCGGTCTCTGGAGAAGCGTGGGAAGTCGAAGGGATCAGCGCGCGCGATTGCCGCTTCAATTGGGCGTAAAAAGTACGGCAAGCGCAAGATGGGCCGCATGGCCGCAGCCGGTCGTCGTCGGCACTCCAGATAATTTACTTGCAAGCATCCTGCAAGCATGAGTATAGTGGATACATCTGAAGTGCGAGACGCGGATATCCTCTGAACCGAGCGTCTATCTTCAAGGTTCGGAGTCGCGTGAGCAGGTAACACGCGAATAAATTGAAACTACGCAGCAGTGACGGCTTGGCGATCCAAGACCTGACCAGAAAGCCCCACGCTATACGGGGTGAGTACACGCGATAGGGGTCTCGTGCGGGGTAAACGAGGCGTTCCGGTATCCAGACCGGATCACTGCAAAGTTTTGAAAGGAAAGAAGTGACCCAGATCGTAGCTTATCCCGCCAACATCCTCAAGCAACCCTGCAAGCCCGTCACCGTCGGCTCCAAGGCTGCGCAAGAGATCGCAGATGAACTTCGCCTGGCTCTCCGCGCACACAAGCGTAGAGGCGTAGCTCTGGCGGCAAATCAGATCGGGCATCGCGTGACGATGTTTGTTCTCGATGTGGCCTATCTGAAGTTGAAGTGTCCGAGTGTGTTCGTAAACCCGCAACTGATCTTCACGAATATGGACTCGGACGTGCAAAAGGAATCCTGCCTGAGCTTCCCCGAGTCGGTCGAGATCCCGGTCAAAAGATCGAAGCGCGTCACCGTCACAGCGTTTGATGATGGAGGAGCGCAGTTCACAGTGGAATTGGAAGGGCTTGCGGCAAGGTGCGCCCAGCATGAGGCTGAGCGTCTTCAAGGCAAGACGATCCTTGACCACGCAACCCCGGCCCAGAAGAAGAAGGCGATGAAGGCGATTGTGGCGGCTTTGAAGATGAAGGTTGCGAAGAAGTAAATATTTCCCATTTCCTCATACATCTCTCAGCAAGCATGGAGTAGTCTAAGGGCATGGGTGACTCAATCAAATTTGCCACCTGCAAGGGTAAACCCACTCATGTCCCACCACCGTCACCGCCCAAACCGAATTGACGAAGAGATTCTGGAAAAAGAAGATAGAATCCTTCATGAACTGGAAGAGCTTCGCCACGATCAAAACCGCACCGCCCATTTCAAAGTCACACAGGAGAACTCTATGGCAATCCTCGGCATCATCCCCGGCGCAACAGGCGTCTTCGTCGCTTCCCCGCTCAACGCAGCCGGCGCCCCCGTAGCGCTTCCTCTCTCCACCGTACCCGTCTGGACGTCCTCGGACCCCTTGGCGGTAGCAACGGCGACCGCTGACGGCCTTGGCTGCTCGGTTGTGGTTGATCCCACCGCTCCGCAGACTGGCAGCTTCGTTCTGACGGTTGCGATGGCTGACGGATCGGCCTCGACCCCGGTCACTGTTCCCTTCGATGCAAAGCCGGTCGACAACACGGTCGCATCCTTCGGGGTTTCGCAGACCTCGTAAGGCAGTTTAGAGCATTTCAGAGACGGACCTCTTCGGAGGTCCGTTTTTGCGCCCCAAAACAGATAGTTCACTATTCCCTTGACAGGTTTGCAAGCATCGGAGAGACTTTCCTTATGGCTCGGAATAAGTCTCGCGGAAACGCTGAAACTCGGGGGGAACGGCACGGAGCGCTTCATCGCGCAACCGGAACCCCGCGTGGGGCCAAGGTGCCTACCCGTTTGCTGCGGAAGGCCCAGCGAGGGAAGTTCGGGCGCAAGGCCCAGCGGAGAGCGAACGCTGCGCGTGGTGGAAGCCGATAGAGATTGAGACTACCTAAAACAGACGAAGCAGTATCCGATGCATCGAAAAAAACCCAGCTAACCGGCTGGGTTTTCTTCTTCCACCGCAATCATCTTCTCTACCCGCGCCATCCCCCGTATCGTAGCCGGTTCCAAACCTCGTGCGGCCGCAATGCAGTCGGCCACTCCTTTTGCCTCTGAGAATTGCTCCCAGAGCCGCAACGCCTGTTCCGTCTTGAAGGGTTCTCGCAGCTTGGCGATGCGCCGAATCTCCTTCTCAAGCCGGACGGAGAAAGTAGGCGGCTTGACGTCGGCCTTGTAGTTCTCGGGGTCCGCTGCGCGCATCAGGGCCACGATTATCGCCTGGCGGTCGAAGCGTGAGGGGTTGCGGTAGTGGTGGAGGCTTTGGTGAAACTTGTAAAACGCGCTTATCGTGAATAGCTCGCTGAAGCACTCATCCGCGATGATCGGAATATCGTAACTGAGCGCCAAACTGCGAACGTCATTGACTGTAATGTTTTCGAGTTGAGCCACCATCTCGATCGTAAGGAATGGGCGGAGCATTAAGGGGGTAAACATCCCCCTAAGCCAAGCTACGGCTGCCGGAGGAGGTTCGTAGACCACGGGGGGCTGGCTTGAGATGAGACGAATGTACCCACACTTGATTGCAGGTAGCAAACGTTGTGCGGGGACGCCTATGCGCTCGGCTAGTTCCGCGAGGTTGATAGCCTTGGCTCTTTCCTCATGCAGTGCTTGGGGGATCTCTAAGTCGGTGGCGAACGCCTGCATGGCGCTCTTTTTCCTTTTTGCCATACTCGAAAGATAGTCTTGCAAGCGTCAGGAGTGCAAGGTAAAATTGAGGCTAACGCGCCGGACTAATTACCCGGCGAAGGCGTTGGCGGTTCCTCAGACTGTCAACGCCGCCCTACTGAGGAGGATAAAAATGCTCTGCGTATGTAAAAACCCTAATTGCTCCATACCATACGGAACTTGCCACTGTGGGTGCGGCGAAACAACCCAAGTGTCAACGATCAATAGGAAATCCAGAGGTATTCTGGCTGGGGATCACAGTCCATATTCCCGAGGGCATACTTCGGCGAGTCGTCCTCGGGAGGCCATGGCGCAGCCTGACGACCCAACCATCCGCTACATCCCCCTAACGCTAGGGAAGCATGCCGTTGTGGACGCTGCCGACTACGAGGGATTGATGCGGTGGAAGTGGTTTGCTCGTATAACCAACGTATATGCAGGGCACTATGCTTACCGAAATTCCAGAAAGGGAGATCAAACCGCTAAACATGGGATTGCCATGCATTCGGTGATACTTCCCCCGCCTTACGGGCTCGTCATTGATCACATAAGTGGGGATACGCTCGACAATCGTCGCTCGAATCTTCGCTGTGTAACGCCTCGGGAAAATAGGAAAAATCTCAAGAAGTACAAGTCAAACAAAAGCGGTGTCCCTGGCGTCACGAGAGCGAGTTCGAGAGGAAAGATTGGAAGATACCGCTCCCGTATCAGGTGCGATGGGGTCGAGATTAACCTTGGAAGGTCTGATTCGCTAAAGGAAGCAACACGCCTTCGCGAAGAGGCGGAGATAAAGTACTTCGGAGAACTCAGAAGAAAAAAGGACTAACGACTACCCCTAGCCTTGACAGGGGGGACCTTCGCTTCTTCACCTCGCTCTGGCTTCGTGGAGGGCTCCCGATTCCGGTGAGACAAAATTGCGGCATTCTTAAAATGCTTCTTGCCGAGCTTTTTGAGTGTGGACTTCCCGCCTTTTGCCCCAATTTTTTGGTAAAACAGCGGATCGGCTTTGGTGAGTTTTTCAACGGCCCTCTTCTTCGTAGTTGCCATGAAATGAGTGTAACCTTGCAAGCATCACTTCGGCAACTATATACTTCGGTCATCGGCTGACTCATTACTATTTTGTTCGCAGAATTTTGTTGCGTGCAAGCATGAGAAGAGTTAGTCTGATTCTGCAAGCATGATTACCCCGAAAGGAAAGAAGGAACCTGTCAAATGTCAAACACTGAAATTCAAGTAACGCAGCCATCACGTATGGAGCGCGGAGATACGTTCGCGCCTCGCAATCTCGCAGAAGCCTTCCAGTTTGCCGACATGGTGTTGGTATCTGGAATGGCCCCCAAAAGTTACCTCGACATCTACACGAAGGCCATCGAAGGCGGCGCGACGAAAGAAGATGCCGGTATCAAGGCTCGCTCGGCCATTGTCGTAGCCTTGCAACTAGGCTTGGAGGTTGGGTTCCAGCCGATGCAGGCCCTCCAAAACATCGCTTCGATCAATGGAACTCCGAGTGTTTGGGGGGACGGCGCTCTGGCTCTCGTTCGCTCCTCTGGACTTCTTGAGTACATCAAGGAAGACAACTTCGACACCATCAAGAGGAATCAGGCGGCGACATGCGTAGTGAAGCGTAGGGGTGATCCTGAAGAGAAGATCATCACTTTCACTTACGATGATGCCAGAAAGGCAGGCATCTTTGAGCGCGGCGTATGGAAGGTTTACCCCTATCGCATGTGCATGTTTCGGGCGCGCGGATTTGCGCTTCGCGATAAGTTCGCTGACATTCTCAAGGGCCTCAAGATAGCCGAGGAAGTGCTCGACTACACTGATCTCGACCATCCACCGCAGCCTGAGCAGCCGAAGATTCAGGCCACCATCGTTGTCCCGACCGAGAAGTCCCTCTCCACTCCATCCGAAGGCGCACAACCGGCCCAGGTGCAGGAGAACGCCGCGCAGGATAAGCCGACGGAGGTTCAAGGTGAGGCCGAAGACGAACTCATCACCCGCGAACAAGCCGTAGCCTACTTCAAGGCATACTCAAAGTCCCTCTGGCTCAAAGAAGAGTCTCTGGCCTTCCTTCAGGCAACCTTTGGGATCGACAGCAGCCTGAAGATCAAGGCGAAGGACTACGAAGCTGCGATGGCGTGGGCGAACACTCCGCGTCCGAAAGCCGAGACGAAGCCGGACGAGAATCCCGACAGTGAGCCGCTGGAGCCGTGGACGGGATCACTTCCAACCGAGTAGTACAACCCGAAAGGACACCAATGAAGATCAAGTCAATTCTCTGGATGGCCCCCATGATCCTGTGTGCGGTTATCCAAGCCCAAACCCCCGTCACAGTGAAGTCCTCGCCGGCCGCCGATGCTCTCGTCCACGCCGCACAGGACTTGACGACCCAGCAGAAGGCATACGACACCGCACTCAACCAGGCGCGGAGTTCGATGGACGCCAGCAACAAACAGTTGCAGCAGAAGCTCCAGGACAAGCAAAAGGCGCTCGTCGACCAACTGAAGGCCGACAAGAAGTACAAGGATCAGATGGCCGAGATTGACACTCTGACCAAGCAGTTGCAGAGCCTCAATGCGGACGCGTCGACGAAGTTCAACGCGCAGATAGCGCCGATCCAGAATGAAATCGGGAAAGACCAGGCATTGATCGGAGGCTTGATCTCGATTGTCCGCAAGGAAAACGGACTGCCGGAATCGGCGACGTTCGACACATCTACGCAGACGTGGAAGAGCGCCCCGGCGTCACCCCCTCCCCCTGCAAAGAAGTAGTTTTACTAATCCAAAACGAACGAGGAAACCATGAGCGAAGAGACGACCAAGAAGCCCGAGTCCAAGACCGCAGCGAACAAGGCTGCCGCACCCGCTGCACTGCCGGAGAAGCGCACGATCACGTTGACGTTTGAAGGCGCCGACCTGGAACTGCACGACCGGATCACCAAGCAAGCTGCCGAAGAAGATCGTTCGACAAGCACTGAACTTCTGCGCGCCGTGCGGAAGTATTTCCCGAAGCCAGCATCGGCGACGGACAACGCATAAGTTTCCAGCGCCTCTTTGACAGGTGGAGGCTGGGAAGTGGCGGCTGGTTCTGGAAGGCTGGCCGCCACGCAACTTTGAAAGGGCACCATGGCATACACGGAATCTGATCTGTCGGTAGTTTGTCCCGTTTGCCATGTGGCCCAGGGTGGAAAGTGTTTAGAGCGGGTGATTGATCGCCTCAAGTGGATCGACTATCCCCACGAAGAGAGAATCGAAGCGGCTAAACGAGCAGCATCCGACATGCACGAGTAAGGAAAGGAAAGACCGATGGCTATACCTAAAGAAATAGTGATGTCGATACCGTTGACGAATGGAAAGTCAACGTATATCTTTTCTAGCGATTATCATCTCATTGAAGGGTTGAAACTGTATGCAGTATCTAAAGGAAATGATACATGGTATGCAGCGACCAATTTGCCTCGTTCAGTGGCACGAGCACTGGGAGTCTCGCGCCGCGTGTATCTACACCACATCATACTTCCTCGCGTCGATGGTCGGGTTGTTGATCACATCAATCGTAATCCGTTAGACAATCGCCGCAGCAATCTGCGCTTGGTAACGCATCAGCAAAATTGTTGCAATACAGGAATAAAGCGAACCAACAAGCATGGAATAAAGGGGATAAGTCCTCATGGCAGAGGGTGGGCTGCGCGGTTAATGATCACAGTAAATGGGAAAAAGAAGAATCTCTATCTCGGAACGTTTGACACTAAAAAGGAAGCAGCAAATGCCTATGATGCTGCGGTAAAAAAGTATCAAGGTGGGTTCGGAGTCACTAATGGCTAGTGACCTTATTGAGATTGAGGGAGGTTATTACAGCCCATCGGTTCATGCGTATTACGATCCAAGCGGAAAGTTTGTACCTTCAGCAACACAAGTGCTATCGCTCTGCGGACTCAGCGACTACTCGATGGTGAATCAGGAAGTCCTCGAAGCCAAGAGGCGAATTGGCAACGAAGTCCACGACCTCTGCGCGACGATCGACAAGTTTGGAGCGATTGACATGGATTGGGTATCCGAAGAGTCCAAGCCTTATGTTGAGGCGTACCAGTTGTTCCGTGAGCAACGGCGGTTTATTCCGGCTGCGGAGAAAGTGGAAGTACCGATGATTGCGAGCGTCGGCGGGATGATGTACGGAGTGACGCCGGACGCGCCGGGAACCCTTGACGACTATGCGGCAATTCTCGAACGAAAATGTGTTGCGGCTCCGATGGCGTGCTGGGCCACGCAGACAGCCCTTCAGGAGTTCGCGCTCTACAAGACGGCGCTTTGCGGACGGGCTCAGAGGTTCGCCTTGCAACTGAAGAAGACGGGAAAATATCATATCGACGCGCACGACAATCACAAACTGGATGCGTCGAGGGCGGTAGCTTGCTTGACGGTCGTGTACGCACGGATTGATGCTGGCGAGAAATTGTGGGAGAAGTTGTGACCGTGAAGCTCAAGATCAAAGGTTCCGGCATCTGCGCTCTCCTCTGTCACCATTGGGTGAGAAGGGCAGAGAATCCAGGTGTTGAAGTTTGCAAGTATTGCGGGAAGAAAAGGAAGGTGAAGTGATGGCAGAGTTGACGAAAGAGCAGTTAGACCGGGCAATCGATTCTTATGAGAGCATCCCCTTGTTGGGAGATGTAGGGACGCGCGGTTTTATTCGGCGCTGTCTCATAGCAGCCGCACCCTATCTCCAATTACCGTGGGATGAGCCAACTGAGAAAGAATTATTCGATGCGAAGTGTGGATGGGGGATAGAAAGACCCTTTGCCATATGTGAAGAGATGCGGCAGTTCGTTCGCATACGCAACGCCGCCCTCTTGCCGAAGCCTGTAGACCCACGCCGGGAGAAGATTGAGGAGATACTTTCCAGACACGTCAAGGATGGAGCCGACCAGACCATTGACCGTATCCTCGCTGTACTCAATGAGGTGAAGCCGGATGATTCATATCAGAACTCGCTACTCTACCCCGACACAAACAAGATGCCGCAACCACGTCGCCCCCTACAGCCGAACCAGGCAGATTGGCAGAAGCCATGAACCGACTCAAGCGAGCAATCCGCAACTGGCTTGGCGTCAACGGAGACTCCAGCTACCCACACAGGTTCGTAACGCTGGTGACATGGCATGACAAGTTGATCGGGGTGGACGGGAATGGGGATTTGTGGGAGTTGGCCCCGGTAGATTACACGGGCGACCATCTCTATGTGCAACTAATGCAGCGCAACCCGCTGGAGGGGCGATATGGCAGAGACGAATAAGGAACCATTCAACCTAGAGGACGTGTACGACGAGAAGATCGCGCCTCTTATGACCCAGATTGTTGAGATTTGCACCGAGCACAAGCTACCCTTCTTCGCGACGTTCGTGTGCATGCACGACAAACCAGATGTATGTCGAGCGTCCAATCCCTGAAGATGTTGAGGGGCTTATCGACATTGTGATGCCGCGCCGGGTTCTACCTCTGCACCTTAAAGTTACGCACGCGGACGGCAGCGTGGGCATGACAACCATCATCGGATAGCGACCTTCGTAACCTTGCGCTCTCTGCAAGCATGGAGTACATTCAATTCAACGCACCACTCACCTGAAAGGAAAGACCATGACACCCTGCGATTCATCCCTCATAAAAGGCTACGAATTTGACGAAAATTCGTGGGTACTGACCGTCGTATTCCGGTCCAACAACAGCGCACGCGCCTACAACGATTGCTCTCCCGAACTCTTCGGAGAGTTTGAGTCCTCGGAGTCGAAGGGCAAGTTCTACAACAGCAGGATCAAAGGCGTTTTGGAGAGCCTTGATCTGGGCAAGATCGGCGATGAAGAGATTCACCCGGCACGTTGTGACGGGGATCATGGGGAACCTCGCTGCAGCGACCCCCAGTGCTGGCACTCCGAACCTTCTCCTGAAACCTTGAAAGAGATTGATCGCTCGGTAAAGGCCGCCGAAGAGTCCCTTGGCATCACGGACGAAGATATCCAGGCCGTCGACCCTCTCTATAAAGACCCCCGCGCTGCCCAACCGAAAGAGCCGGAAGGAACCTGGCACGGCGTACCCTTGCTGGGAGTGAAGACGGAGGAATCGATCGTCGAAACCCTCGCCAAGACGGAGAACGTAGCCATGTCGGTTCCGAAGTCCAGCCGGACGGAACTCCAGAGCCTTCTGGACGAGTCCCACGGCCTTGTGGTGGCGGTCAAGCCCATCACCTCCATCGCAGAGTACACAGCGGTCTCAGAGCGGCTTCAGAAGAAGGTTACGGTGCGGGATCGGCTCTTCAACATCCTTGACCCCGTTCGCAAGGCCCTGTGGGACGCTCTGACGGTCACGCGAACCCAGCACGGCCTCATTCTTGATCCCATCGACGCATCCATAAAGGCAGACAAGCAAGCCTTGGTGGCATGGTCGACCGAGCAGCAGCGTATCGCCGAAGAGAAGCAGCGTGCGGCCCAGCGTGCGGCTGAGGAAGAGGCTGCGAAGGAACAGGCGCGCCGTACCGAGGCCCTACGACTGCAGGTGGCTCAGGAACAGGCTGAAGCCGGGGACATGGAACAGGCCGAAGCATCCTTGTTCGATCAGACCATCCAAGCGGCCCCGGTGCAGGTCTACGCTCCTCGCGTGGAGGTTGCGGTTCCGGTGATCGAAGGGCAGTCCACCCGCAAGAACTGGTCCGCTGAGGTAGTCGACTTCGAAGCACTCGTTCTGGACGTGGCGGAAGGCATCAAGAGCCTGAAGGCGACCAACAGCCTCGCAGGTCATGCCCCCATAACGGTGCTGGAAGTTTGCCAGCCGAAACTCAACCAGTTGGCCAAAGCCAGCGAAGCAACGTTGCGGATCCCTGGAGTCGTGGCACGGAATAACCCGGTTCTCGCACAACGGAAAGGACGTGGATAGATGCGCGGCACAGTAGTATTCTTCTCAGATGCTAGAGGTTACGGCTTTATCAAGCCGAACAAGGGCGGCAATGATGTCTTCGTGCATTTCGAGGGCATCATCGGTAAGGGGTTCCGAACCCTTATGAAAGGGGATTGCGTCGAATTTGACGTGAACCCCGAAGGGCCGAAAGGCAAACCATGCGCGGCGAATGTCCGCGTCATTGAAGGGAGCAAGTGATGGCAGCAGAACAGATTCCATTCAACCCCAGTAGTCACATCGTTGATGCTACTTATGATCCAGACGCGCAAGAACTCGTTGTGATCTTCAAGAATGGCTCTTACGCCTACAGCGGAGTCACGAAGGATGTCGCGGACGAATTCAGTGCAGCAGGTTCCGCCGGCAAGTTTCTGGATTCCGTAATCAAGTCCAACCCTGGCATGTACCCGTTTCGCAAACTGTAGGGAGTAAGCGTGGAGAATCAACTTCCGTGGTCAGAACCCGCCGAGATAGCCATTTTAGGCGCGTGCCTCTCTGATCCGAACGCCATCAACGACGCGATGGAGTATCTGACCGCGGAAGATTTCCTGCTGGACTCCCACAAGCGGATTTACAAAGCAATCCTCGACTTGGCGGAGACCGGGAATAACGTTGGGATGATTGAAGTATGGGAGGAGTTGAAGCGACGCAGGGAAGCTGACGCATGCAATGCCCCGGCTTACCTAATGGACCTGATGAGCGGGGTTCCGCGAGGGTTCAACGTCGCATCCTACGTCCGTCTGGTCAAAGAGAAGTCGGTTCTTCGTAGTCTGATGGCGTTGTGTGAATCATCTTCAGCGCGGGCGGCCGATCAATCTGAATCCCCAAGCGAAATTATGGGGAGTATCGAGGAGCGGGTTCTTGAACTTTCTCAGTCCCAGACGACGCAGAACTTCACTACCATTCTAGATTCCGTAGAAGAGATGGGCAGTGTCGATCTGTACATGCAAAAGATGTGTGACCCAGCCGAACTAACAGGGTTGCCCACCGGATTTAAAGATGTAGACGATGTGTTGGGAGGTTTTCAACGAGGCGAACTGACGTTGATTGCAGCGAGGCCAGGCCAAGGGAAAACGGCTATTTTATTGAATATCGGGACAAACATCGTACTGTCGGACGCGGATTCGGTCGTTGCAGTGTTCTCGTTGGAGATGTCAAAAATCTCCCTCCACAAGCGAATGATCGCATCGCTGGCGGACGTGAACAGCCGCCGAGCGCAACAGGGCTTTCTGAGTCAAGCGGAACGCCGGAGAATGCAGGATTCGCTGGTAAGTATTGCTGACCGCCATTTGATGATCGACGATACGCCGACGGTAACGACCATGCAGATGCGGGCTCGGTGCCGGAGGCTGAAACAGAAGATGGGACGGTTGGATCTCGTCGCAGTAGATTATCTTCAGTTGCTCAAGGGGATTGGTAAGCACGGCAACCGACAGGAAGAAGTCGCTTCAATCTCACGCGGACTCAAGGCGCTTTCGAGGGAGTTGGATGTCCCGGTGCTGGCGCTTTCGCAGGTTGGCCGTAGCAGTGAACAGCGTTCAGATAAGAGGCCCATGCTGAGCGATCTCAGGGAGAGCGGCAGTCAAGAGGCCGACGCGGACGTTGTAGCGTTTATCCACCGCGAGGACTATTATTGCGCCGAGGACGACGAAAACGTAGAAAGAGGCGTGGCCGAGTTCATTATCGCGAAGAACCGGCACGGGGCCACTGGAACGCGAAAGCTTGCGTACAAGGCGGACGTAACCCGTTTCGCCAATCTAGAAATCCAAAGGAGCACGAATGCCTACTAAGGATGTCGCAACGAAGGTGAAGGAAATCATCTGCCACAACATGTTGATGGATGAGGAGAACTTGAATAACAGCGACTTGCTTAAAGATGAGCACGGCATGGACTCGCTGGACGCCGTGGAGATCATCATGTCGCTGGAAGAGTGCTTCGATATTCACATCTCCGATGACGAAGCGGAGAAACTTCAAACCGTCAATGATGCAATCAATCTCGTGGAGTCAAAGAAAGGAATTCGCCAGTGATAGTTCACGTGCTTATAGCCTCCGTCGTTGCATTAGCAGTCATCTGTGTAGGGCAGGCATTCATCATCAACCACATCAGCGAAGATCGCGAGTCGATCCAAGAGCGGCTGAATCAGTCCGCATGGTCGAACGAGCAACTTCACGAAGATATTGCGGCGATGGTCAATGCGGCTCCCGACATCCCGTCGCCAACGCAAGACCCGTTCCTGGAGATGGCTGATTTGCGCCGCCAGTTGGAGGAGACGGCAAACGAAAGCACTCGTCGGGGGATGATTGTGGAAGGACTGCATGAGCAGTTGGGTTCCGAGCGTCGTTCCAACGCATCCCTGCGGGGAACCATTACGAGGATGACGCCGAAGAAAAAGGTGAAGGATGCCAGGTGAAGAGGACATCCCGAACGAAGTCAGACGTGGAAAATTTCAGATAGCTCCGGGCCTCACGCTCGAAGTAGTGAATCTCGACAACGGCCAAAGGATCATCACGGAAGAGTCGATGGAGGATTTTATGGACTGGCTCGCCAACCACGATGCAATAGAAGGGAAGCCATGAGCACATTGCCAGTCCAGCCGTCACCGAAGCCGCGACGCAAAACAGGGATCAATAACCCTACCGGGAAAAACCAGCACAATCTTCCACTAGATGTGCGCTTTTGGACAAAGGTGGACAAGTCAAAAGACTGCTGGGAGTGGACGGCCTCTCGAACGAAGTTAGGGTATGGCAGATTCAATTTTGGGAAACAAGTAGTAGGGGCGCACCGTGTAGCTTGGATCCTAGAGAATGGAGAAATTCCAGAGTCGCTATTTGTGTGCCATCGTTGTGATAACCCTCCGTGCGTCAATCCGTCGCACCTCTTCGTTGGGACACCCCTTGACAACTCCGCCGATCGCGCCCAAAAAGGCAGGGGCGGCAGCATGCCGGGGGAATTTAACCCCAGCGCAAAACTTTCGATGCTGGACGCTAAACATATCCGCACCCTCCGAGCAGGAGGATGGCAACTGAAAAGCTTGGCTAGCATGTATAGAGTTGCCATCCAGACAATTTGGCGTGTAACCAAGAATAGAAAGTGGGTTGCTAAATGACTGATCTCCTCGTGGGCGATGATCCGTTTCCAGAGGCCGCTATAGAGGCAATACGTCATCCCTACCCATTCAAGAGGAACCGGAAGGCCGAAGTTCTGGCTATCCGAAAAGCGCTGAGCCGCCTTGTAGCCGGGGAGAAGGGTGAGCCGATGACCCCGGTGGAGGCTGTGACCCTCCTCCAAGCAAGCACGATGGCCGCCAAGGAGGCTTTCGCCGACAGGGAGAAAAGGTTCACCCCTCACCTCAGTACGTATATGAACGGTAGACGGTATTTGACCCCCACCATGCCGCCCCCGGCGAATCTGGAAGAGGCCATCGGGATACTAACGTGCTACCCGACCATCACCGAAGTCGACGTCCAGGCCCACATGCCCGTATTGCGGATCATTGACGAGCACCTGCGTTACCTTCAAGCCACCCACGGTTCTGCGGCGGCGAGCTACATGCGAACCCGGACCCTTCGATTCGCCGAGTGTGTCCAACGCTGGCCCAGTGGGGAGATGCAGTTTGTCCCCGGCGCCGATAAGGTTTTCAGGGAGAGACGGTATGAACAAGACGAGCGGTTCTGGAATCGCAACCAAGCCAACGGTTTCCAGTCAGAACGCGAACAGCTCTCTCGACTCCTGCAATAATGAACTGCGGGTGTGGGTTGCGGCTGAACTGCAAACTCTTCGCGAGCTTGTGCCAGGCCCCCTCATGTCCGACCATGCGACCCAGATTCTTCTGGACTCGCTGGAGAAGATTGCGCGCGAAATAGGCCCTGAAAGGTTCCACGAAGTAATAATGAAAGCGATTGATACCTGCGAACGTCGTCCGACGATCGCCACCTACCGCAAATTAGCCGGGCTGACCACACGTCTAAGCCCTCAAGACGAGGCCCTTGCTGCTGCATGGGAACTCGTGACCTTGATTGTGACCCGATTCCTTGCCTATGATGCCGAGGGCAACGTTTCAGTGCGCTCAAGAATCGCCCTGCACGATGGAAAACACTTCGAGGAGATGCCCCCGGAAGTCCTTGAGGGAGTCCGGAAAGCCGTCATGTCCATGGGGGGATGGAAGGCGCTGGCGAACTCGTATCCGGAGTGGTGGGGGCAGCGTTTTCAAGCCTTCAAGGAACTATACATGCCTACCTCTCAAGAAGTTGCGGCACTGTTGGCACCGAAGACGACGGAGTTGTCCATAACATAAATCCTCGATAACGCCACAAATACGGTTCAATCCGCGATAATATCGCAGGCGTGAGCACCCTCGCGTTATCACGCCCTGCATCTAACGTCCTTCCTCCGCAGGACGCTGAACTGGTTACGCTTGTCCGAAATCTCCAGCAAACCGCCCAGAACTACAAGGCGTGCATGGCGGAGATTGCGTATTACGGGTGGAGGCTGCGGTATGCGATGGGTGGGACGACCGGCGCCACCGGAGATTTGTGGCCGACCGTAGGATTTGAATCTGAGGATGAGTTTCGTGAATCCTTAGGAATCCCAGAGTCCACGTTCTACAGTTGGCTGAGAATCGGCCAAATCCTCTGCAATCTGTCGCTTGAGGAGTTGAAGCAGATCAAGCCCACCAATGCGAAGCTCTTGACGCAGGTCGACCCGGCGCTGGTGGCGGATTACCCATGGGTGCGGGAGGCCAAAACCCTCTCCTCCGACGAATTTGCAATGCTCATCTCCCAGCGAAACAAGCAAAAGGGCATTGCCAAGGAACCGACGCTGTACTTCAGGGTGAAGGTCCCGGCCACAGCGAAGAAGTTTCTTGAGGAGACGGTGGAGCGGTTTCGGGTCGAACATGAACTCGTATCCTCAGCCGAAGCCCTTGAGATGCTGGTTGCCGACGTCCACGACCGGCCCAACGCCATGAACTCCATGAAGAAGGCCGCTGAACTCGTGAACAACGCGATGACCCAACTGCAACCCGATGGGCGGACGTACCAGTGGCTATTTCGCGCTCGAGACCTGCTGATGAAGACATACTCTGCGGTACGCCAGGAGATTCCCGATGAGGAAGATGAAGAAGCGCTTCTACGCGCCGAAGAAGAGCGCAGGTTCAAGAATCGACCCACAGGGGAGGGAATTGTGTCTACCAAGCCCTATGGGTCGGATGGACCGTCGTGTCCGGGTCGGCCGGTTATGGAAGAGCCAAGCAGGTACATGCACCCATTGCAGGAACCCGATGAGTTTGGCGGAAACGATGATGATTTCGAAGACGGGGGTCAAGGATGACCGGTTGGAGCACAATGTCGCGATTCACAAAACTTGCCGGTCTCAGTATCTTGCTGACCATCCTCATACTGTTCCCGATGAATATGAAGAGCCAAGGGTTTTCGATCTATGGGCAGATGACGAACTCCCAGGGTAGGCCCGCGGCTTACGCGACCATTCAGGTCTGCCCCTATACCGGGAGCGGAATACCTTGCTCCCCTCTGTCAAGCCTTTATAGCGATCTTGGCTTGACACAAAGCATCTCAAACCCCTACACCACCGACGGGAATGGGAACTACTCATTCTTCGTCGCCTCTGGCGCCACCTACATCCTTCAGGCCAATGTGGCAGGATCGGTATATTCGTACTTTGCGACAGCCGGGGGGAGCGGGAGTGGAGGCCCACCGACTGGTGCCGCCGGGGGCGATCTTGGAGGAACGTACCCCAACCCAACCGTCGTTCTAGCTCCGGCATCGGGTTTGACGGGGACGTCGCTCCCGTCTACGATCACGAGTGCTCCGGGAATACCCTATGTTTCTACCACACAAACTGCAAATCAAACCTTACTGGGTTCGCTTACCGCGCCAAGCTTTATAGGGGATCTCACTGGTATAGCTAGTGCTGCAAACTCAGCTCCGTACTCCGGACTAACTGGGTCTATCCCTATTTGGAATCAAAATACGACTGGCACGGCGGCGAATATCACCGCTACATCTAACTCATCGCTTACCACTCTGCCATCGCTGGTGCTTCCATATACCCAACTCAGCGGCGCCCCCGCCGGCGGTTGCCCTCAAGGAACCTGCATCCAGAACAATCCGACAGGATCGCAGACGATCGGCGAGCCTAGCGGTACGAATACGACAATTACGCAGACGGCAACCGGAAATGTGGGGAATGTCCAACCTCTCACTGCCACTATGAATGCCGTTGGGCAGGGATACGACTCAGGCAATAGTGGAACGTCCGCGCAGGGCTGGTCTACGCAAGGATTGTTCGCTAAGAATGGGTATTCTTCGACTCGCGGGATATTTCATGGCGACACGGGGCTATTCGATCATGACGCCATAGGAGACTTTGCCGCACATTACGACTATTCGGAGCCATTCGGAGGGGTAGTAGCGTCTAGCGATGAGGGAGCGGTAGATTGGACAATTCAGATGTATCAGGCACCGTACTTCACCGGGGCAGTCTCTAGCGGAACTGGAGGACTGAGTTCTATTGTCGGAAACCTGCCGTCAGGATATGTCTATTTCAACGGGAATATAGCCTTCAACGCGACAGGAAATCTAAACTCTATTTCTATTGGTTTTAAATCCGCCCCATCCGTTACGTCGCTGACTGTGGCAATTGCTAATGTGAACTTTACAACTGGTGCGGTCAGTGTCGTTAGTACGTTCACCGTGACAGGAGTAACGGCGACGACCGGAGTCCAGACCTTTACCAGTGGGATCAATTACTCTCCCATCGCAGTATCAACTGGACAATATCCTGGCGTTTACACAGCTACGGGCAACAGTGTTGCATATAACAGTTCTGGAGGTACGTGCTATCTTACCGGTTCGCCTGTGGTTGGGGCAGGAACTTGCACAATCGGAGCACCGCCGCCAGTTGGGGGTAGCCCCGGAATCTCTATTACCTACGCGATCCAGAACGCCGGTACTGGCGCGTCTGCTATCACGGTGAGCAGCATGACATGCCACGGCCAATGCACGAATCCACGTCTAGCGAACAACTTTGCAGACGGCGGAATCTTGCTGGACACGACAAAAGGTGGGGCTACCGCGACACTTGGAACTTACAGCGACTCGGTATCCACCACGGGGAAATCTTACTCGCTAACCACTGGAACCGTTTCTGTCTCGACGGCCTGGGGCAACATCATTCCTTCCTCCTGCACGAACAATCCGAATGGAGGTCAATATCAGATTGAGGAGCCGATCACCTGCAATGTGACGCTTGGCACTTCTCCTGCGAGTCCAGGGAACTTTGTAGTGTCTGGACCCGCGACAAGCTGCGCGGCCGTGACGGCTGGCACGAGCCTAGACATTGGCCTGTCAGGGCCATTCGCGGAAGAGAGCTACGTGATAGCGGTTGGGACTCCTTCGGCGGGGGTTCAGTCAATCACATTCTGCTCGCGCTATGCCTATGATGCATCCAACGGAAACACGAATGCTACAGCAGTCTTCCAAGGTGGTCCCGTAGGCCAAGCATTCGTCGCCACGAGCACGGTTAGCAGTTGGCCGGTAGCCTACTTCGTAATCGGCGCAACGACATCTACGCAGGTTATGTTCGCGGAGTGCTTTGTTGGCGCATGTAACGGGGGAAATTCAGGGAACGTTCTAAGCAACGGAACTCCCGTAACATTCTATCCGATGGCCTGGATCACAGGCACGGCCAACGGAAGCCAAGGGACTGCGCAACTTGCCACGAACACTGTCCCGTTCGCAGTCTCCGACAATATCGTGGGCGCACCTGCCGCTGAGTATCAGGCACAGGGCATCAATCTGATTTGCGGCTACAACACTCCGGGATGACATGGATTCAATGACTGCATGACAATAACCGACCGTGGGCCAGTCCCGCAGAACAACGATCTGTTTATCACTAATTCGTCCTCTAGCTCAAGCCCGGCTCCGTTCGCAATAAACTTAGCTCCCTACAGCACCGGATTGGGATACTGGCAGACATACATCAATATGGGAAACCGCCCAACGCAAACCGTCCTACATACCTATGGCGGAGGAGCAACTACGACTTATGGAATCTTTGCAGATGATGCCACGACAGGAGGGACTCCAGGGTATCTAAAGTTCACTC
>VFSW01004162.1_pt1 | contig 21558 bp, 18 predicted proteins | sample 5358111 | NCBI WGS metagenome assembly VFSW01 (sample SAMN11554181, study PRJNA540505) | mine drainage metagenome | isolation source: sediment from site ElyBrook_90M | place: USA: Ely Copper Mine, Vershire, VT | collected 2017 | reverse complement strand
GCATCGATCTCGCCGCGCTGCGCGATCTGCGGCCCGACGTGGTGCTGACCCAGACGCAGTGTCAGGTCTGCGCGGTGAGCGAGCGCGACGTGACGGCGGCGCTGGCGCAGCTGACGGGGATCGCGCCGCGTGTCGTCTCATTGGCCCCCGCTCGCCTGGGCGACGTGTGGAACGACATCCTGCGCGTGGGGCGGGCGATTGGCCGCGAGGAGCGCGCCCGCGAGCTGGTCGCCGGCTATGAGCGGCGTCTGGCCGCGCTGGCCTCACCTGATGGCGAGCGCCCGCGCGTGGCCGCTCTCGAATGGCTGGATCCGCTGATGGGCGCGGGGAACTGGATGCCGGAGCTGATCGCGCTCGCTGGCGGCGCGCCCGTCTTTGGCGCGATCGGCCAGCACTCGCCCTGGCTCTCGTGGGAGGATCTCGCCGCCGCCGATCCGGATGTCGTCGTGCTCGCGCCGTGCGGCTTCACGATCGAGCGAACGCTTAGCGACGTGCCGCTGCTCACGGCGCATCCCGCGTGGGGAGCGCTGCGGGCGGTGCGCGCGGGCCGGGTCTATGTGGCCGACGGCAATGCGTACTTCAATCGCTCGGGGCCGCGTCTGGTTGATTCCGCCGAGATGCTGCACGCGATGCTCTTTGGCGGCGACGCGCACCGTGAGGCATGGCGACCGGTTATGTGAGGCAGCCCGTCGCCATCTCACCCTTGCTCTTGCGCGACGTAGACATTCTGGCGGATGATCGAGATCAGCGCTTGCAGCGTCGGAATGTCGTTCAACAGTGTGAGGGCGGATTCCGCTGTGCGCTTGAGCTGGCTGGCGAAATCCCAAAACTCACGCTTGGGGTCCTTCGCCCATTCCTTCGGCGGCTCGGCATTGGCCGGTGTCGCCCGCGCGCTCAGGCGCGGGGCCAGCAACGCATAGAGATCGCCGCGCCCATCGACGAATTCGGCCAGCGTCTTGGGGTCGAATTGATAGTACATCGTGATCAAAAAGAGCAGCCAGAATGGGTATGACGCAACGAACCGCCCGCGCGGGTCGAGCGGCAGGCTCAGCGCGACATCGAGCGCGGTGCGATATTTGGTCACGATCTTGAGCATCGTGCGCGGGTTGCGCAGCGAGCGTAGCTCCAGGAGGCTGTTAATGGTGCCTTTCGCGGGAAATTCACCGCCCACCTGCTGACTGGCCATATCACTGACACGCTGAGGCGCATGAGGATCGCGCCTGAATACTTTCTGTATCGCCATTGTCTCAACAAGCGTGTTTGGCTCAAGCTCATACTCATAATCGACCAGCTTCTCGAGATAGCGCAAGCCAAACGTCAGGTCAGCGTCGGTTTCCAGATACTTGCGATAATAGCCGACGATGGCGCGCGCGGCGGCGACGTGGTCGAGCGCCAGCACATAGGTGCAACGATCGACGTTGAGGTGCACCTTGAGCCACTCAAACATGCGCACCAGATTTTCGGGCGAGCAGCGATCGAGGTCGTCGATCATCACCACCAGCCGCGACGAGGGCCGCCCGCTGTGATAGTCGATGATGTCATCGACAAGCTGTTGCATCTGGCGGTGAATGCCTTCGACCTCTTCACGACGTGCGTGCTGCTTGACCGCCGAGACAACACCAGCGGCCACGGCGGCCTGCATATTGTTCGAGGTCTGCAGTGTCGAGATGATCGTGTCCATCAGCTTGCCACCGTCGGTAATGACTTTTCTGGGATTTTTGATGACAGGATTATAAAGGAGGCCATCGGGTTTTGCCGCTCTGGGTCCAAGCGGCCCGGCATATTTTTTTCCGACGTACTGCAATGCTTTGACGAGGCCCACGCCCAGGTCGCCTTCCAGTTCATAGCGCCAGGGCACGAAGGGGCAGACGATGATCTGCTCGTTGCCAGCAATCAGATTATCGGCGAGTAAATGTTGCACCGCCAGGCCCAGCACTTGTGATTTGCCCGCCCCCCAGGTGCCATAGACGCCGATCACGCGCACGTGTTGCTTGCGTGGGTCGCGGATCAGATCGGCGATCGATCGGGCGATGTCACTGCGCGAGAGATCATCTGGCTCCAGTCCCGGCCGCATGCGCTCAATGTCGAAGGAATAGTAAGGAATCTCAGGCGGCGCGATGAGCGGTATCATGGTTGCTCCTCCTGGTCCGCTGCCTGTTGCAATTCATTCAGGGCACGTAACATGACTAAAGCCGCTTGCCGATTCGAGAGGATGAACGCCTTCAGGTTCTGCCCCGAAGGCTCGAAGAGGCCATTGATAGCCGCTTGGATCTCTTCTTCACATGAATGAGCCGATTCTGCGTCAGGATTGCCGCCGGTGGCCCATAGCGCCAGGCGATACATCGCTACGAGCGACGGGTCTTGTTCGCGCGTTTCGCGCGGCAAGCTACGGATGAGATTGAGCGCTTCGTTATATGCTCGCTGCGCCATCAGAATTCTGATGCGCGCTATATAGATCTGGTCTATGGGGTGATTTGAGTCACCTGTGTAGAGTTTTTCCGCCAGAGTGAGGAATTCAAGCGCCTTGCCCAGATAATTTTCCACTTGTTGTTGAGATATTGACTGACTGTTGCTCTCAACAGAAGCGGCGATGACCCCGGCGCGCTCTTGATAGAGCTTGGCGAGATCTTGCGCCAGCACATAGCCGTTCTCAACACCCAGCCTGAGACCGCGTCGCAGGCGTTCTTCCAGCGTCTCGAAAATAAACTTGTGATAGGTTTCGAGGCTCGCTGGATCGGCGAGCTGTTGGACTGGAATGCTATCGACCAGCGCTGAGCGATAAGCCCGCAAGACATCCATCACCGAGTCGCGGCGCACATATTGCAGCCCCTGATCGAGCAATTTGATGGCGGTGGCCGGATCGTTGAGGATGCGGATGTGGTATTGCGCGCCAAAGACCCAAAAGCGCCAATAGGGAGTGGCCTTATTGGGCGGCAGCTTCGTCAGGCGATCCCAAATCACGCTGGCTTGCTGCGGGTTATAGTGCAGGTTGCCGGCGCCGTAATATTCTTGCAAGAGCGAGCAGAGCAGATCGATGTCGTCGGGCCACATGCGCAATCCCGCCTGCCACATCATGAATTCGGCCTCGTCTTGCCCCATGCGGCTGCACACGATCGAGATATTGAACCAGGTCGGGCGGCGCGATATAATAATCGATATTCCTTTGCAGGCTGTTATAGACTTCCTCAATCAGAGCGATCGCGCGCTGCGGCTCGCGCGCCGCCAGCGCTCTAACCTGGCGATGGATCGGCGTCAGCGGCACGCGATCGTCAATTGGCTGATTCATCATGTCACACCTCGTCTTTCGCTATTCCGCGACACACCTCACCTGGCTCAGTCACGAGCAGCACGACATCATAAGCGGCGTGCACTCAGCGCCCGATAACACGAGTGTACACAATCTGGATTGCATTATCAAGGGGTGGGCGTGCGAAATTCATGGGAAGCAAGCTCATATGTGACCTGAGTCACACAGTGATGGAAAGAAGCTGCTCTGACGAAGAATGATCGTCTCAGCTCAGGGCGCATTTTGGCCGGCGGCTGGAAGCCGCGCCTGGGTTCACGAAGCCTGCCTGCGCAGGCTAGGACGAGGGATAGGGTAAACGCGATCTTATGTTGCGTCACCGTCCTGACAGGTTTATACTCTAGGACTTTCGCTCGATGCCCCTGGATTCAGGTAGGTGAGTGCGACGGGACCGGCACTCATCCCCGACCGCAGCCCGGAGGGCTTTGTTTTTCGAGCCGGGGGGGTCCATCCCCCGGCGGCCTCGCCGCAGGCGGGCCGCACCGGTCGCACCGGCTTGGTGATCGAAGCCGCGCGTTCACGCGCCGGGCCTTTACCCGCCAGCGTCGATCGCGCGCCGCAGCGTGAAGATGCCCGGTCGCGGCTGGAAGCCAAGCTTGCGATTGACAGCGAGGATAGGAGCATTCTCGGAGTCGTTGTTGGTGCGGATGTACGCGACGCCGCGCGTCCTGGCGTAGTGAATGGCCAGCAGCTTGAGCGCCAAAGCCAGGCCACGCCCGCGCCAGGCACGATCGACGCCGGTCGTCATCTGATACATCGAGTTAGTCTCGGGGAAGAAGCCGAGCGCCGTCAGCCCGACCCACTCAGCCGCGAGCGGCTCTGGCGCGCCTGGGGCGAGCGCCACGATCTGGCCGGCGGGATCGTACCACGACGCCTGGCATATGGAGGCTTGCCATTCATCGAACGATCGCGGCGGGCTGTCGCCGTGCCCTGGAATGTCGCGCTCATAAGCGATGTTGAGCGCAAAGAGCTTGCGCCGCGCGGCCTCGGTGTCACCAAGATCCGCCAGGGTGACGAAGCGCACACCCGCCGCCGCTTGCCGCTCGATTGCCGCCGTGAAGCCGCTCTCGTCAAAGGTCGCGAGATCCAGCGTCGATTCGAAGAGATGGCGGCTCACCACGAAGCCGCGTTGCTCCGCGAATCGCCGCGCTTCTGGCTCGTTGTCGCGCACCCGAGCCGTCAGCCGCGCCGCGTCGCGCCCGCGCAGCGCGGACTCCAGCGCGGCGTAGAGAATCTGCCAGATGCCCTGTCGTCGCCATGCGCGATCGACCACCACTTCGATCTCGAAGCCGCCCTCCGGCTCCCAGGGGCCGTGCCAGGCATCAAGATAGCCCACGATTCCGCCCTGGTCGTCCTCGGCCACGGCGCGCTCGCGGAGAAATCCCTCGGGTTGGTGCTCCTCGCCCTCGATCAGGTGCTGGACGGTGAGCGGCTCAGGCGCCCATTGGTTATAGATGGCGATGAGCCGCGCGGCGTCGGTTTCCAGATGGAAAGGACGCACGATGACGGGCATGGATGCACCTCATCTCATGGCGCTGGTTGGGTTGGCGTCGCGGTCGCGCTCGGCGATGCCGTCGGCGTATCGGTCGTTGTGCTGGTCGGGGTAGTGGTGGGCGCGGCGGGCGGCGTGCTGGTGGGTGCGGCGGTCGGCGTGCTGGCTGGGGTCGCGGTCGGGGCCGGCGCTGGCGCCGGGGTGGGCGCCTGCGTGGGGAAGTACGTCGGGTTGGGCGTCGCGGCGCCGCTGAGCTGATAGCTGCCCAGCACTGTGCCGTCGGTCGGCTGCACGGCATAGACCATGTCGGGCGTATAGATATAGAGAATCCCCTGCGAGAGAACCGGCACGCCCTGAATGGCTTCCTCCGTCGTATACGTCCACAGCAGCGTGTTGTCTGATTGGCGGCGAGCAAAGACCTCGGAGCCTTGCCAGCTGATGATGACGGCGTCGTTGCCGATGCTGTAGGGCGGCAGCGAGGGCAGCTTCGGCTCCGGCGTCCTGGTCAGGTTGCTCGTTGCCGCCGGCGTCAGGCCGCGCGCCGTTCCATAGCTGCCGCCGCCGGTCGCGTGGCCGCTGTGCCGCGCCAGAATGCCAACGCCCAGCAGCGCGATGGCGAAGGCGAAGAGCATCGCCACCCGCGCCAATCCGCCCTCGGGGAAACGCGCGCCGTCGTGCGTCCAGTGGTTTGAAGAGGCGGCCAGCGGATCCTCCGCCATGCTGTCGCCGCGCAGGCCGGCGGCGAAAGCGCGGGCAAAGGCCTCGGCGCTGGCGAAGCGCTCGGCGGGCTGTTTGGCGAGCGCGCGCAAGATGGCGGCCTCGGCGCCGGCGGGCAGATCGCGACGCGACTGGCGCGGCGAGGACGGCGTGTCTTGCATCTGTTGCAGCGCCACCGCAAAAGGCGTGTCGCCATAAAACGGCAGCTTCCCTGTCACCAGCTGATAGGCGACGATGCCCAGCGAATAAACATCCGTCGCGGGGACGGCGGTCTGGTTGCGCACCTGCTCCGGGGCCATATAGCTGGGCGTGCCGATCACCTGGCCGCTGGATGTGACGGTCATGCTGCTCTGGCCGAGGATGATGGTGTGGGCGTCGGCGTCGATATCAAAGAGGCGCGCGATGCCAAAATCGGTCAAAAGCGTGCTGCCGTTGGTGTCGAGCAGCACATTCGACGGCTTGATGTCGCGATGCACGACGCCTTTGTGGTGGGCGTAGTCCAGCGCGCCGGCGATCTGCGCCAGGAAGGTCGCCACCTGGTCGAGAGGCAGCCCGCGCGGCGAGTCGGCCAGGCGCGAGGCCAGCGTGCCGCCACTGACGAGGGGCATCACCATATAGGCAAAGCGGCCGTCCTCACCGGAGCGCAGCACCGGCAAGATGTGCGGATGGCGCAAGAGGTGCGCGGCCCGCGCGGTGCGCAAAAAGCGCGCGCGAAAGGCGCTCGCCTCGTCAGGGCTGAAAGCCGCCGGCACGATCAGCAGCTTGATCGCCGCCTCAGCCGGCATGTCGGCCTGCATGGGCGTCGCGCGCTGGCCGCGATAGATGACGCTGGTGCCGCCGCGGCCAATGATGTGCGTCAAGAGATACCCAGCGACGATCTGCCCGATCATCGCGTCGTCAGGCGGGGTCGCGACAACATCCGTCATATGGCACCCTCCATGAGCTGCACGGCTGCTCGCTGGCCCGCCACGATCCCTCGAATGGCCAGCACACGTCATCGACAGTGTATCCTCTCGCGAGCGCGAGCGCAACCCTTCAGGCAACCAATTTTTCACGCTTGCGAATATGAAGGCGTCGTCACGGACTGGGAAAGGCGAGGCGCGCCCCGGCCATGTGTGAGCACGCAGAGATCTTCAGGCCTACAAACACTACACGCGATCAGGATGCCGTCCCGCCGTCAGCGCTCGCCTCGCGCAGCCAGCGATAGAGCAGAGCGGCCAGTGCCGCCCCCAGGCAGGGCGCGACGAGATAGATCCACTGCGCCGACCACGTGAGGCTGATGAGCGCGGGGGCCAGCGAGCGCGCGGGGTTCATCGACGCCCCGCTGATGGGGCCGGCAAAGAGCGCTTCCAGTCCCACCGTCGCGCCAATCGCCAGCGCCGCCGCCTGCCCCTGCGCCCGCGTATCGGTTGCCACCGCCATGACGACAAACATCAGGAAGAACGTCAGGATCGTCTCTAAGCCAAAGGACTGCCACACACTGCCCGCCGGCAGCGTCGCGCCCAGGCGCGCGACATCGCCGAAAAGTGCTCGCAAGCACAGTGCGGCGGCGAGCGCGCCGGCACTCTGTGCGACCCAATAACCCAGCACGCGGCGGATGGGGAAGTGACGCGCCAGCGCGAAGCCCAGCGTTACGGCGGGGTTGAGATGCGCGCCGCTCAGATGCCCCGTCGCATAGATCATCGCGGCGATCACCAGGCCAAAGACGAGACCGACGCCGACATGCGTCACCTGCCCGCCCGACAGGCGATCGATCACGATTGCGCCACAGCCGGCAAAAACCAAACCAAAGGTGCCGATTGCCTCCGCGATCAGGGCCGGCAAGAGAGGCATGGTCCGCCGCGCTGGCGCGGCACGCGAGGCTCCCCGCGATGCGGACGAGAGATCAGATCCAGCGATGGGCACGATCCTTCCCCATTCATCGACATCTATCGATGGATTCGAGCAAAAAAAAACACTACGGCAATGCGTCGAGGACAGAGAGCGCCCGCTGACCGGTGACGGTCGCCCAATAGTACGCCCACACGCCACGCTTCTCACAGTCCACCAGCCCCGCCTGGCGCAACACCCGCAGGTGGTGGCTGATCGTCGGCTGATGCTGTGGAAACAACGCGGTCAAGGCACAAACGCACAGCGGCCCTGTCTGCTGCGCGAGCAGATCGAGCAGGCGCAGCCGCGTTGGGTCGGCCAGCGCCTTGAGCTGGTCAGCCAGCGCGTGCGCGCGGTGTGGCGCTAAGGCCGGTGGTGCCGGCGCGGTGCCACAGGCCTCCGCCCGCGGCACGGGAATGAGCTTGCCGCTTTGTGTCGCATCCATGCCTGGGATGATAGCGGAAGACATCGGCACTCGTCAATAGAGCCGCCCACGGCGAGCGCCATTATCATGAGGCGCGAGGCGGCGTCGAAGCCCATCTCCACCATGGCTTATCCCTCTGGCGCCAGGAAACGTCTCGCCTCGCGCGAGACCACCACCCAAAGACCTCCCCTTGACAGGTGCGTGGGGGTGAGGATTTCACTCCCATTTGAAGAGCCTGATCGACAACAGCCCTGTCACGACTGTCCAGCCGGCCAGCACCAGCAAGTCTGTCGTCAGCGGAAAGCTCGGCGGCGAGTTGATCATCGTCTGGCGCAGCGCGTCAGCGAGATACGTCACGGGAATCGCGCGCACGATCGGCGTCAAAAAGGCTGGCAAGTCGGCGAGCGGGAAAAATATGCCTGACAAAAAGAGCATCGGAAAGTTGATCGCCTGCGTAAGGCCGTTGGCGGCGTCTTGCGTGCGGGCGACCGACGCCAAGAGATAGCCCAGCCCGATGAAGGACGACGTGCCCAGCAGAATGATGCCGGCGGTCGCCAGCGGATTCGCGACGTGCACGCCAAACGCATACGCGCCGATGCCCAGAATGACGAGCGCCTGGAAGGCGGCGACCGTCACGCGCATGAGCACCTGGCTGAACAGCAGCGCCGAGCGCGGCAGTGGCGTGGCCCCCAGCCGGCGCAAGATCTTGCGCTCGCGCAGCGACACCAGCGGCAAGACGGTGCCAAACAAGCCGAGCTGCATCAGCGACATCGCCAGGATGCCCGGCACCAAAAAGTCGATGGCGCTCAGTGTAGTTGACTCGATGCTGAAGAGGTTCAACGACAGCGGCGCGCTCACCTGTTGCGTTTGGCTGCCCTGCTTGCTGAGCAGCGCCTTCACCTCATTGATGAATGCAACCTGGTTATATTTGCTCACGACGCCTGAGACGATGCCCACTTTGATCTGCGCGGTGGCCTGCTGCGAGGGATCGTAATACATCTGGATCGGCGTGCTCTGGCTTTGCTGCGCGTTTTGGCTGAAGCCCTGAGGAATGATAATGACCATGTCAATCTTGCCGTTCTTGAGGGCGCTCATATCGTCGGATTTGCTCCCATCATGCAGCGTCAAGATCCCTGTCGCTTGCAGGGCTTGCTGAAAGCTCTGGCTGTACTGGCTGGCGCCGTCCTGGTTGACGAAGCCCACGTCGTATTTCGGCGGCGAGCTGCTGCCCGAAAAGATCAGGCCGAAGATCACAATGAACAGGATCGGAAAGGCCAGGGTCCAAAACAGCGAGAGCCGGTCACGCGTGAATTCTTTTAGGCTCGCGCGATAGAGCGCGAAAATGGCTGTCATCGCGGTCGTCCTTTCTCTTTCGAATCAGTCGCGCAGGGCGCGGCCCGTCAGCTTCAGGAAAACGTCTTCGAGGGTGGCGCTGCGCACACTGAGATCGCGCATCTGGGCGCCACTCGACTGTTCGTTCTCCATCAGCGCCGCCATCGTGCGTGGCACGTCGCTGGAGTGCAGCGTCACGCGCCCCTGGGCGATCGTCGCTCCGGTCACGCCCGCCAGGTGCTGATACGCCGACACGTCTTCGCGGCCATCCTGAAACTCGATGGCGACATCGCTGAAGTGATGGCGAATGACCTCCGCAGGGGTGCCCAATTCGAGAATCTTGCCGTGATCCACGATGGCGATGCGGTCGCAGAGCTGCTGCGCTTCTTCCATATAATGCGTGGTCATCATCACCGTCTTGCCGCGTCCCCGCAGCTCTTGGATGACTTCCCACAGCTGGCGGCGCGCCTGCGGGTCCATGCCAGTCGTCGGCTCGTCGAGAAAGACGAGATCGGGGTCGTTGACCAGCGAGAGGGCGACCGAGAGGCGCTGCTGCTGGCCGCCCGAGAGGTTCTTGCTGCGCGTGTCGCGTTTTTCTCCGAGATCCACCATCGCGATCAAAGTATCCGTCGGAATGGTCTGGCGCCCCGGAAAGAAGGTGTGAAAGAGATCGAGCACTTCGACGACGGTCAAGAGCGGATAGAGCGCCGTCGTTTGCAGCTGAATGCCAATGCGCGACTTGATCGCCTGGGCGTCGCGCGGCTGCGTGAGGCCTAGCACTGTGATGGCGCCGGCGTCGGCGACGCGCAGCCCCTCGATCAGCTCGATGGTGGTCGATTTGCCCGCCCCGTTGGGGCCGAGCATACCAAAGATCTCGCTCGCGCGAACCTCGAAGCTCACGCCGTCAACGGCTTTGGTCTCGCCGTAGTATTTTTTCAGGTTTTCAACAACGATCGCTTCGGAAGAATTCACCATCAGAAAGGTCACCTCACTTGTCGTTGTTTTCCTTTACCGGCCACATCATAGCCGACCGCTCAGCCGAAAGGGTAGTGACGATCGTCATGATCTCTCGATGAGGTCTCGCGCCTGTGAGGACGCTCACACTGGCGGACGCTCGGCGCTAGCGGCCATGCGCTATGATAGGTGTGGCAGGCGCAACGTTCCAATCAATCGACAGGTGGCGTGATGGACGAGATAACACGCACTGGGCGCATGGCGCGCAACATCGGCATGTTTTGGCGGTTGATCACGTACGCTATGCTGCTCATCTGCCTGGGCAACGCGGTCGTCTATGATCGCCTGAGCCTGGCCAGTCCGCGCGGCGCGGTGGTCGTCGGGGTGACGGGGATCTTTGTAGCGTGGCTCGAGGTGTGTTATCGCGACCCGCAGTGGCGACAAAGCACGCCAGGCTCGACGTGGCGCTTCGCCCTGCGCTGGCTGGTGTCTTTCGCGTTGCTGCTGGCGCTCACGCTGCTCGCGCCGGCTTTCGTGTGGATGATGTGGGTGGCGCTGGGCATGACGCTGGGGGCGCGCATGCCGGCGGCGGCATTCATGATGATCGGGCCGATGCTGGTGCTGCTCCACGCGATGGGCGTCTGGCCGGCGCCGTTCTCGCCGCAAAAATGGCTCGATTTCGCCAGCGCCGTCCTGATGTTCGCCATCTATGTGGCGATTGTTTACACCCCCTTTGTGTTGCTGAAGCAGCGCATCGATCGTGAGAGGCTCTTCACGGAGCTGCAAGGCGCGCACGCCGAATTGCGCGAGGCGCACGCGCAGCTGGCCGTCGCGGCGGAGCGCGAGCGCGAGCTGGCGGTCATGCACGAGCGTGGGCAGCTGGCGCGCGATCTGCACGATTCGCTGGGGCACGCCATCGCGCTGGCCACGATGCAGCTCGAAGCGGCGCAGCGCTTGCGTGCTGGTGACGCCGGGCGCGCCGACGAGGCGATCTGTCGCGCGCAGGGGGTGCTGCGCGAGGCGATGCGCGATCTGCGCTCCACGCTGACGGCCCTGCGCGATCCCGCCGCGGCGCGGGTGTCGCTGGCTGAGGGACTTGAGCAGCTAGCCCGTGCCGCCGCCGAGCGCGCCGATCTGGCGCTGACCTGCGACATCTGCCACTCGACCGCAGGATGGCCGCCGACGGTGCAAGCGGCACTGTTGCGCGTGGGGGCCGAGGCGATCATCAACTGCGAGCGGCACGCGCGGGCGCGCTCGCTCGCGGTGGCGACGCTGACGGAGGGCGACACGGCGGTGATGCGCGTGATTGACGATGGGGTGGGCATCTCTCCGCTGCCAGCCAATGAGGAGGGCATGACCAGCCCTGGCGGGCATTTCGGCCTGGCGGGCATGCGCGAGCGCATCCTGGTGCTGGGCGGCGCCGTGGCGATCACGCCGGTCGCCGGCGGCGGCACGCGGCTCGAAGCGCGTGTGCCCCTGCGCGGCGCCGTGACAACCAGTGAGAGGTGAGCGGTGATGAGTGGCGAGACGACCGACATCCGCCTGTTGATCTGCGAAGATCAGACGCTGATGCGCGAGACGCTGCGCACCGTGCTGAATCTGGAGCCGGGGATCACGGTGGTGGGCGAGGCCGCCGACGGGCTTGAGGCGGTCGAGCGCGCGACGGCGCTACGCCCCGATGTCATCCTGATGGATGTCAAGATGCCGCGCCTGTCGGGCGTGGCGGCGACGGCGGCGATCACGACGCGCGACCCCGCGGCGCGGGTATTGATCCTCACGACTTTCGACGACGACGCGACGGCCTTTCAAGCGGTCGAGGCCGGGGCGCTGGGCTACCTGCTCAAGGACATCCCCGCGTCAGAGCTGGTGATGGCGATCAAGGGGGCGATGCGCGGCGAGGCGACGATGCCGCCCAATCTAGCGAAGCACGTGCTGGCCACCTATCAGCAGCGCGGGCACCTGGCGCGCCACGCCTCTGACCCGCCGCCCACCGAGGATCTCAGCGAGCGCGAGCGTGAGGTGCTCAAGATGTTGGCGCAAGGGGCGAGCAATCGCGCGATCGCCGCCGAGCTGGTGCTGGCCGAGGGGACGATCAAGAACCACGTCAGCGCCATCTTGCTCAAGCTGCACGCCGCCAACCGCACGCACGCCGCGCTGCTGGCCCGCGAGCGTGGGCTGGTGTAGTGAGGCCGGTGAGCAACCATGCGACGTATCCGCGGACTAAGGCTCAGCCCTCGTCATTCGTGAGAAGGAGGAGGGGTCACTGGCTAGGTTTTCTTCATTGCCTACGCAAGGTGCTCGATCATCTCTCGCGGGCAAGGCGGGTTGCCTTTGATGTCGAGACATTCGGAAGCGAAAAAGAACATCGCTGGATCGCTTCGATCTGCGAGCGGGTCGCCAGGGCGCGGGCGCTCTACCAACGCATAGGATCCTTTAAAGATGCCGCCATCTATCGCGGCATCGCCGACGCGAATAATCTTTGCCTGTGGTGAGGCGTCGAGCGTGCGCAGCGCGGCGCGCTTCAAGTTGCGCGTGAGCGGGCCAGTCATGAGAATGACGTCGGCGTGGCGAGGCGATGACTTGATCTTCACGCCAATCCGCTGCACGTCGTAGACCGGACTTTCCAGCGCCGTGATCTCCAATTCTTCGGCGTTGCACGAGCCAGTGTCAAGCTGGCGGACCCAGAGCGATCCGAAGAGCGTGTGTCTCACTTTGGGGCATGGCGAATCGCGATATGAGAATGGGAAGAAGAGCCGCGCAATGCCTATCGCGACCACATAGCCGATTCCCAGCCACATCCACTCCATTGGATCGAACTGCCAGAAAAGACCGATGATCGCTACGATCAGCAATAACGGCGCGGGATTCAGCAAGAAGCGTAGGAGGCGGGTAAAGATCAGTGAGCTGAAACCTTGAAAAATGCTGGAAAATGGAAAACCAGTAAAATTCTGGATGAATGCATTTATTGCCCTTACCGGGGCAAGGGCTAGACTTCTTAAGGAAGTCTTTCCATTGGATTCTGACATATCTCATCTCCTCGTGTGATGGGATCGCCTCATCGATCGTGGCCTGAGTAAGACAGATTGCAGCTTTTATTGATCAGCGGAAAATCGGCGAAAGCCGCCCCGCGCACGACGCAAGGGAAGGCCGACCAGTTGAGGAAGGACGGATCGCGCACCGCGCACCGCGCGATCGTGTTTCCTTTCCCTTTCATCACGAAATAGACGATATCGCCGCGCCAGCCTTCAGCATATCCCCATGCGAAATCCCCCGAGTTAGCGCTCGACAAGATGCTTTCAGCCAATGGCTGCCCCTGGAGTTGTTGGAGCAAGTCCATGCCCATGGGCAGCTCGTTCAGGATCGCAGAGATAATCTGATATGATTTCCGCACTTCATCCAGGCGAGCTTCGACTCGTGAGAGGATGTCTCCGGTCGTACGGGCGTTGCCTTCCGGCTTACTCATTATTTTTTGCAACCAAGGTTCACTATAGACGCCAAGTGGATGCGTGACACGCATGTCGCACATCACTCCCGATGCCCGTGCCATCAGCCCTGTCGCGCCATAGGTTTCGGCATCCTCGCGTGATAGGATGCCGATGCCTTCCGTGCGCGTCTGAAAATTTGCTAAGCTCAGCAAGGTCTCTCCGAGTTTACTGAAGCGATCCACTAACGTTTGCAGCGAACGAAAGCGCGGTTGTGTTAGCCACCTGGGTAGCGTATCCGCGAAGGGTAGCGGCCAACGCTTCCAGCTGATATTTGCGATGACGGCATCAATACTCTTGGTTGCTCCCTTGCGCGCTATCTCATCGATGCATGCTTGTGAAAGCGTGATGCCGCCCGGAAGATTGACACCCATGAGCAGGCGATGACCCGTCAGTTGATATTGCAAACGGAGCAGATATTCGCGCAATACCGAAATTTCTGAAGAGAGCAACTCCTGTGAAACGTCGCGGGCCAGTGCCGCACAGTCGCCGATGTGATTGACCATGCGCTCCATCTCGAGAAAAAGCCCCCGCAGCATGATGACGCTTTTGGGCGCTTTGATGTCAAGCAACGTCTCGACCGCATGGCAATAGGCCAGCGAATGAGCAAAGGCCGAATCGCCCGAGACATTCTCGGCCAGCGTCCATCCGTTTCTATCCCTGTGCTGATCTGGCGTGGAACTGGGCACAAGCCTGCATGTCTCTTCGAAAAGCTTCTCGACACCACGATGCTTAAAGCCCAACTGGATCTCAACATCCTGAATGCGCTCGCGGCCGATCGTCAGATAAAAACATCCCGATTCGATAACGCCAGCGTGAATCGGTCCGACTGGCACGATGATACGTTCTTTCGCTGGTTGAGGTGCCGATCTTTCCTCACCTGGTGCCTTGGCATATTCTCTTATGCCCGCAATCATTTGCTGCGAACTCTTGTCTTTGCGCAAGGGAGCCAGATCCGGAGGATACTGATCAGGAAAGAGGAGCAGCCCAGGCTTTGCCACCGAGACCAGTTCGCCCGGCTGAGGTTCATCATACAAGCCTCTAACCTCATAAGCTATCAGGTGAAACACATCGCGAATCTCCCGTTCGAATCGCTCTGCGGCCCGATAATATGCCGCGATGGAAGGATACGCTTCTCCTTTGTGTAGCGCGTTGAGTAATTCTAGCCCATTGACACTCACATCGGCAAATGTGGATTGCGAATGGTCGATCAACGGATATTCAATGAGCAGGAAAGGTGCTTGCTCGGATGATTGCCAGGCGCATGAAAATAAATAAAAGATTCTGTAACGACTATCAATTGGCTTGCTCTCAATGGCATGCGTTGGTGCGCCTCGATCGGTGGCGAGCATAGTTATAAGGCGCCAGTTTTTCTCTTGCTGCCTCAATCCTTCGAGAAGGACCTGCATCCTCTGATAGTGCTTCCAGGGATCGCTCGCACCTGTCATGAAGCGTCCATAGAAGAACCGCTCGTGCGGATCAAAGTGGAGGTTGATGGAATGATTTGGCGAGATCGGATTGGACAACATCTCGATTCCCGCCTCCCTAAATAGTTCTGTCAATTGTTCCAGTAAATGCTGCTCCATCCCTGGCGTTTTATCGGCCAACATGACATACCCCTCCGTTCAAGTAACAGATGCTATCGCGCAGAGCACTTGTATAGGGCCACGTAGTGAAAGTTGAGAAAGTAATCAGAATGAGCAGGATAATGAGGGTGGCTGGCCACCACCATTGCTCCTTTACCTTTTTGCCTGTCGATGCCTGCATTTCAGGCTTCTTAAGGCTTTGTGGTTCAGGTTTTTCGAGGTCTTCGGGCACTTTGCCCAACAGCAATCGTCCCATGTGTATCGTTAGGCCCGCGAAAATCAATGCGATCGAGGCCGAATAGAGGACAATTGCTGCCTTTCCACCAAGCGATGCTACGGTGAATGTTCGATCAAACGCCCATTTTTGAATTGCCGCGAGCAAGATGATAAATTCACTGAAAAAGATGCTAAACGGCGGCGAACCTATGAGCGCCATTCCGCCAAATCCCAGAATCGAGCCGGTCCAGGGCATTTTTTTCAAGACGCCTTTCACCCATTTGTGTTCATCCTCGGGCTTCCGGATCGACTGCGCCTGGCCATAGGCATATTGCACGCGACCATAGCTCAGGAACATCAGAGCTTTGGTGAATCCGTGGTTGAGGACGTGAAGCAGCGCGCCTAAATAGGCGAGGGGCGTCCCGATGCCAAAGGCAAAGACGATGATCCCCATATGTTCCAAACTATGGTAAGCAAGGACGCGCTTGAAGCGATTCTTGTAATTCGTGTTCAGAATGAAAGGTGTTGCCATGACGAGGGAGAGCAGCCCGAAAGCGGCCAGGGCATTTGACGCGAAATCACCGATGTGTGGCGTCTGCACTAAGATGACGTAAAAGCGCAAGATGACGTAAAGTGCTGATTTCAGCAAGACTCCTGAAAGCAACGCGCTTACTGAAGACGGCGCTTCGCCATGCCCGTCAGGTAGCCAGCTGTGCATCGGGAACATGCCAGCTTTCGTGCCATATCCCAGCAAGATCAACAAAAACGCGAAGGCGAGTAAAGCCAGATTCGTCTGATTTACCATGAAATTTGACCCGGGCGAGAAACTCTGTTGAAGCGCTGACCAGTCGAGCACGGAGATAGAGCTGAGCGTGGATATAGAATGGAGCACAATCCCAAAAAGAAGCGTCCCCAGCAAGGCAAAAGTCAAGCTGAAAGCTGAGATCAAGACATATTTCAGAGCAGCTTCGCGCGGTCGCCGATTTTTGGTAGAATCCTTCTTGCTTTCCTGAGATTTAGGAAAGCTAATCAATGGCACAGAAGTCGCGGTAGTCAACGCGATAAAGCACCACAAGAGCAGTAAATTAGAGAAAAACGGTACCAAGAGCATCACGAAGTGGAAAATGTTGAACCAAAAATGAAACTTGTACATTTCGTTCGAGGGATTTCCCTCACGTTCGTTGACATGAAAGGTAAAGGCGGATGCGAATAATGTGACGATGTTGACCACGCTGGTGAAAAAGAGGCTGAGTCCATCAACGTCATAATTGGTTAATTGGTAAATATTTCCAACCAGGGGAAAATCCGAAGGAATTATTGATCCTTTAATCGGCCCGCTGAAGGTGTGAATGAGGATTATCGAAAAGACAACGGATACTCCTGAGACGATGGTTGTAGACCATGTAAGAATACCATCCAGCCTTCCGTGGCTGGCCTGCTCTTGCTCGGCCTTGTCACGACCATGTCTATTCATAAGCCGTATCGCACCCCAGATCGCGCCAAAGACGATGGCCATAATGAGCGGAGGAGCATACACTCCCAACAACAAATGTACTGAGTTCATCTTACTGATTCCCCCCTTGCTCATCCTGCTCGATCTCCTCATTTAATTCAGCCTGTTCTCTCACTTCGATAGTTTTTGCTGAATTAAAGAGATCGGGCAATAAAATATAAGCAATCACGAAGCTTAACGTGGTACCAGCAAACAGGCAAACAAGAAGGAGGAGCTGCAACTGGGGATCGATGCCAAAGTTAGTGCCCGGCGAGAGGAAAGTGAAACCTACGACGTATAAACCGTTAAACGCTACTGATAACCCCATGACTTGCGTCACGATATCATCAGCCCTGATCATGATCTGTAAGCCAATCACCAGCAGAGTTAACGCAGCAATCAGGTTGTCTACGTAAGTGATGCCACTGCCCGCAAAGAGCAATAGCGCGCTCACCACAATAGCGGCGATGAGTGTGGCGTCAATGAGCAGAGCATTAATGCTCTCGCGAGTTTCGCGCAGTCTTCGCTCCGTTTGCCTCTTTCTAAAGTCTTGGGCAATTAGCTCGAAACGCCTGAGAAATCGGCCAGCATCTCTTTGACGATATCCCGCGATGTATTTGAGGATATCTGTTACAACGTATTGCTGAATTAACAAAAAAAAGAAGGCAAAGATAACCACAATGAGGTTGCCTACAAAATCGGCATCAATCAAGCTTGAAAAACTACCGCTGAAGTAAATCCGAATCGCCGTCGTCGCGGAAAGGATACTTGGCAAGAAGGTACCTTGCAAAGTAAATTGATTGATGGTTCCCTCATTGATGCGATTTTTGAGTGAAATAGAAATGGCCGTCACAATCAACACGAGAAAGGTGGCGGCGTTCAAAACATAGGCCAAATGAAGGAGCAGCGCTTGACTCAGCATTTAGCCTCCCCTCACAATCACACCGAGTGCGACGAAGATCGCGCCGGCCGCCAGCAAAATCACCACCAGTCCGGGGATGGTGATGCGTCCCAGCGCCAGCCGGCTGCGCGTCACTTCAAAAGCAGCCAGCAAGGTCACACCTACCAATAATTTCAGGCCAAACCACAGGGGCAGGAGGGCGAAGCTCAACTGGCTAAGAGATCCGCCTGATGCCAGCAGGCTGAGGAATCCGCCACCAGCAAGCGGATTGATCGACGCCACTGACGAGATGAGACATATGTGACCAGGGAGCGAGCCGCGAAAGAGCAATCCGGTCAGCAGCGCCAGGAAAAAGGTGAGGCGCATCGCTTCGCCACTTTCGATCAAGCCCAGCTTCCGCCCGGAATATTCTAGCTGTAACCCTTTCTGGATCATGGGAACTTCGAGATGAGAGCCTGGATTATCGAATGGCAGCAGGCCGGCTTCCAACAACATGACGGTTGCCAGCACGAGCAGCACCGTGCCGCCCAAAGCCAATGCGAACACCGCCCCTAGCGTGGGATCCATCACATGTGGAAGCGCAGTGCACGTGCTGAAAAGCGTTTGAAGGTTCGTCGCCGATTGCAGATTCGTCGCCGCCTTGCTCATGCCACTCGGTGACTGCGCCAGCCCCACGATGGCCAGAAACAGCACCGGCTCGGCGAGCGCATTGACGAACATCTCACGGCTGCCGCCCATCCCGCCGAACGGCGTGCCGGCGTCCATTCCCGCCAGCGCCAGCATGAAGCGCGCGGAGCCGAGCAGATAGGCGACCGCTACCAGATCGAGCGGAACAATGGTCAGGCCAAAAGGCGCCACCACCAGCGCCAGCGCCAGATAACTCCCAAAGACCACCACCGGGGCGGCGGAAAACACCCATGAGGCCGGCTCGGGTCTCGACCTCGCGGGAACTCTCCAGAGCTTCACGAGATCCAGCCAGTTCTGCCAGATCGGTGCGGCGGGACGGCCCTGGATCCGCGCCGCGATCCACTCCTTTGTGCCGGTCACAAAAGGGGCCATGAGCAAGAAGAAGACGATTTCACCTCCGGCCGTGAGCCAATCGCTCATAAGCCACCCCCACCAGTAACAGCGAGCCATACTAGCCAGACAACGAGAATAGCGACAAAGAACCAGAGAATGAAGCTCAAATAACGCTTCAGCTGGCCATTCTGGAAGAATGCTCCTGTTTTCCACGCCAGCACGCGCAACAGATCGATCGCGACCACATAGGTCAGGCGAAAGGGTGATTGTGCCGCAGGATCGCCCGCCAGTGGCGTCAGGGCGGGTGATTCGGCTTTGTTCGGCTTTCCGTTTTTCTTATGGAGTAAAAGATCGGTGAAAGGAGTGACAAACTCTTCGCTCGGAGGTTTTGCCGTCTGCCCAGCATTTGCCGTCTGCCCAGCGTTTTCCGTCTCACCACGTTTGCCGATGATGCTGCCGCCTTCGGCGAATTCGCTCCAGGGAGCATTGAACGAGATGCTCTGATATTGCATGATCTCTGGCTGATACTTCGTGGCCGTGAGCCAGGGCGCGGCTTGGTAACCGACGCGCTCGATCTGGAGTTGTGCTGCGTTTGCCTCTCGCAGCTTAGCGATCTCCTGCTTTCGCTCCTCTCGATCCTGCTTGTCGCGGCGACCATCGATGATCGCCACCAGGGCCACCACGCCAAAGACCGCAAGCATCGTCAGCGGCACCCACTGTGAGAGCGTGGCCGAATACTGCCCGACATTGATCGATATGCCGAGCCAACTGTCGGCGTGGATCGGACCACCAAATGAGCTGAGCGCAAGGCCCGGCGCTTTTTGGCTCACGATGCCGTTGAGCCACGTCATCACTGGCCAGGCGAAAATCCCCAAGAGCAGGCACGTGGCTGACAAAGCTATCATGACCAGTTGCTGCGGTAACGTGACTTTGCTCAAAACTGTAGGATTTTCGAGTTGTTCCTCAACTTTCTTGTTGCGTGTCTTGCCGAGGAACGCTTCGCCAGCGATCTTGACGAAAGCCAGTGCGGTCAGCGCGAAAGCGGTCCCCAGGAAGAGCAGGACCCCCACCAGCACGATCGCTGAGAGCAAGGCCGCTATGCTGTGCGCGGAGCCGGTCGCGGCGACATGGATTCCGCCGAGCACGGATTGGAGCGTCAGCCATTCGCTGATGAAGCCGTTGAACGGGGGAAAGCCCGCGAGAGCGATGCTCCCAATGACGAAGCATGTACCCAAGACAGGGGACGCACGCAGTATGCCTCCCAGCTGATTGAGTCGAAAGAGCTTGTTCTCTTTGCCCGTGAGCTGATATGCGCCGCCCGTGCAGATATAGAGCAGCCCCTTGAAGACGGTATGGTTGAGAAGGTGATAGAGGCCCGCGACCAGCGCGAGTGTGGCCAGCGCAGAGGGGAATTGAAAAGTGGCCCATGTATAGCGACTATCAAACAGGAGCGCCAGCCCTACTCCCGCCAGGATGATGCCGATGTTTTCGACGCTGTGATCAGCGAGGCTGTCTTTGAGATCCTCGCCATAGAGCGCGTTGCGCACACCCACCAGGGCGGTCAGGGCTGCCAGTGACACCAGCAGCGCGCCCCACCACCACTGGATATCTGAATGCAAGAACTGGAAGAACATGCGGATCATGCCGAAGATAGCGATCTTAATCATGATTCCGAGTGACATCGCGTGCGTGTTGGTCGGTGAGGAGGGGTGAGCAACGGCGACCCACACGTGAAAGGGAGCCATTCCGGCTTTGATGCCAAAGCCGATGAGCGCGAGCAAAAAGATGATGCTGGCGGCTGGCTCGCCGGGTGAGTGAAACTTGCTCATATCGAGCGTCACCGCGCCCCCGGCTTGGATTGCCAGCAAGAGCAGCGCGCCTGCGACAAAAGCCCCCCCGATATGGTTGGCAATGAAATATGTCCTGATCGCGCGCAAGTGTTTATCGTCGAGATCTTTTCCCCGATCGATGGCATCATTGCGCTGGTGCATCACGAGCAGGCCGAAGGTCAGCGTCGTGCCTTCCAATGCCAGGATTGCCCAGAATACATTGTCGGCGACAACGAACAACGCGCCAGTGATGAGAAAGAAGAAATAAACAATAGCGATAAACAAGCAATCTATCTCGCTGCGCAAGAATTGAAAAGAGAAGAGTGAGATAGCGGTGGAAAGGCTGCCGATCAAGAGGAGGAAAAACGCCGCGAGTGGGCTGAGTAAGATAGTGAGGTCGAGGTTGACGATGCCAAAATTCTGGAAATCCTTGTCAAAAGCCAAAGATACGAGATCGCAAGATTGAGACATACAGCCAATATCCCTACCTGGGATGAAACGAAAGAGTACTTGCAACGCGACGGCGGTCAGCGCGACACTGCCAATGAGCGTCACGAAAAGGATTAATCTGGTGAGACGCCATCTCGGCGGATTATCGGATGCTGTGCTCATCAAATCCGTTCCCATGCTTGGATATACCTAAGACGCCAGTTCATGTGCGTTTCACAGAATGGCATCCATTTGATCGGACGAGAATGATGCCGACCAATAGAATGAGATGGGACTTGCGCGTTACGTTGGAGACGGTGCCTGTCGATTTAGGATATTATTCCCTGTTTGGCTCCTTTGTCAAGAGCTATTTTTAGTATTTTGTCATAGTTTGCTTATTTTTAGCCGGTAGGAGCTTGAAATATTTCCTTGATCACCCATTCACGCATGACTAATTAATACTAATTCACGAGGATACTGATATCAAAGGAGGGGCGGCAGCTTGCCACCA